>Ga0316204_10000424_pt1 | contig 156636 bp, 138 predicted proteins | sample 6monrhotite_MG_2_FD_205661 | JGI IMG/M metagenome (GOLD analysis project Ga0316204, IMG submission 205661) | Microbial mat bacterial communities from mineral coupon in-situ incubated in ocean water Damariscotta River, Maine, United States -... | ecosystem: Environmental > Aquatic > Marine >... | reverse complement strand
CATATCAACTATAGAGTTTAAAGCACATAATCTAGCACTAATAAAGAAATTTTACACCTCTTGTTTTGGTTGGTCTTTTACAGATTACGGTCCCAATTATACTGCCTTTGCAGAAAGTGGATTAGAGGGCGGCTTCGAAAAAACAGATGAATCAATTCGACATGGAGTCTTAGTAGTATTATATCATGACGATCTGAATCATGTTAAAGATACTATCGTTCAAGCTGGCGGTACCATTTCTAAAGATGTTTTTTCGTTCCCTGGTGGAGAACGGTTTCAGTTTAAAGATCCTTCAGGGAATGAATTGGCAGTTTGGAAAGAAACCTAAACACTTTATTAATGTGTCAACTTAAGAGTAAACCATACTCTACCTTCTTTTAATCCAAGAAGAAGGGTTTAAACGTTGGCTGTTCTTAAATAACACGAACACCAATTTGGTTTTTCTCGTTACTTTGTCTGTGAAAATAGTCCCAAGTTGTTGTCCAGTTTGCACATCGTCTCCAGTGTTCACAAAAGAGTTCTCTAAATTTTTATATGCAGAAATATAATTACCATGTTGTACCAATACATTCTTCTTCCCTTCTGCTAGCGTTTGTACTGCCAATACCGTTCCGTTAAAAATACACTCAGCACTTTTCCCTCTATCTGTTACAATATGTAAACCTGTACTGTTAATGGTAATTCCACTTAACGTGGGATGAGCTTGACGACCAAAACGCCTAACTACCAAACCACTTTCTACCGGCCAAGGTAAATTTCCTTTATTCTGTTCAAATCGCAATGCCAATGCTTTCGCTTTAGGAGTTAATGCAAATCCTTTTGATTTTTTTATTCCTTTTTTAGCATTGGACTTTGCAATTGCTGCTTTAATTAGTTTATCGATATTTGCAGCAACAATACGCTCTTGTTTTTGTTTTTTGCGAAGCTCTCTTTTATACTTATTTTCTTTTCTTTTGATTTGAGTAATCAATTTTTCCTGACTCTTTTTATCAAGCTCTATCTTGTCTTTTTCATTCTTCTCAGACGCCACCAATGTATCTTTTAATACTTTTTGATATACTAAAGAATCATTCAATTGCTTTACAATTGTAGTTTGAGAGTCGATTGCAATCCCTTGCTTTTTTCTATACGCAGTATACTGTTTCATATACTGTAATCGCTTGTATGCTTGATAAAAATTCTTAGACGATAATAAGAACATCGTTCTACTTTGTTGCGATTTACTTTTATATGATTTGAAAATCATCTCGGCATAATCGGCCTTCAGAATCTCTAGTTTTTTGGTGAGCTTCTCTATTTCATTTTCATTTGTCTCGATCTCCTTGGATAATGCTTTTGCCTCTAAGTTTATCGTTTCAATAAGCTTACCGCGTACTTCTATTTTCTGATTGATGTCTTTAAGATCGCTTAAAGCATTCTTTTCCTTTTTTTGTGTGTCAAATAACAGTTTATTGACCTTTTTGATTTCCGTCTTCAGCTTCTTTCGTTCTGCTTCCAACTGCTTCCTTGTTTTTTGCGCAACAGAAGAAAAACCCAAAAGACAGATAAACACTAATGATATGTATCTTTTGCAGCTTATCATTTTAGCTCAAGGCGTTTGTAGGTACTTGGTACTCTATAAGGAATACTGATAGGCTTATTTATGGTTATACTTTTATAATCTAAATTCATATAAGTATATTTCATGCCTTCCTTCGCATTAATAGTAATTCCTATTGGTAGCCATGTTTTGTCAAATAATTTATACCCTTTATAATCAACTCTCAAACTTTGTTCTTTCTCTTCATTAGTTAAATACAATTGATCGAGTTTAAAGTGGTTCGCATTGATCTTAAAAAAGACATTGAACAGTTTCTCCTGTATTTTTGGTGTTAATTTGTATGAAGTGTCTTCAATCGTTGCATTATACTTTTTCCCTTTCATTTCAAAAATGCTCTGTCCGAATAGCATATTCTGCAATTGAGTAAAGTTTATATCAATACCTAGCATCCTTTTTAACATTTCATAATCTCCTTCAAAATAGTGTTTGTTTTTAGGTATTGATACATAAAAACTAAAGGAGTCAGGAGTTATTTTTGCTTTGAAGATCGTAATTACCTTATTGGCTTTTATCCATATAACAGAATCTTTTTGCATCCTTAAGCGCACTGTAAAAGTATTCCTTGTTCTCTCACCTTCTTTTGTTGTATTAGAATACACCGCTTTCATTTTAGCCTCTACTGTTTTTGCTTCAACTTTATTATCAAGATGTTTTCGAACAATTTTTCGAGCTGACATCTTCTTAATATCAGTATTTGTTTTAACAACATTCTTGGTAGTTTTACAAGAAGCCAACAAAAGTGCAAACAACAAAAGTCTTACTACATTTTTCATTTAATAGCCCTTAATTTTTTTGCTCGATTTTTAAATTCAGTCGCTTTGGTCGTGTTATTCATACCTAAATAGGCATTCACCATTTCCTCATAAAATGTTGCTTCTAAATTGGTGTTATCAATTACAAAATCGACACCATTTTCTAACATAGTTAACGCTTTTTTAAACGCTTTCTGATAATTTAAAGATTTTCCTCTCATTAAATACGCAAAAGGTTGTGCTGGAAATAATGCAATAGCCTCTTCGCTATACTTATTCAAAACTTCTCTATCTTCCTTCTCTGCTTTTTCTAATAGCGTCTTTAGTATACTAAATGAGGACCTGTCATTTTTAAAACTCTCAACCAAACCTTTCAAATCTGTCGGTTTCTTTTCCTTCACAAGACTTGGTCTTCTCTTTTCCAAACTAGATTTTAAATTCCTCAAGTTTCTTGACAATCCTTTTTCGGACTCTAATACGTTCATTAGAGCCACAGCTTTTGGGTAATCTCTAGCTTGCAAAAACAAATAAACAAGATCTTCTCTTTTTGAGGCATCCATATTTACAATTTTTTGCTGGACTTCAACAGCACTCTTAAAGTCGCGCTCCTTTTTATGGATGGCTACTAAGTGAGATAGCATCCAAATATTATTTGCCTTTTGGATTAATGCTTTTCGTATATATTCCTTTGCCTCAAATGTTTTGTTTAGCAACAAGTAGTTCTTTGAAAATTCGAAAAGGACTGAAGTATTATTCGGTAAAATCTCATTACATCGTTCAAGGTTTTTTATAGCCTTATCGTAGTTTGTGATTGACTTTTCTGAAAGTGCTTTAAAAAAAAACTGCTGAAATCTTAATTCTTTCTCTTCTGATAGATCTTTCGTAGCAGGAATACTATCCTGAGAAAAAGACATGAAAGGATTGCTTAGAAGTCCCAACACCACTAATATGACAATCCTTTTATTCATTATTCTATAGTAATTCGGTGTAATCTCCTATACTTACCGATGTGTAATTTCCATTATATTTTGCGTGATTCCCGATCATCGCATTATCTAAGGTAGCATTTGTAATGATAACATTAGATTGTATTAACGAATTTTTAACGGTGGAATTCTCTACTCGGCTATTTTCGCCAATAGAAACATAAGGTCCCACAGTTGTATTTTTTAACACCACATTATTGCCAATAAAACAAGGTTGAATAATTTCAGCGTTCTCTAATACCACCGAGTTCGACACCAAATTATTTCCCTTATCTTTTTCTATTTCTAAAATGGTCTTATTAGTATCTACGGTAGGATCTTTTTTACCACAATCCATCCAAACATCTACTTTACCTGGAATAAATTTAGCACCTTGTTGTTTTAGTGATTCTAAAACTTCGGTTAACTGAAATTCTCCCGAAGGTCGAATATCGTTATCAATTAAGTACTTTATCTCCTGTCTTAATTTATCACCATCTTTAAAATAATAAATTCCTATGATTGCTAAATCAGTAATAAATTCTTTTGGTTTTTCTATAAAATCTGTAATGTAACCATCACTTAATTTTACCACGCCAAAAGCACTAGGATCATCGACCTGTTTTACCCAAATCGCTCCATCTGCCTCAGCATCTAATGTAAAGTCAGCCTTGAAAAGTGTGTCAGCAAATGCAATGACACATGGCCCGCTTAAGGACTCTTTTGCGCAATAAATCGCATGCGCTGTACCCAAAGCTTCTTCTTGAACATACACCGAACCTTTTGCTCCTAGTTCGCTTGCTATTTTTAATAATGTCTCTTTTGTGTTTGCCGGAAAACCCTTGGAAACAGGTCCTATGATAAAAGCAATTTCTTCTATTTCTTGCTTTACAACTACTGCGATATCCTCTACTAATCTTTGTACAATTGGCTTACCTGCAATAACAGTTAATGGCTTTGGAATAGTTAAGGTATGTGGTCTTAATCTTGACCCAATACCGGCCATCGGAACTATAATCTTCATCTATTTTCTTTTCAATAATTTAAGTGCTGCAATATACTATTTATAACTGATAGAGGAAAAGTCAAACCATTTAAATTCCTTTAGGAATTGCATTAATTAAGGATTTGGTATATGGCGTTTTTGGGTTTTTATAAATAACATCGGCATCATTGATCTCTTCAATTCTTCCATTGTTCATTACGACCAATTGATCAGACATATATTTAACCACTGAAAGGTCGTGTGATATAAAAATATATGTGAATTTATATTCTTCTTTAAGTTTATTCAGCAAATTTAAAACCTGAGCCTGAACAGACACATCCAATGCTGAAACTGACTCATCGCAAATAATTACTTTGGGTTGTAATGCAATAGTTCTGGCAATTCCTATTCTTTGCCTTTGACCTCCAGAAAACTCATGAGGGTATCGATCATAATGAGCCACATCTAAACCAACCTTCTGTAATAACTCTAATACAAATGTTCTTCTTTCTTTATTATTGGAAAGAATTCCATGAACCTTCATGGGCTCCAAAATGGCTTTTCCAACGGTCATTCTAGGATTTAAAGAAGAAAATGGGTCTTGAAAAATAATTTGAATCTCCTTTCTCAATTTCTTTAATTCAGATTTACCAGTCAGGGTAATGTCTTTTCCTTTGTATATAACCCTACCTGATGTTGCTTTTTCCAATTGTAAAATTGTTCTCCCCAACGTAGTTTTACCACAGCCTGATTCTCCTACTAATCCAAGAGTTTCTCCTTCATAAATTTTAAAACTGACTCCATCTACCGCTTTTACTGCGGCTTCTTTTTTACGCCAAATAGCATTAGACAGGAAATACTTTTTCAAATTTTCAACCTCCAAAAGTGGTGTTTTAGCGTATAATTCTTTATGAAAGTTTTCCCTTTCTTTGCTAGTATACATTTCATTCTTCACTGTATTCTCCAGGAAATCTTTTACCGTCGGAAGTACTTTATACCTTCTATCTAGTTTTGGTTTTGAGTTAATTAGTGCTTTTGTATATTCTTTTTGAGGGTTTTTAAAAATATGTGAAGTCGCTCCTTTTTCTACAAGAACTCCTTGATGCATTACTAAAACATTATTTGCAATTTCGGACACCAATGAAAGGTCATGAGAAATAAACAAAATACTCATCTCGTTTTTGACCTGAAGTTCTTTCAATAATGCAATTATTTCTTTCTGTACTGTTACATCTAACGCCGTTGTAGGTTCATCCGCAATCAGTAATTTTGGCTTGCATGCTATGGCCATTGCAATCATTACACGTTGCTTTTGACCGCCGCTCAATTGGTGAGGATATGAAGTGTACATTTCTTGCGGCCTTGGTAGTTTTACCTTTATAAATAGTTCAACGACCTCTTCTTTGATCTCTTGATCAGAAAGTGTCGTATGCTGCTTTAAAACTTCTGCTACCTGAAACCCACAAATTAGTGTTGGGTTTAAAGAGCTCATCGGCTCTTGAAAAATCATTCCAATTTTTCTACCTCGAATCTGTAAAAAATCTTTTGAAGTATATGTTGAAATAAGTTCGTCATCAAAAATGATCTCACCTTCCACTATTGCTTTTTTTGGGGGTAGTAAGCCTAAAACAGCTAAGGCCGTAACAGATTTTCCACTTCCTGACTCTCCAACGATACCCAGAATTTCATTAGCTCCTAACGCAAAAGAAATGTTCTTTACAACAGTATTTTTCTTTTTATTCTTAAACCCAAATGAAATGGAGAGGTTATGTATTTGAAGCATTCTACAAATATTTTTTTAAAGATACCAATATTAAAAAAAGCATCACCGTTTTAGGTGAGCTAAAAATTTCACCATTTTCTGTTATTGACAGACATGTAAAGATATAGTACTTTTATCTTATAATTTTTCTTAAATTATTCTTTGTTTTAGTTACAATATTAATCAAGAATGCCTCCCCCCTATTTCTAATTAATATTTTTAAAAACCCAAGTTTCGAGCTTGGGTTTTTTGCTTTATACCCATCATAAAAACAAAACTACTTTTTCAGGGATGCGAAAAAATCACTGTTTTCGGGGATTGATTTATTCGTAAAAAAATTATAGGTTTGTTCCGCATTTAATAAATTTTTAAGATTTTTTAACATTATTTATTCAATCAAAGTCTGTTTTATCTAACACTCTCCAAAAAGACTTGACCCCTAAATATTGAAAAACTTCTTACAGCTTAATGCATATGTAGTGTTGGTCTATCCTATTGAAAAATAGGTTGGTCACATCACTGTATGGAAAATTAATCAATTAACCCTAAACCTAATTTCATTATGAAAAAAAAACTATTTAGGCTACTAATCGGTAGTGTCTGTATTACAGCATTATCTGTTGGTATTTACAAAAAGTTTGCTCAAGAAAACTTAAAAGCTAAAATCTCAGAGAAGAGACAAAAGCATAACGAGTTTTTGAAAAACAGTCCTTTCAAAGAGTCCTTAACCTGGAACAAGAAAGTACGGAAGAAAAATGGCTTACCTCCCAACAAGTATTTCGAGCAGATGTGGGAATTAACTATTAACCCATCTACAGGTAAACTTGATGATGGTAACCTTACTCTTTTAAGAGAGCAATTACAACAGGAAAGACAAAATCAAAGAAACCCAGGTAATGCTGCTAATGCATGGACAGAGAGAGGTCCTAATAATGTTGGCGGTAGAACCAGAGCTATCTTATTTGATCCAAACGACTCTAGTAACAATACAGTATATGCTGGAGGTGTTAGTGGAGGTCTTTGGAAGAATACAAATATTTCCAGTAGCAGTTCGCAATGGTCTAGAGTACAAAATGTACCTGGAAACCTTTCTGTCTCTTCAATAACTGTAGATCCAAATAATTCGAACATCTGGTATGTTGGAACTGGTGAACAATACACTGGAGGAGATGTTGTAGGCTCAGGAGTATACAAAACTACGGATGGAGGTACTAACTGGTCTGCAGTTAATATTCCAGCTGCAGGAGATGCAACTTTTGAATACAGCGCAACCAACCTATTTTTATCCGGAATATTCTATGTGAATGATGTCATTGCATGGAACAATGGAGGAAACACTGAACTTTATGTTGGTGTTGGAGCATTTGTTTATGGAAGTGCTTCTTCTCCTTCAAACTGGCTAGGTCTTCAAACAGCAGGAATTTATAGATCGACTAATGGAGGGAGTACTTGGTCAAGAGTAGAATCATCTAATATGAGTCATGTACAAAATAGTAAAACCTACTATTACATCCCCAACGACTTTGAAATAGGCGCAGACAATAAACTTTGGATGGGAACTATCGGAAATGCGTTTGGTCAAGGTGGTGGTAGAGTATATAGCTCAACAAATGGTTCTACTTGGACTGAGGCTAGTGCTTCCCCATTAACCGATTCTAACAGAGTGGAAATTGAAGCTTCTGCTTCTAATGCCAATAAACTATATGCCTTAACACAGGGTTCTAGTTCTCCAGTTCATATTTACGGAACCACCAATGGTTTTAGTAGTATTACCACAAAAGCATTGCCAAATGATGCCGACACTGGAATTGCTGCAAACGACTTCTGTAGAGGGCAAGCTTTTTATGATCTTGTTATAGAAGCAGATCCGGCAAACGACGATATCGTTTATGTTGGAGGTATTGATCTTTTCAAATCTACAAATGGAGGTTCATCATGGTCTCAATTATCACATTGGTATGGAGGTTTCGGATTTCAAGAAGTACATGCAGATCAGCATTCAATAGCTTTTGGAAACAATTCATCGTCTAAAATCGCTTTCGGAAATGACGGAGGAATGTACTATTCAGGTAACTCAGGAACGACTATTTCTGTAAGAAATAACGGTTACAATGTTACACAATTCGTAAAAGCTGGAATTGGCCCAGACGGATCAGGAGATACTACCGGTATTTTCTCTGCAGGTGCTCAAGATAACGGAACACAAGCATTCAGAAACCCAGTAGCAGGAATTAACAGTTCTGTAGAATCTACTGACGGTGATGGTTTTTATACGTTCATCGATAAGGATGGTCAATACATGATTGCAACTTACGTACGTAATGTAATCTACCGTTTTAATTTACCTTGGAATGGTCAATCCAGAATTCAAGGTGGAGCAACTACTTTATTTAATGATAGTCAAACTACTGGAGATTTCGTAAATCAAATGGACTACGACAGTGATGCTAATAGATTGTTATCTAATAAATCTACTTCATCTAGTAATGCTATCTTAAGTATTAATGTAGCTTCAAACAGTAATGGTACGTTAACAAATTCTGCGTTAACGGCAAAACCAACTGCTTTTAGAGCATCTCCATTTGCAAACAACACTTGGTATGTAGGTATGGCTAATGGTGGATTATTAAGGTTAACTAATGTAACCAATTCTTCTGCTTCATGGACAACAGTAACAACACCATTTGTGGGATCTGTTTCTTCTGTTCGTTTTGGAGAAACTGCCAATGATTTAATTGTTACCATTCACAACTATGGTGTAACTAGTGTTTGGTATTCTTCGAATGCTGGATCTAGTTGGGCAAGTAAAGAAGGAAATCTTCCAGATATTCCTGTAAGAGATTTCTTAATGAATCCTTTAAGCACAAATGAAGCAATTTTGGCAACTCAACTTGGAGTTTGGGAAACTGAGAACTTTAATGATGCTAACCCAAGTTGGACACAAGCTTATAATGGAATGAGTGATGTGAGCGTAACTGCATTTGACTATTGGGCCGTAAATGGAGACGATAATAACAATAAAGTTATTGCATCTACATATGGTCGGGGAGTATTTACAGGGCAATTTACGGCTACCTCTACACCAGATACTGAAGCACCTACAGCACCTTCTAGTTTAGCAGCAGCAAATACTACTGAAACCACAACGGATCTTTCTTGGAACGCTTCTACGGATAACGTGGGTGTTGCTTCATACGATATATATCAAAATGGTTCTGTTATAGCAAATGTAGGAACTACCAACTATCAAGTAACTGGATTAACTGCTAATACTGCATATCCTTTTTATGTGATTGCAAAAGATGCAGCAGGTAATAGTTCTCCGCAAAGTAATACGTTAAATATTACAACCGATGCACCAGATACACAAGCACCAACTGCTCCAACTAGTTTAAGTTCTTCTAATGTAACTGATTCTGGAGTAAGTTTGTCTTGGACGGCTTCTACAGATAATGTAGCCGTTACAGGTTATGATGTATATCAAGGTGCAAGTGTGATTGGAAATACTACAAATACTTCTTATCAAGTTACAGGATTAGCAGCAAATACTAGCTATACTTTTAGTGTAAAAGCAAAAGATGCGGCTGGTAATGTTTCTGATGCCAGCAATACCGTAAATGTAACTACAGATGCGGTACAAATAACCTATTGTTCTTCACAAAGTTCTAATATTAATGATGAATATATTGGTAGAGTTCAATTAAATACTATTGACAACGCGTCAGGTGGTCAATTCTATACTGATTTTACAAGTATATCAACTACCTTAACTAAAGGAAATCAATATACAGTAACGGTAACTCCAACATGGACAGGAACTACTTATAGTGAGGGTTATAGTGTTTGGATCGACTATAATAAAAATGGTGATTTTACAGATGCCGGAGAGCAAGTATTTTCTCAAAGCGCAACTCAAACAACACCAGTTAGCGGAAGTTTTACAGTTCCGGCTGGTGCTACAGAAACGTCAACGAGAATGCGTGTTTCCATGAGTTATAATGCAACACCTACTTCTTGTCAGTCATTTACATATGGTGAAGTAGAAGATTATACTATAGTGATTGCAGCGGCAGGACCAGATACGGAAGCTCCTAGTAACCCTAGTAGTTTATCTGCATCGAATACTACTGAGACAACTACTGATCTTTCTTGGACTGCCTCTACAGATAATGTAGCCGTTACAGGTTACGATGTATATCAGGGTGCGGGCGTGATTGCAAGTGTATCAGGAACTTCTTATCAAGCTACAGGTTTATCAGAAAACACTTCATATTCATTTACTGTAAGAGCTAAAGATGCTGCAGGAAATGTTTCTGGAGATAGTAATACTGCGAATGTAACTACATTGGCTGCTCCAACATGTTCTGATGGAATTCAAAACGGAGATGAAACGGGTGTTGATTGTGGTGGATCATCTTGTGCTCCATGTTCTTCTAGTAATACTATTTTAAACCAAAGCTACTTCGAGTCTGGATGGGACGGATGGGCCGATGGAGGTAGTGATTGCTTCAGGTACTCAGGTTCTCGTTCTTATGAGGGAAGTTATTCGATTCGTATAAGAGACAACTCTGGTACCGGTTCAGCAATGACATTATCTAATATAGATGTAAGTCCTTATGCTTCAGTAGAAGTTAACTTCTTCTTTTATGTATATAGTATGGAAAGTGGCGAAGATTTCTGGTTGCGTTTTTACAATGGTTCAAGTTGGACCACGGTTCAAACTTGGGCAAGAGGTTCTGGAATAGAAAATAACAATTTCTATGAAGCTACTGTTACCTTGACTGCCGCACAGTATAACTTTGCTACAAATTCAGGATTCAGGTTCCAAAATGATGCCTCAGGTAATAATGATCAAATTTATATTGATCAAGTAACTATTACTGGTATTTCAAGTGGTGCACCAAGTGCAAATTCTTTAGTTGCATTAGGCAGAAACATAAGCCAAACTGAAGGAGCAGGTAATTTCAATGACGATCTTATTATTTACCCGAACCCAGTTAAGACTGTAGTGAACGTAAACCCAAGCTACAACGTAAATTCTAATTATAGAATTATTGATTTAACAGGTAAAACGGTGTTAAGCGGATCTATGTTGAACAACACTATTAATGTTAGCAAATTAAAAACAGGAGTATATCTTTTAGAGCTTTCTGACGAAGAAGAGAAATTCGTACAGAAGTTTATAAAGCAATAATTAATATATGCTATTAAGAAAGAGAGCCTGGGTTTCCGGGCTCTTTTTTCATCACTGAAAACGGTGAGTCTGAAATTTCATTGTTTAAGGGGATTGACAGACTTTGAAAGATGGCATATATTTACACCATAATTGTTCATTATATTCTTGTTATAATTATAATTAATTGAGAAATACCTCCCCCTTTCTTAATTAATACATCTAAAAACCCAAGCTTTTGCTTGGGTTTTTTGTTTATTTGCACACAAAATTAGTATTGTGAATTACTTATCTGTAGAGAACATTTCAAAATCATATGGAGAACGTGTTTTGTTTGAAGACATCTCTTTTGGCATTAACAAAGATCAAAAGATTGCTTTTGTGGCTAAAAACGGAAGTGGAAAAACATCAATTCTGAACATCATCGCAGGAAAAGATGTTTCTGATAGCGGACAGGTAATTCAGAGAAAAGGAATTCAAATATCATATCTATCTCAAGAAAATCTATTAGATCAACATTTAACTATTGAAGAAACTATTTTTTCTCATGGGAATAAAATATTGGATATTATCCATCAATATGAAAATGCTTTAAAAAATCCTGAAGAAGCTGAACAATATCAGCAAGCTTTTGAGTTAATGGAGCAGCATAATGCTTGGGATTTTGAAACTCACTACAAACAGATTCTATCAAAGTTAAAGCTAGAAGATCTTTCTCAAAAAGTATCAACACTTTCAGGGGGTCAACAAAAAAGGTTGTCACTAGCAATTATCTTAATCAACAAACCTGATCTATTAATCCTTGACGAGCCAACCAATCACTTAGATCTTGAAATGATAGAATGGCTTGAGGCTTTTTTTACTAAAGAAAAGATTACCTTATTTATGGTAACACATGATCGCTATTTCTTAGAAAGAGTATGCAATGAAATCATTGAGCTCGATCATGGTAAACTATATAAATACAAAGGGAACTATTCATACTATTTAGAAAAAAAAGAAGAGCGAATTGCTCAAGAACAGTCTTCTGTAGAAAAGGCAAAAAACCTTTTTAAAAAGGAATTGGATTGGATGCGAAAACAACCCAAGGCCAGAACTACAAAATCCAAGTCTAGAATCGATGATTTTTATGATATTAAGGAGAAAGCCCACAAAAGAAGACAAGATCATAAAGTTCAGTTAGAGATTAACATGGAACGTTTAGGAAGTAAAATTGTTGAGCTTCATAAATTACAAAAATCCTATGGTACTATTAAGATCCTTGACGGTTTTGATTATGTATTCAAAAAAGGAGAACGTATTGGAGTCATTGGTAAAAACGGTACAGGGAAATCCTCGTTTCTTAATATTTTAACACAACAAGAAGCTGTCGATGGAGGTAAAGTGGTGGTTGGAGAAACAGTGAAGTTTGGATATTATACTCAAAAAGGGATTCAGATAAAAGAAGGGCAAAAAGTCATTGAAGTTATCAAAGAATTTGGAGAGTATATACCATTAACTAAGGGGCGAAAAATATCTGCTGGCCAATTACTAGAACGTTTCTTGTTTAATCGAAAAAAGCAATATGATTTTGTAGAGAAATTAAGTGGTGGAGAACAAAAACGTCTGTACTTATGTGCTGTGCTCATCCAGAACCCGAATTTTTTGATCTTAGATGAACCAACAAACGATTTGGATGTAATTACCTTAAATGTACTAGAAAACTTCTTACTGGACTTCCCCGGTAATCTTATCGTAGTATCTCATGATCGGTATTTTATGGACAAGATCGTTGATAGTCTTTTTGTTTTTAGAGGAAATGGTATTGTAGATAATTTTCCTGGCAATTATTCCGATTTTAGAACTTATGATATATCGAAACCCAAGCTAGTAGAAAAAGAAACTAAACTTGCACCAAAAGAAAAACCCAAACAGCAAGCAAAACTATCTTATCATGAAAATAGAGAATTTAGTGATCTGGAAAAGGATATTGCGCTTCTAGAAAAACAGAGAAGTATTATTGAAAGTCAATTCAATAACAATGAAATTTCTTCAGATCGAATTAACGAAGTTTCGAAGGAGTTAGAAACTATTATGGAGACTATTACAGAAAAAGAAGAGCGATGGTTAGAACTTTCTATGAAATTAGAAGGCTAACGTATATACTCTATAACATCATCTGTAAGAATATTTTCATTGTTAAACCTTAATAGTAGTTGTGCCACGGTAATAGTATCTTTCTCACAATATTTCACGATCCTATCTATATCTTTTTCTTGATAATACACTCGAGCTACATCACTCCCATCTATATCATCTTTCGGGGATGGAATTCCCAAAATATGCGATAACAACTTTAACGATGAATAGTGTTTATAATCTCCAAACTTCCATAACTCCATCGTGTCTATGTGAGGAACCTCCCAAGGTTTCTTTCCAAAAAGGTTTAACTTCTTTGGCAACGCAACTCTTTGAATAATCATTCTTCGTGCTAAGAAAGGGAAGTCAAACTCTTTTCCATTATGTGCGCATAAAAGCTTATTAGCATGATTAAAATGTGTGTCTAGAAGTTCTTTGAAATCAATTAGTATTTTTCGCTCATCATCTCCAAAAAAAGATTTTACTCTAAACGTTTTTTTAGTCTTTTTATCTTCAACAAAATAACCTACAGATATACATATAATTTTTCCAAATTCTGCCCAGATTCCTCCTCTTTCATAAAAACCCTCTGCGCTTATGTCTTCTTTGCGTTGGTATGCTGTTTTCTGTTCAAATAGCACTTTCGTTTCATCAGACAATAATTTCCACGTTTCATGTTCTGGAACTGTTTCGATATCTAAAAATAAAATATTGCTTAGGGATACTTTTAAATTCATACTTGCAGTTTTATTTTAGAATATAAAAAAAGCCTCGAACATTCCGAGGCTTTTTTTATAAAATGTATTTAAGTTAAATAATATACTCTTATCTAACCACTAATTTTTTAGTTGCGATCTTACTTCCTTCTTGTACTTTTAAGATATATACTCCAGTGCTTAAAGATGAAATATCTACTAATTTATTACTTGAAGAAAACTTTGTAGCAAATACTTGTTTACCTAAAACATTGAAGATCTTCACATTTTTCTCTGAAATAGAGGTTGTAGTAATTGTAAATCTCTTATTGTTTACAGGATTTGGATATGCTGCAAAACCATCTATTGTATTATCTCTTAAAGAAGCAGTTGTATTTTGATATGTTCCAATTGGGAAAGGAGTCGTTGCTGTAGCATTATCCGTCTCTCCATCTAAACCATCAACCCCACTATATGTCCAATTTCCTGATGTAAACGTAGTTCCTTCAGGTCCTGTATTTGAGTTTCTATATGCCCAACCATCTAAGTACTCCCATGCTTCACCTGTACCATCAGTATCTACATCTCCAAAAACATCAACAATTTGTCCGCTTTCATAAAGTTCTATAGAATCGTCTCCGTTAATATTTACAACTCCAGTATTATAATCTGTTGGGATACCAAAGAAAGTAGCGAAATTTGTTGTCTCATTGGATACATAAATAAATGTTCCTGCAGGAATAGGGGCTCCATTCGTAGGGAAAGGGAACTCCACATTTCCAGCCGTAGATCCACCTCCATTAGATACTGAACTTACTCCATAAAGGCTTAAGTCTCCAACAGGTATTTCCGTTAATACAAATAACTCAACACCTTTTGGTGTTCCGCCTGAAAGAGGCCCGTCATATACTCCCGTAATCACCATACTGTTTGTTGGTGCTCCATAAGCATTCCCATTAACAGCAATAGTTTGGCTTGTTACACTTGTAGAAGATAATGTTATATCTCCATTATAATTTCCAGCAGTTAATCCTGCTGCTAAACGAATGTACACTGTAGTTGTAGCTACCGTTCCTGAACTTGGCGTTATATTTACAGAACTTCCAAAACCAGATCCTGAAGTTAATGATACTTCAAAGTTTGCTGGTGCAGTCACAACTAGATCAGCAGTTAGGAATAATCCTTCAACCGTAAAGTCTTCCTCAGCCGAAGGTCCTCCTACGCTGATCACATAGTTCATATCATCTAAGAAAGCTGTATATGAGAATTGTGGTACTGCAGGACTTACCGTCCCAGAAACTGCCATTGTTTGATTGGTTGCTCCTGTAGATGACATGGTTACATCACCGTTATATGTATTCACACCTAAACCAGATACCATTCTAACATAGATTGCCGTTGCACTAACGGTACCTCCAGTTTGTGTCAACATCACTGAGCTTCCAAAACCACTTCCAGAAGTCGTTGAAACTTCAAAGTTTGTAGGTGCTGCAACAGTAATGTCAACCGTTAAATTTGCTCCTGAAACATTAAAACTATCCTCAGCGGATGGTCCATTATTTTCAAAGTAATCTAAACTTGTAGTTGAACCAGTTACTGTAATTTCTGGGCTTGTCGAAGCAGTAGCCATATAAGATCCAAAAGGCACATGAGTACTTAAAGAACCACATTCGCCATCAAGAAGATTTATTCCTCCAAAAGTCCAATTATTTACATCAAATGATCCAGCATTAGGTGTTGCTCCGTCTTTTCTATACAAATAAGAATCTAAATGATCCCAAGCAGTTCCTGAAGCATCCTCATTATCAACTCCTAAACGATCAATAACGGTCGAAGATGAATTCAATATTTGCCAACCATCATCTCCATTACCGTTAATGTTACTATTCTCAAGTACATTTACTGTAATACTAAATTCAGTATCTATAGTTGTCGCTGAGTTTGTTAAATAAACAAATGCGTCTGTAACTGATCCTAGAGCAGAAATATCTATCGTAGTTGACCCTGGGTCAAAACCGCCCCCGTTCGATTGTCTTACTACAGACCATCCAGTAAAATCTATTGTTCCATCTACATAAATTTCTAAAGTTCTACCAGCTTGACTAGTACACGGAGAATCCATGTATCCAGTAATCACCGCTGATTGCCCAAAGGAAATTGCACTGAAGCAAAGGGTTAGTAATAAGGTTAAAAAGTAATTTTTTTTCATTTTTGGAGTTTTTGTAAAATAATTAAGAAGATAAAGATATAAAATATATCCACTTTTTTGTCGTTATGGTCGATTAATTTATCCTAATCAAAAGGTTTTAACAAAAATAAAAGCAAGCTTTTCACCTGCTTTCATTTCAATTTTTAATTCCCATACTAATTAGAAGTTATACCCTGTCCAAGAAAACACAGTAGCATCGGCCCCTCCAGCAACTCCATTTGTGGCATTAATTGTGGCTCCCGGTGTATTTTTTACATCAGAAATATCCAACCCATTCGCAGCATTTCCCACAACAGTAATTGACGTTGATGCGGTAGCATTTCCTTTACTGTCTTCTAAGTCAATAAAGTCAGACATGGTTGCTCCGGCACCCAACATTACATAAGCATCGGTAATGGTTGCTGTAGCTCCTCTTCTTACTTTGATTCCATCTGAAAAGTTTACGCCGCTTGCATTATTGATAATCGTAACTTTATTTATGGTAAACACAGATTGATTAATATCGGTTGGCGAATTTCCATCTAAATTTCCGTCCGCTTCAATTCCCCTTGGGTCTGAAGTCACAGCCACATATCCATTTTCTCTTACTCCATAAAGGTTCGTGCATGTTCCAGCATAACCTTGTGTAAAATCGAACATGTCATCTTTAGCATTCACTACCAAAATGTTTGAAGCATTTACTGTTCCTCCAAAAAATTCGATCGCATCGTCATCTCCATGTAAGATTGCTATGTTGGAAATAGTTGTTCCGTTCCCCACCCCATTTAATGTTAATCCATTATGCTCTGCTTCATCATCAATTCTAGCGCCTGTATATTCTAAGATCACGTAATCAACAACCCCAGAATTGTCTCCAATATTATCTCCTCCAAAGAAAATGGTATTATTTACCTCCGTTGCAGCATTACTAGACGATCCATTCTGACGACTTAATGGTGCATTTCCATTAATAATCAACCCTCCCCAATCTCCAGCTTGAGGGCTAGAAGCACTTGAGGTAAATTTAATCGGAGCAGCAGCAGTTCCATCTGCAATAATTTTACCTCCTCTTTCCACTAGAATATATACATCTGTTCCGCCTGCCAGCGCATTGATGGTAACTCCAGCATCAATAGTTAACGTCGCTCCTGATTTTACAAACAACGCTCCCGTTAAATTGTAATCTGTACCAGCGATCAATCTTAAATCACTAGTTAAGTTTCCGGAAAGATCTTGGATTGTTGGTTGTTGTGTATTACCTCCGGTATTGTCATCATCATCTAATGAACATCCTGAAAAGATGAAAGAAGTAAGAGTTAAAGCTGTTAGAATTATTTTTCTCATTTTTTTGTTTTTTAATTTTATTAACTGGTGTAAAGTTGCTGTATTAATGTTTCATTTCTATTAGCTGATTTTTAAACTATTGTTATCAAAAAAGAAGGGTTTTTAAAAAGTATAGGATAGTCCTAAACTTAAGTTAACACCCTTTTTATAATTTCCTAACACAACATTGTTTCCTCCATTGGCGCCCTCTCTTCTCAATTGAAAAGAAGGATTCAACAAGTTCTGAGCTTTTACCTTTATGTTGTAATGCTTTCCTAGTTTTAAAGAAGAGACCCAGTCTAACGTAGGTATTCCTTTTTCTAAAATGTTTTCGAATCCTCTAGTTCCAATAGAGTATACTCTTTCACTAAAATAGTTGAACACCAACGATGATAGCAATTCATTCTCTTTGTACTTCTTCGAATACGAAATATCGAAATTCATCAAAAATGGCGTTGCCCCTTCTAAATGGCTTGATACATTTGTAAATTGTGCTACCGACGTCTGGTCTAAGTTTATTTTAGATGATAAGAATGACGCATTTAATCCTACGTCAAACGTAAATTCGTACTCTGCATCTTCTTCGCTTTTTAAAATATTCTTTCTTGCTTCTAGTTCAATTCCAAAAACAGTTGCATCATCACCCACATTCAAATAGGTCAAGGTATTCCCTCCACTAGGAATCTCCGTTCTTGCTATTGGGTTTTGGATTAATTTATAGAATCCAGTAATCGAAATCAACTCAGCTCTCGATAAATAATATTCATATTTTACATCAAAATTGTAGTTGTCAGATGCTTTTAAATTAGGATTACCCTGACTTGAAAAACTTACATCTTGATATTTGAATGGCGCCGTTTCTTTAAATTGTGGCATTGTATATGTCTTACTAGCCGCAAACCTTAGCATACTGTTTTCGTTAAAATTGTACTTTATACTGGCGCTTGGCAACACATAAAAATTATCAATTTTGGAAGCGCCAAGATTATCACTATTAGCAATATTTGTATTGAACGTTACTTTTTGCTGGAATGACTCAACTCTAACACCCCCTGAAAGAATCAAATTGGAATTCACCTGATATATAGCATTTCCAAAACCCCCAAAATTCAACTTTTTCCCGCGATATGTAAAAGGCGTAAAAGCATTTGGGTTGTTTGCCGTTCCTCTTCCTGTTTCTAACCTGAACAATCCATTATTTAATGACTGTTGATTAAATACTACATCTGGATTATCTATCTCAATAGGAACTCTGGTATTAAACCCATGATTGAAAATCGTTGCCGAAAAAAGTCTTTCGGTATATCTGAAATTTCCTCCAAACTCAATACTACTTTGATCTTCTTCATCTTCTTTAAGCTTATATATCAACTTTCCTACTGCATTATTATCTGTTTCTTGAAGTTTAGAAAAGTATCTTTCATTTTCTCCAGCACTATTGGTTTGTGGACTATAAAAATTATCTCTGAATAGATATTTATTCGTTCTACGATCTGGCTCATTACCTTGAACAAAGTTTAAAGACCCTTTTGCTTCTAGTTTCCATCTATCTGTAAGTACGAATTTTCCAATTAGCTGATTTACATACAGTTCATTATTATTTACCTGTTGTCTTCTCTGGAATTCTAAATCTCCTGTTTGTTGAGGATCCACCATTCCTAAATAATCTCCTATCGATTGTTTGTTATTATGAATAAACAAGTGATTATAAGCAACACTATTACCTTCACCAAACTTATATTTTACATTTCCCATTAAGATTTGAGAAACTGTATAGTCGTATTTTTGAAAATCCTGATCTTGAAATACAGCACCAGTACTATTTGTTTGCTTGATATTTCCATCTATATAGTTGTAACTTCCATCAAATCCTCCAACTAAAAACAAGCTTAAGTTTCCATCTTCGCCAATATCAAATTTTCTACCTGTCGAAAAAGAAAGGCTATTGTTCATTTGAAAATCCTGGCTTTTAGGTCTAAAAGAGTTGCTAAAAGTATATTGATTCAAATTGTTTATAGGTATTGTTAGACTCTGTGTTCCAAATCTATTTGTTCCATCAATAGTTAAAAACTTTTTAGATATCGTTTGTGTATTTCCTCCTGTTGAAAAACCTAGTGTGAAAGATTTTTTCTTATTCAACTCCTTGGATACTATATCAATATTCGCACCTGCTACATCGCCAAAAACCTCAGAAGAAAACACTTTATCTATTCCAATATTCTGAATGATATTGGTGTCAAAAAAATCTAGAGAAATATTCTTGTATTCAGGGTCTTCGGAAGGTAATGGCAATCCGTTTAGCGATGTTGAGTTAAAACGATCACCCAAGCCTCTTACAATAACACTCTTAGACCCTAAAGAAACCCCAGCTGTCTTTGCTACAGCAGACTCTGCATTGGAAACTCCTTTCTTAGCTAATTCTTGAGCCCCTATTTTTGTTTGAATTGAAACTGCTTTCTTTTGTTCTGTCAATAGCGCTGTTGTCTTTTCTCTTCCCACAGCAGCAGTTATCTTTATCTCATCTAGTGCAACCCCTTCTTCTGCACTCATTAATCTATTTACCACAACAATTTCTCCTGATTTAATTGTCACCGGAACTTCTATAGTCTTGTACCCTAGAAAGCTGAACATGATGGAATAACTACCTGCTTTTATTGACATCTCATAGTTTCCTTCCATATCTGTTTGCGTTCCAATCATTGTTCCTTTAATGAGAACATTTGCAAAAGGCAGTGACTCATTATTCATTTCCTTATCGGTAAGCTTCCCTTTAATGGTCCCTTTATCTTGAGCATTTGAAAACTGACTAAAAATGGCAACAAGAATTATTAAGATTCTTTTCATGTATTAATTTAAATTTAACATTGCAAAAATCTTACGGCTTTGTAAACTGTATGTTATTCAGAAATTATCGTTCTGTTAGGGTAATGTTATTAGAATGTAAACAGATTAAATGATTGTTAAGTGGCCTATAAATTCATTTTTAATTCTCTATTTTTGAATAGCTTTAAAAAAATAGTATGGACAATAGTGATATTAAAATCTTATTAGTAGATGATGAACCGGATATTCTAGAAATTGTTGGTTACAACCTTAAAAATGAAGGTTATCAGGTATTTACATCTAAGAATGGTCTGGAAGCTGTAAAAACAGCTAAGAGATTAATTCCTCATTTGATATTATTGGATATTATGATGCCCGAAATGGATGGTATTGAAGCTTGCGAGAAGATTAGAAATACAAAGAGTCTTGAAGAGGTTATTATTGCCTTCTTAACAGCGAGAGGAGAAGATTATTCTCAAGTAGCAGGTTTTGAAGCAGGTGCTGATGATTATATTACAAAGCCTATTAAACCGAAAGTTCTAATTAGCAAAGTAAAATCTTTACTACGAAGATTAAAAACGGAAAAGCTGGTAGAAACATCCACCAAAATTGGAGATATTATTATTAATCGCGATGAATACGTTGTCTTTAAAGGTGAAAGGAAAATTGTACTTCCAAGAAAAGAATTTGAATTATTGTCTTTATTAACATCTCGACCAGGAAAAGTGTTTAAACGAGAGGCTATCTTGGATACTGTTTGGGGAAATGAAGTTGTTGTAGGAGGGAGAACTATTGACGTTCATATTAGAAAACTAAGAGAGAAAATTGGTGACCACCATTTTAAAACCGTGAAAGGTGTTGGTTATAAATTTGTATTAGAGAGCGCAGATAAATAACTTTGCTCGAATAACTATGAGGTTTAAAAAAACGTACTCTTTTGCACTTTGGTCCTCGGTGTATCTTACACTTATTTCCATTGTATTTGCATTATTTACCTACTTCTTTTTTTCAAAAGAAATAGACCTTCTGTCTATCTTTATTTTTGAAGTGATTGTTTTTATATTGTCTTTTTTTATCATTCAATACAGAGCAGAACGCTTTATTTACAAAAGGATCAAGAAGATTTATGATGAGATCTCCATTCTAGATGCGGATGATCTTAAGAAAAAATCAATTACTACAGATATTGAGACACTTTCTAAAACAGTTCAGGAGTTTGTTGAAGGAAAAAGAATAGAGATTCAAAATCTTACTGAAAGAGATTCATTTAGAAGAGATTTCTTAGGGAATGTTGCACACGAGCTTAAAACTCCTCTTTTTACCGTACAAGGATATATCTTAACATTGCTTGAGGGTGCTGCAGATGATGAAATGATCCGTTCAAAATATTTAGACAGAACGAGCAAAGGAGTAGAGCGATTGGTTTCCATTGTTAAAGATTTGGATATGATTGCCAAATTAGAAACTGAAGGAATGAAGATGAACTTTGAGGTTTTCAATATTCTAGAGCTTGCACAGAACGTGTTCGATCTGTTTGAAATGAGGGCTAAAAAGAAAAATATCACACTTCAATTTGATAGAGTGTATGAGTTCCCCGTTTTTGTTATGGGAGATATAGAGCGCATTGAGCAAGTACTTATCAATTTGGTTGTTAATTCTATTAAATACGGAAAACCTAATGGTACAACTTCTATTGGAATTGAGTCTTATAATGAGCAGAAGTATATCATCAAAGTAATCGATAATGGTGAAGGCATAAAACAAGAACATCTTTCCCGTTTATTTGAACGTTTCTATAGAGTAGATCAAAGTAGATCTAGGGATCAGGGAGGTTCTGGCTTAGGGTTATCTATTGTAAAACATATTATTGAAGCGCACAACGAGACTATATTATTAAAGAGCGTTTATGGCGAAGGATCTGAGTTTTCATTTACGCTCGAAAAGGCCAAATAATTTCGAGTTAAATAATCTTTCTTTCTTTCTCAATCCTTTCAAATCTTTTGCTTTTTCAATATGCTGAATAGAGAACTCATTTTCATTAACCGAAATTACATTTCCTTTTTCAGCTAAGTATTCTCCTAAATATTCTTGTTCTGTTTGTCCTCTAGTTGGAATTAACACCGCTTTTTTCTCAGTAGCTACATAGTCCATAACAGATGAATATCCAGATCTAGAAACAACAACCTCTGAAGTGTTCAGTATCTCTTGCAGTTCCTTAGAAAGCACATAATTATAAATGGTGATATTTTCAATGCAACTCTTTTTCTGCTCTGGCTCTATAACTCCTCGAACCAACACAATATTTCCTTTATAAAGTTCTAATATCGTACGTATTTTTTTCTCAAGTTGACCTCTATGTGGTTCTGGTCCTGAAAGAACGATAGCTAAATCATATTCAAGCTGCTGCTGCTCTTTTGAAAACCGACTTAATGGGCCAATATACTTTTGATGTAGATTTCGTTTTGACCTTGATAATTGCCCCGACAAAGAACTTCCTTCTTCATCTGGAATCCAACATTCATCAAAGTTTCTAATGATTCTCCTATGCACATAGCTAGTTAAGAAAGTCATCCACCCAGAAAGTACATTTATTTGGTGCGTCATATATACCGAAGGAACCTTTGTGCTCCTAACACCAAATCTATTATCCGAAATCACACCTATAACATCATCGTTATTGCTTACGAATTTCTCGATTACTCGTCGTTCGGCTACAATTGTTCTTAAAATCTTAGGTGTTTGAAAAAGCAGGTGCCTTTTTATATTTTTAGCATAACTAATATGATATGCCGGGAGTTGAATCGTTTCTAATGCTGGGAATTCTTTTTGTAAAAAAAGCAGTGCAGCACCATCTGTCGAAATAACTGGCGTATATCCATTCTCAATTAATGACCTAATAATTGGCACACAGCGGGAGGCATGACCTAATCCCCAATTCAACGGTGCAACAATTATTTTTTTCATCTTAGATCAAATCAAATCCAATATCTTTTCTGTAATTCATTTTATCAAATGAAATGGCATCAATATTTTTATATGATGTATCTAACGCTTCTTGTATGGTATTTCCAAGAGAAGTTATCGCCATAACCCTTCCTCCGTTCGTAACGATTGCATTTTGTTCTTCAGTGGTCCCTGCATGATATACAATGGAATCTGTAACGGCATCAATTCCAGAAATCTTCTTTCCTTTTTCGTACGCTTCCGGATACCCTCCTGAAACCAACATAACCGTAGTTGCAACTTGAGGTGTCACTTCATATGATTTCTCATCTAATGTTTGGTTGGCAACACCTTCAAAAAGGTCATAAAGATCAGAAGTAATTCTTGGCAATACCACCTCCGTTTCAGGGTCACCCATTCGTACATTATATTCAATCACAAAAGGGTTTCCATTTACATTCATCAACCCAATAAAAATAAAACCTCTATAGTCAATTCCATCTTCTTGTAATCCTTCGATTGTTGATTTTATTACACGCTCTTCTACCTTATCTAAAAAATCTTGACTTGCAAATGGTACTGGAGAGATAGCTCCCATTCCACCTGTATTCAATCCTGTATCTCCTTCTCCGATTCTTTTATAGTCTTTTGCAGACGGTAATACTTTATAACTCTTTCCATCTGTTAATACAAATACCGAAAGTTCTATTCCATCCAAAAATTCTTCAATGACCACTGTAGATGATGCCTCTCCAAATTTCTGATTTGAAAGCATCTCTTCCAGTTCTCTTTTAGCCTCTTCAATCGAATTCAGAATTAATACACCTTTTCCTGCAGCCAAACCATCAGCTTTTAACACATAAGGAGGGTCAAAAGTTTCTAAAAATTGCTTTCCTTCATTTAACGTTTCTGCAGTAAAAGATTGATACCTCGCCGTTGGAATCTGATGTTTTTCCATAAACTGCTTCGAAAAATCTTTACTGCCTTCTAGTAAAGCACCATCCATTTTTGGCCCAATAACTGGAACATTTTTTAATTCATTATCAGCTAAAAAATAATCGTGTACTCCATCTACCAATGGCGCTTCAGGACCCACTACTACCATATTAATCTCACGTTCTAACACGACTTTCTTAACAGCCTTAAAATCTGTAGGGTTAATACTAATATTAGTTCCTATTTTTTGTGTCCCTGCGTTTCCTGGCGCTACAAATAATTTATCAACCTTATTACTTTGAGATAGTTTTAAAGTAAAAGCATGCTCTCTTCCTCCTGAGCCTAAAATAAGAATGTTCATTAGTGTGTTGTGTTTGGTCTACAAATATAAGTTGATTGATTATTTTTTAAGCTTAATATCCCCATTTATTAAAATACTTTAATGCCGAAATGAAATGTCTAAAAAACAATTGGATATTCTTACCCGAATCTTTCCTGTGGATATGGATAATTTCTTCTTCTGGATAGTATATTTTCTTACTTCCTGCACCATCAATTCTTTTGCAAATATCTGCATCCTCCATGTATAGAAAATAACGCTCATCAAACCCTTTAAGGTTGACAAAACTTTGTGTTCTAAACAGCATAAAACAGCCGTGAATAAAATCTGGGTAGAACCCTTTTGATAGATCTTGATTTCTATATTCTTTGTAAGCTATTCTATTTTTAAATATTCTGAATACTCTAATTACTAAGTCAAAAAATGATGGATATCTTCTACAGGTATATTGAAGTTCACCATTGGGGTACACTACCCTTGGCGAGACCATTGAAACTTCTTTTTCTTTTTTTAACTGTGTTATTAATTCTGGAATCACATGGGGTTTGAATTCAACATCTGGATTTAAAATGAGATGATATTCAGAATTATTATTAATGTTCTTCAAGACTACATTATGGGCAGCTCCAAAACCTAGGTTGTTATTATTAAAAATATATTCAATATCTGGATGATCAGCATACTTTTTTAAAGAGTCATTTGGCGAATTATCAATTAGGTATAGTTTTTTCGCAAGTGAGGTATTTAAAAAGCTATTAATCGTTTTTTGAAGTACCTCTACATTTTCTTTGTAGAGAACGATACTAGCCGTTATTTGAACTTTTTCACCCATCTAATAGGCTTTCTCTTCTCCTTCAAAAACATTAAACAATGTTTTAATAATAATTTTTATATCTAAAAAGAATGACCAATTTTCTATGTAGAAAATATCTAATCGAATTCTATTTTTAATATCCGATTTTTTCTTTATTTCACCTCGATAGCCACTTACCTGAGCTAAGCCAGTAATTCCAGGTTTAACTATATGTCTCTTTAAATAATCTTCTACCTCTTTTTGATATTCTATGGATAAACTCTCCAAATGTGGTCTTGGCCCCACTACACTCATATCTCCCAATAACACATTGATAAATTGTGGTAATTCATCAATACTTGTCTTTCTTAAAAAAGCTCCTACTTTAGTAACTCTAACATCGTTCTTTGTGGCATGGACTTTATCTGAAAGTGCGTTTATCTTCATGGATCTAAATTTGTAACACACAAAATGTTTTCCATTCAATCCTTCTCTAGGCTGCTTAAAAATTAATGGTCCCTTTGACTCAAGTTTCACCAAAATCCATAAAATTGGCATCAACCATAAGAGAATAAATACGCAAACAAGTAATGAGAATATTACATCGAAAATCCTTTTAATATAAAAATTCTCAGCGAACTCAAATGGGAGTTTCTTTACATTAAGAACTACTAAAGTATCATCATAAAACTCAATGCTCTGATCTTTATTATAGAGTTCATTTACATTAGGAATCAGCTTTAAAACAATACTTCGTTCGGCTGTGAATTTCTTAATCTCTTTTATTTGCTCGGCACTAAATTCTGAAAGAGAACAATACACTTCATCAACTCCATGATCATCCATGTATTGAAAATAATCTTTAAAAGACCCTAGATAGCTAGAGTTTTTATATACTCTATTAGCAAAGAATCCCAAAAACTTATACCCTAGGTTTGCTTTACTTCGAAATATTTTCATCACCTTTTTTGAAGAATCATTGTATCCTAAAACGATTGTTGTCCTATAGTTTTTACCTAGGGAACGATATTTTTTTAATAAGAAATAGCTTGAAAATTTGAAAAATGTTACGGCAAGTGCTATTGAGATTAAAATCAGCAGTTGATTGTTAACAACAACACCCTCTCTAAAAACTCCAAAATAAGCAAAATATCCAAAAAGAAAAATTAAGAATTGTCGTACTAATAAAGTTATGATTCTTAACTCATTTGTAAATCTATACACTTTATAGAAACCTGAAAAATAAGAAGATGCTAACCAAAATAAAGAAATATAGGTTAAGAAGTTAACATTAAAGAACTCCCTGTCCGAAATATAATAAGCTACAAAATTAATGACTAATACATCAATAAGTATTTGAAGAGGTCTTATAAGGTATGAATATCTTTTTTTCAACTATGTGTTTTTAATAAACTGTCAATTTTAGATTTAAAATGCAACAAAAACTGCTCTTCTGCAAATTTTCTTGCGTGATCTTGAATCCACATGGCGTCAAACTGATTCATATTGTCTTCAAAAAAATCAATTGCGCTTTGCAAAGATTCACTTGTTTGATCATTAAAGAAAATACCTGAGGACTTAGAGATATTATTCTTATTCTCTACAACCGTCTCTAACGCTCCTCCTTTTTTAAATGCTATAACGGGTAGCCCATGCGCCATTACTTCCAAAGGAATCATCCCAAAATCTTCTTCCCCTGGAAAAAGTAAGGCTTTCGAATTATAAATAATTTCTTTCACGTTTTCCCAATCAACACCTCCTACAAAAGTAATGTTTTCTTTCGCTTTTTTTTCTAGTTTCTCTCTTTCAGATCCTTCTCCAATAATTATTAAACGCTTACCATTTTCATTAAAAGAATCTACTAATAGATCTATTTTTTTGTACGGTGTAATTGCGCCAAAGCTCAAATAGTTGTCCCTATTTTTTGACAAAGGCTTGTAATTCTTAAAAAAGGCTTCCGATATTGGCGGATACACTATTTCTGCTTTTCTACTATAGTATTTGGCAACCCTATCCGCAACATTTTGAGAATTACTAATATATTTATCAACATTATTCACCGTTTTTTCATCCCATTTACGAAGCCTTTCTAAGAAAAAACTCATAAGCGGTCTTACGGCAAAACTCACAGCGTCTATATACATTTGTTTATGGCTCCAACAATACCGCATTGGAGAGTGGATATAGCATAAATGAGGTGCATTAAATTTGTTAACTATTCCTTTTGCTGGACCTGACTCAGAAGAAATAATCAAATCGTATTCCTTCCTTAGTTTCAGCGATCTTATCCCCATGGGATATAACGGGAATATTTTTTGATATCTCTTCCTCAAAAAAGGAGTATTCAAAATAGATGTATAAATGGTATGGCTCTTTAAATGGTTTCCATAAATCTTAGGATCATAAAATAGGGTGTAAATATCTGCGTTGGGGTACAACTTCAAAATAGATTCCACTACCTTCTCGCCACCTCTTCTTGTAATAAACCAATAATGAACTATTGCTACTTTCATATTCTCATTCGCAATTTTTAATTCTCAAATGTTTTAATAAAAAATAAATGAGAAGGTATAAGATTAAAGCAACGAGCATTTGCGCTCTCATAAAATTAAATACTAGCAAAAATACATTAGTAAAAATAAAAATTACCGTTATTGGTTTTAAATAATCAATCTTATCACTAAAAGTAAATGCTCTATTTTGTATACCTCCATAAAAAAACATAATAAGTAGGGAGAACCAGCCAAAATCTAAAAACTGACCTCCAAAAAAAGTGATATATGTAACTCTCCCTGTTGGATTCATTAATGAGTCTAGTGGTACGTCCGTTAGTCCTAATTTATTCGATAGTTTTACCAAAACAAAAGAATTGTATAAACCTTTCTTTTTTAAAGGTTTTTGACTCATTAGGTGATCAAACTCATATACCCCATGAGTAATATATTGTCCTAAGTGAATTGCATTGAAGACAACATTTCCCAACCATTGATTTCGATGTTCAACTATAAAATCTTTGGCATTTGCTTTAATCGGAACAAAATCGTTATAAGGAGCATTTTGCATCCTTTCTAAAAAAGCTTCTGACGACCATTGATCAACTCTTTCTTTAAGAATAAAGTTTGATATTGGTATCATTAATAGCAATCCTAAAAGCCCTCCTAGAATCGCCTTTTTAGAAAACAACTTCGTATAATTGAACACAATAGTAATAGTTATTAAAATAGCAAGAGGTTCAAATATCAATCTTCTTGACCCTCTTAAGTATCCTTCAATCATTGGAATCAAAAACAACAACAAACAAATTATCAGTAGTTTTAAATTTGTCTTTTTTTGAATGGAATAAAATAAGTATGGAACAAAATAAAGTATTCGCAAGCTCCCTAAAATACCCAAGACAATTGAAAAGTTTTCCGCCTGGGCGAGATTATATTTGTTAGCAGAAATAGTACTATAAAAAGAGATATCTCTAACAAAAAAAAGATCAAAATATCTAATTAGAGAAGAAGCGCATATTAATATAAGTATAAGCCTAAAGAAAGTGTCTCCAACCCTTAACTTCTGTACTTTAACTTGTTGGTTGCGAAAACATCTTTTTGTAACAAAATATCCGGCTGCAATCGCCAGATAATTACATATGATATACATTATTGAATTCAAAGACAACGGAGTTACTACATCCATGGGAGTAACAAGATAAAAAAAAGTCCAGATGAGAACTCCAACTATAAGAGATTTTAAGAATAAAACACTCTTCATCCGTTCGTTAAAAAAAAAACTTTTAAAAATCGTCATAATAGATTATATTTTTTCCGGCTCTTTCAAAGCAAGCGTATTAGTATAGGTTGAATAGTTCAAAATAAATGCGAATAATACTACTCCCCACTGCCTATTTAATATGCTTTCAGTAAGGCAAAAGAATAATAACACAGTCCAAGAAAATAATATAAGGTTTCTTTTGTTGCCAAAACACCTTCTTATTGTTTTGATCAGCAATATCATTAAGATAGAAAAAATTATAACTCCATGATGAAGAGCGAGCTGGAAATACTGATTATGCGCGTTTAATCCAACCACCTCTTTCTCGGAATAACTTGCATTCAATATTTCCTGAATATCACCAATTCCATAGCCCCATAAAGGAGATTCTGTAATTAAAGTATATGCTGTACCCCATACTTTTTGCCTAAATGAAACTCCAAAAAAAGGTGTATCATTTGTAGCTATATCCATAATTTCATAATAACTATAAAGGATTTTATCTCTTACAAAATCATTGGTAAATCCTATCGCAATGAGCGCAACCAATGCTAATAATCCAGTCCAAATAAATTTCTTCGCGTAGCCTTTTTTCCTGATCTTCACAAAAAGGAATAAGGGTAAAATAACTACCCCTACCAAAATTGCCATTCTAGAACTCAACAGTATTAGAAAGAGATATAAAAAAGGTAGTATGTATATTGCTCTCTTGTTCCCATTATTTTCCAATCTACCTATGATAGTAGCATAAATACTAATAAGTATAAGCATAGACATGTATGCGTGATGTGGAATATACTTTAGCAGTAAAGCTACAGCCCTTCCATAATCATATCTTTCGTCCAGAAAAATGATATCATACAGAAAACAAGTTACTCCATATACCATAATGACCACAATACCATAGAGCAAGTATTTAAAAACCTTTCCTTCATTCAGTTTTACTCTCTTGAAAGATAAGTACGAAAACATTAAGGGAAAAAGTAAAAACGTACTGTATAAAACTAGTTTTACCCCTGCCTTTTGATGGTCCTCACTTATAATATATGAAATGAATTGTGCTAAAAAGAAAGCAATAGACACGTAATAACTTACAAGATGTTTAAAAAACTTGTCTCTAATCAACTTATAAAGAAAATATGCAGCAACAATTATTGTTACAATAGAGTTTAACTTAATGGATACGGGTAATGAAAATAACGCCATCCCTATTAAAAACTCTTCTTTATTTAATTGACTAATCCTTCTCATGTTGCTTTTGTAAAAAAGAAATCTTTAAAATACTTCTTTTATCTCGAACTACAATTCGTAATGCGCAAATAACCATAAAGACAACCGTAATCAAAAAGAATAAAATCATAGAGCTCCCATTTTCGTAAAATGGCATCACCAACATCTTAAAAATCCAAAATACCATTACATAGTAAATGAAATTATTAAGTGCGTATTTTTTTATAAGAATATGAATGATGTACACAAAAATGGCAAATAAGATAGGTACTAAAACAATGCCAACGAATCCAAAATTAACAAACGCTTCTCCAATATAAGTAGATCTCATACCGCCAAATTCATCTGGGTTCTGATCAGAAATAATGGAGGTATACCTCATATAGTTATAGTTCGCTTTTAAAGAGTTTATTTTGGTTGGAATAAAACTGAATAAGCCGGCTACATATGTTTTTCCAAATAAATATGAGTGTTCTCCTTCATTAAAAAAGAACAGCACTCTAGTAAGCTCCCTCACAGAGACAAAAAATGACGTTGACAAGGTCATTAACGTATGCTCTAATGATAATTCGCCTTTAACAATTTCTGAAAAATTTCGAGACAATCCCACCAGCACTACTAAAAAGGAACTAGTAAGCACTAGTTTTACAAGGTGCCTTTTGTATATCAGGTACGCCACTATAGATATAAAAAGAGGATAATATAATTGCCCTCGCTTAGCCGTAAAAAAGAGTGTAGCGGTCAAAAAGAACATCTTTAAAAATTTCTTGTTTATCAAAAATTTCAAAAAAGAAACCTTTTTAAATGAAAACAAGAAATAGTTAATCTGTAAAAACAAAATTGTAGAAAGTGCATTTATAGACAATGTGTAGAATGGGCGATAGGGTATAAAGTCGGTTAATCTATCTTGAAAATACTTCGATATAAACGTTCTATCCTCAAATACCGGAATATAAATACTAATAAAAACCAGATACAAAGGGATTGATAATAAAAGAATCAGTCCCCACGAAACATCTGCTACAAATAAGTTCTTCACACTATTGTTTAGAGATTTCTTTAGATTATATTCTTTAAAGTAAAAAGGGAGAATTGTAAATATCAGAACACAGATATAAAACCCTAACTTCAAATAAAATATACTTTTATTAACATAACCAACATCCTCAAATCTTACCCATTGTGCACTATATAATATTGAACTTTCTCCTATATAAATACCAACCATAATATAGAACAAGGTAATTGAACAAAGGTTAATTACCTTCTTAGCACCTAATAGATAATTAAAAATAACATATGCTAAAAAAGCAACAATCATATTAAGAAATCAACGATTCTAAACATTTAGAAAATTCTTTTACATTATTTGGGGTGAGTACTTTTTCCTTAGTGTCCAATTTTGCAACATTAAATTCAAAAGGATACGACTTTTTTAATAATGCGTCTATATAAAAAGTCAATTTTTCATTATAATTTTCGAACGTATCGTCTAAAGAAAAGCTTTTGTCATTCACAGTATTTAATACTTTTTTAAGTTCGTTGAATGAATCTACCTTGAAAGTCAAACCTGAATCATTGTAAAAAACATCTCCCAATAACACTGTGGGTTTTTTAATCATTAAAGATTCTAATCCTACTGTACTAGAGAGACTAATTGTTCCCAAAGAATTACGTATTAGCTCGAACATGTTTTCACGGTAGGATATCACCTTAATGTTTGGGTATGTTTTTAATTCATCATAAAACTTTAACGAATGTTGACCCAATGCACTCTTATGCTCCTTTACATATAGATATGTATCTAGAGGAAGTAATTTGCTAATATTTACAATACAATCTTTTTGATTCACATAAAAAGGAGCCAATATTAATGTACTCGCCTCTGGCTGCATGTGTAAAGGAAATAAAAAATATTTATCTTCTGTTTCAACCTTATCGAAGATTTTTTTATGTAAGAAATTTATCCTTTTTGCGTTGAAAATTTTCTTCAATTTAAAAGTTCCAAGTTCAAATGGGTTTCTGGTAAATAGATCAAAACGATGCCTGCCAGAAAAATAATATCTTTTAAATCTGATGAAAAACTCTTTAATAAATATAAACTCCAGTTTAGAAGAGTTGATGGCGTTTTTCATATAATTGGGTTGGGTCGGTCTTGTTAAAAACTCATTGATTGGTTCATGCATTTCGGCTTTTACTTTATGAAGAGCAAATCCTTTATACTCCTCCAACACCTCGTTAAATGTATTTCTCTGATCCAATGAAACGGATGTTCTATTTTTAAATCGAATTCCATAAAAGGAAAAATGCTTCACATTGAACTTTTTACTTACTTGAAAGGAAATCAGATTATATGAATAAGCAACGCCTGTAGTAAAGTAATGAGTTACATTCTTACTAAAAAGATCTTCAAAAAATAAGTATGTATAAACAAGAAATTTCTTTTGAAAGGACCTTTCCTTCTGAATCAAATATCTATCCGAAGCATAGATATTAAAATTATCATATTCATTGGAAATACGTTTTAGTTCTTCATCTAAATTAACGCCGTCACTCTCCAGTTTGTCAAAAAAATGGAGCCTATTTTTGCATGACAGCCCCTCTGCTTCCTTCTTCCATCTATTTCCTTCAGTTATAAAAACGAAGTTATTAGTCTTATTTTTAAATTCCGGAAAACTCTTTATTGCCGCTACAAACAAAGGAGCTTCATCATTAATTAAATCAAATACTATCATAAATCTTTCGTTTGCTATACGCTAATTTAAGTATAAACATTACAAAAAACGATATCGTTGTCGCAATAGCCGCACCGAAAACACCTTTAGTTGGTATCAGGAAAAGATTTAAAGCAACATTTATTACCATAGCAATCAGTGATATTTTTAACAATAATACGTCTTTCTTTTTTATGTACAGATCGTAATGAAACGCATATGACCATAAAAGAAAAAAAACGCCTAACAAAAGTAAGTTATAGGTCTTTAAATGTTCTAAAAAAGAGGGTTTTTCTAAAAATTCAAATATAAAGGGTGCCACTATATAACTAATTAATATGAGTATAATAGCAGCTAACAAAATTGAACGAACGAATTTTTTAAATAGCTCTTTGTACTTTTTTTGAAAAGAAGATAGTTTAATCAATTTTGGATAAACCACCATTATAATTGCACTGAAAACAAATACGTCAATGGCATTGATAAATTGAGAGTACATTGAATAAATTCCAACCATTTTTTTTCCGTGAAAAAAATCAATCATATATCGATCTGAAAACTGAATGATTAGAAATGACAACGAGCTGACAAAAAAAACGCTCGAGTTTTTAGCCCCCTTTAAGATTAAATCATAATTTGGTTTATAAAATGTGAGCCCTTTAATTGCTAATGTTTTTTTAAGGTACAGCACTGATAATAGCATAGATACCCACGAAAAACAGGCCCAGATAATTATGTATTTGGTTAGGTCTATTTCGTTTTTTAGAATGAAATAGTCAAACAGTACAAACCAAATCCACAGCCCTGATTTAATAAAAAAGAATATGTTTGCTATAGCCGATTTTTCTAATGTTGTAAACAATCGAAATAGCTCTTGCCCTAAATGTTCAGAAAAAATCAGCAATATAAAAATCCAAAAATATTTCAACCCTATAAAATCAAAACCAAAAATGATTGCTAGCGCAATGGGAAGTAATAAAATGTAAAGGAGTAAATGAAAATAAAACTGGTTTCTAATTTCAGAAATAGTATCCTTAGATTTTATAATCTCTCTTGTATTATATACATAATAGTCAAATCCTATTAGATAAATTACTAGGGAGATTGAGGTGGTAATTATTCCAAACTCTCCTAGGTTATATTCGTCTATCGAATACTTTCCTAAAAAGAACACGAAAGTAAACTTGGATAGAAGGGTTAAACCTCTAAAAAAAATATTGTAAATACTGGTTTTCAAATCAAATTATATTCTTGCTTTATTATTTCTCTAAGGCTCCCAAGGCATTTATATCCTCTCCATTAAGTGCTATGAGTCGAAACTTAACTGATTGATCATTTAGCACTTCAGTAATTATAATATTATCTCTTAATCCGCCACCCATTCCACTTGTAATTAGGGTCAAATTATCGTGTTTTTCATAAGAGTAATATGGATTTGTTTTACCTGCTCCAACATCTCCTGAAAAAACAAATACTGGTTTGTTTGTGTCGAATAGAATAGGTGCCATATCTTTCCAGAAAGTAAGTTCATCTGCCATTCCAGCTCTTGAATTCGGTCTTATTTTACTTGTTTTGGTCCACCAAATAACATGATGAACATATATAAAAATGTTATTTACACTGCCAATTTTTTCATTCAATGTTTCTCTGAAAAAACTCAACTGAGCTCTAGTAATATTCCAACCTCCAATATTAGAGTCTAAAATAAAATGTATGTCCCCTTTTATTTCAAAAAATCTGTATGACTTCCCATATCTACTTTCGAAGGTGGTTAAATTACCATCATGATTCCCCCTCGAAAAATGAACAGGAGCTTTTAGTAAATCTAAATCTTTGTCAATTAAATCCCAACTTTTTTTGTTTGCAGATCTAACTATATCCCCAGTAAAGATTCCGAATTTTATATTACTATCCGAGTTGATCATACTAAATTTATTTTTTAGAGTATCGTATACCCCTATTGCTTTGCCCCTTGGAGCTCCATAAACATGACCTGCAACAAAAAATGAATAGCTAACGTTTTTGTCACTTTCACAACCGGCAAAAAAAGAGAATACAAAAACCAAAGCCATCGTTATCTTTTGGAATCTCTTAAATTTTAAAATTTGGCTGCTTTCTATCTGTCTTTTAATGCTAATACATTTATTGAAACTATATGTTTTTTTCATGGACTATATTTATTAACTCAGTATTTTGAAAATTTAACCTTATCTATACCATTTACATATTTTGAGTTTTTAGAAACACGAAAATTGAATTCTTGTGTTAATCTTCTAGCGACCCGATCATTTTCTAAATTATATTTCAATTCTAAAACAATTTCTCTTTGATTTATAAACTCTCTACTTAATTCATATTTCGAGTAGTCAGGGTCAAAAAATTCTTGATTAAAGTCTAACGTTATTCTAAAATTTTTACAAAAAGATAAATAATACTTCCTTTCGTATGAATTAAACAATGCTGGTTTTAATAAAGATAATTTTTCCCTGATCTCTACATTGGAGGATATACTTGAATTCATCATTAATTCAGAAATTATTCCTTCTTCCTTTAATTCTGAAATTGAAGTTTTAAAGTTTTTCATTTTAACAGAAACCTTGTCTCCAACTTCACCATACTTAATTTTTGTTTCTAGAGTCGGATCAATAACAGTATCAAAATTATTATGATACCATCTTAACCGAATTTTTTTTCTATCTCCTGTTCCAGAAACATTTTGATGATAAAAAGTATATTTATGGTCGTCAAAATAAATATTATTAATCTTTCTTTGATTATAAATTTCTTTGAAGCAGAAACTGTTGGCGTATACAAGTTGCGTCGCTTCTTCTAAACAGAGGTTTTCTAGTATAAACTTTCTCTCAAACCGTAGATTTTTTTTTTTCATTTTTTTCTCTTTACCTACTGCTTTTACCATATTCTTTTCCATACATTTTGTCAATTACTTTATTTGAAACAGTTTTAACCAGTTCGTTATTAAGTATTAATTTCGACTTATTTTCCACTAAATAGTTCAGCTCATTTTCTCTCAATTTTAAATCGTTTACTATAATTGTCCCTGGTCCAAACTCACTCTTCTTTTGAAATGCAGAAAACCCCAATCGAGTACCAATGATAGTAACATCATTTAATGAAACAGTAGACAAGTCTTTACTTACAACTCCTATCTCTCCATTAAAAATGGACACTGATTTACCAAAAATAGTACTGCCTTCACCGGCACTGATTGCCTTATCAGAAGAGTTAGTAATCTTTACGTTTTGAATTTCCAACTTAGATCCGGAAACATCAATTCCATCATTTCCACTATTAATGAAAAGTGAATTTCTAATAGACCCTTTCACAAAATCGCCATCAAAAGCATCAGAAAATGTTTCTTTAAATGTAGAATTTACCATCGAAAAACTCGACCTAATAATATTTAAACCATCTTCACATCTATTCTTCTCAAAAGTTGAATTCTTTATTATAACATCTGCTTCATGAAAGTTTACAGCTCCCGATAATTCCCAAAGATCATTACTAGGGTTTGACAAATTAGTAAATTGGCAATAATTTAAAACTGACTTTGACTTAGTTCCAGTGACAAATACTCCTTTGCCTGTTGAATCGCTAGAGAATATTTTGATTAAATCATCCTTATTTCCCTCGCATATAATAGTAGAATACGAGATAAATGACGCTCCTTGTAATAAATTTAAATTGAAGCCAGCCTCAACCTTAACCAGATAATTTGGAGGTAGAATAATGTCATTCGTAATACTAAAATTACCTTTTTTTATCATTATTGTTTTGTTTGTTTCATCAACTAAAACAAATTCATGATGTGTCATTTTTTGTGTATTTCTAAATTCCTTTAAAAAAGTTGGGTCAAATTCAACAAAAGGAATAATATCACCATAAAATTTTTGATTTGCCCATTGTAAGTTGTGAACAATTTTTATTTTTTCTAAATCATTAGGGAATCTAAAGACTCCCTTTTTATTTTTTTTTGATACAAAAGCATTTATAAAAGAGTCTTTTAATGGTATTTTGACTTCCTTTGTTTCTCCCGGAGCTACAATAATATTTTGTGCATTTTTTGAAAGAATTCTTCCTTTAGTTTTTTTTAGCCCAACGATTGACACGGGAAAAGAGTTCGACAAATTTTTAACTTCAACAATCATTTCATTGCCATGTAGACTCTTTAAAGAACTAATTATTGTTGTTGAAGGTGACAGCTGTTTTTTTATAAAATTGCTATTATACTCAAGAATAGAAAAATCAAGATTAAAATTAAATTCAGTGCCTAACTGAATCAACTGATTTTCAAGCTCTTCAGAGTATCTATTTATAACATTTTGTATAAACTCTTGACTACTAACCAACGTTAAATTTTCAATCAGTTTTTTTTGATACAAAGGGTCTTTTTCTGAAAATACGTAATGGTCTATTTTATCAATTTTTAACCCAGCATTTGCATCAAATGAAATAGGTTCTAGCTTATTAGTTATTGGGTTATAATAAAACCGAATATTATGCCAGGCCAATCCGTGCCTTCCTCCAAACAAGTTACTTAATGCAACAAAAAACGTTAATTTATCGATATCAAACACTTCAGAAATTAATAGGTTTCCTTTTTTTAATTCATAAATCAGGCCCTTAGCAGTGTTAAATTGATTTAAAAGTTTTGGCGTTGATAAGACTTTATTCTCATTAAAAACACGAATTTTCGGCTCGTCTTCCTCTCTTTCCCAAGTATTGTTTGGGAGGTTTAACACATATGCTTTATTCCTTTCTTTCCACATATAAGATTCATTGAACGACAGTATTATTCCTTCCCTTTTCTTATTATTCTCTATTAGAATTTTATCAAACGACTCTTCCATAGCCATAATCCCAAGATTAATGTCTCGTGAAGAACCCTTAGATTCAATCTTTATCGTAGTATTCAAAAAATCATATCGCAAACCTATAATATCGTTATCTTTAATTACTTTATGAAATAACCATTCCCACAAAAAATGCCTTGTTTTGGGATGTTGGATTGAAAACTTTCTCATACCGAACATAGTATCTTCTCCTTTCATTTTTATTCTAAATGACCATTTTTTACTATCCCTTAAATGATCTACCCAATCCCCTTTTAATCTCATTTGTATTTTCATAGGAGGGGCACTATCGTCTTGCATATAAATTTCTGCTGGTACTAAATCATTATCACTTGTCATTAAAACTCTTTCCTTAATTGCTCTATTTCTTTTAGCAGAAATTTTTATGAAGTTTTTAGCTTTTAATTTTACAATTAAAGTTGAATATGAATTGCTCGTTTTAGAGAAATTGTCTAGATTTAATTTTAGTTTTTGAGCGTCATAAGATTTAGGTGACCCTGATAAATATCTCCCAGTATTGATAAACTTAACATTATCTAATTTCAATGATTCATGAACTAATCCAACTCTTGAATAAATATATGACTCTCCGTTAAATTCAAATTCTTTAGGAAAAAAATCTATCCCGATATTTACATAGCTTTGTCCCTTCGGAAGCTTAGATCTATCTTTTAAAAAAAGATGAACAAAAATTTTATCCGTTAATGCTCTTCCCTTTATTCCGGATTTATATACATATATCAAGTTTGGTGTTCCTTGAAAACTTGTAGCATATATCGAACATATAGAATCAGAACGTAGTAAGCCAATTCTATCTTTTACAATTCTTTGAATAGAAGCATTGTTTTCTATTTTAGTAGCAACATTAATTTCATCACCTTTTCTGCTTTTCTTAGATGGGTTTTCTTCTATTCTTTTATCGTTAGAAAACGCGATTGAAACAGTTCCTAAAAAAACAACCAATATTGTTAAGCAGCAAAATAAAAGAAAGCTACTTTTCTCTTTTTGTTTTTTAATTCTCATAGTTCTATTTTAACACTTTAATATCATTGTATACTTGTAGTTTTTGTTACAATTGGTTATCAATAAATGAGATATTTATTTCTTGATCTATTTGAGTTAATTCTGAAGTCATCTTTTGCAATGCTTCAAAACTAGAAATGGTTATCAGAAAATTAAAACTTAACTCATTTTGATCTAACGACATTCTTTTAAGTTCCAACTGATTGGTATTATCCTCTATAGCTTTAGTGATTTTTTTAGAAAGACCTTCTTGATCTTTATTGTCTATATTTAAAGAAATTAAAACATTTTGAGAGAGCAAACTATAATTGCCAGTTCCAGTTCTATTTAAAAATTTCACTATTAAAATGATAACCAAGAACCCTATCAAAGTAGGTACCAATTGGTTTGCTCCCATACCTAAACCAATAGAAATAGCAACAAAGAAAAAACCCAGCTCTTCTGGTTCTTTTATAGCTGTTCTAAATCTTACAATCGATAAAGCCCCAACCAACCCTAAAGAAAGTGCCAATGATGATTTAACAATGGATATAATAATAAATGTTGTAACTCCAACCAGAATTAACACTCTAGCTAATTGTTTTCTATTTGACAAAGAATTCCCTTGTTTTTCGTAGATGTACGAAAGCACATACAATAAAAAAGTGGCTATTACAATATTAATCCCATAGGTAATCAACGAGAAATTTTCTGGAAAAGAAAAATTTAATTGATCTAATAATTCATTCATAGTTTTGTTAATTTTAAATTTAGTCTACATAATATGTTTATTGGATAAAGGTTCTCCCCTCTCCACATCAATTGCAAAGTTCTTTCCTATAATTTCTTTGTAATACCTCGGATGCAAACCATACCCTGGTCTAATAGACTTAACATGCTCCTTAGTAATAACGTCTCCTTTTTTTCCGTCCTTTATTACAAATAATGATCTGGCAAATTTTCTGTTTTTTTGTACCTTTTCGGAAAGCTCATAAGAAACTTCTCCAAGTAATTTTTCCGCATCTCTGACTTTGGAAACCATTTCTTTAAATTCTTCTTCATCTAAAGAAAAATCTGCATCAGCGCTTTCTATGGATTTATTCAGGATGAAATGTTTTTCAATAATTTTAGCCCCTAAGCTTACTGCAATTGCCGGTGCTAACCACCCATAGGTGTGATCGCTAAAACCCACCTCTACTTGAAATCTCTTTTTAAGATCTTCAATAGTTCTCAAGTTTGCCAATTCTAACGGTGCAGGATATGATGACGTGCATTTTAAAAGTGTAATGTCATTATTTCCAGCATTTCTGCAGGTTTCAACGGCAAGTGCTATATCTTCCTCTTCCGCAATTCCTGTAGACATAATAATTGGTTTTCCTTTAGATGCTGTATACTCTATTAAAGGAATATCTTGAATTTCAAAAGAAGCAATCTTATAAGCTGGAACATCTAGGGTTTCCAAAAAATCTACGGCAGAGAAATCAAAAGGCGAAGAGAAGCAAATTAATCCTTCAGACCTAGCTATATCAAATAGCGTTTGATGCCACTCCCAAGGGGTATAGGCCTCCTTATATAATTCATACAAAGTTTTACCATCCCATAAAGTCCCTTTATCTATTTTGAAATAATCTTTATCACTATCAATTGTTAGAGTATCTGCCGTGTAGGTTTGCAGCTTAATCGCATCAGCGCCAGCTCTTTTAGCAGCCTTTATTGTTTCTATAGCAACGGAAATATCTCCTCCATGATTTGCAGATAATTCTGCGATAATAAAACAAGGGTACTTTCCACCAATATTTCTATTTTCAATTTTCATTGTCAAATTTATTTCCGATATCTAAAGTAACACTTTTTGTTCTTATACTTTCTATTATTAGAGAACCATCTGATGTTTTTACAACCAATTTTGGAGAGATTTCAAGAACAAAACCATTCTCAATATTCTTTTGGTATGACTTGCTGTTCAAAGAGACTTTATCTAGTACTACTTTCTGCCCTTTATAAAAAGTAAACGCTCCAGGATAAGGATATGCTTGTGCTCTTATCCAATTACGAATTCGTTCAGATTTCCAATTCCAATTTATTTGACCATCCTGTGGAGTTCTTTTACCAAAATAGGTTGATTCTTCTTCATCCTGTTCCTCTTCACATAACTCACCAGACTCCGCACTTCTCAGAACCTTCTCCACTAAGGGGAAATAAGCACTTGAATACTTTTCTAAAATCATTCCTCCAGTATCTTCTTCCTCTACAGGGATTTTTATCTGTTTTATAATGTTTCCAGTATCACAACCTGAATCTATAATATGAGCTGTAATCCCGACTTCGGTCTCTCCATTGATAATAGCCCAAACATGAGGAGTCCTTCCTCTATATTTTGGCAATAAAGACCCGTGAATATTAAAAGCCAGTTTAGTAGGGTGGTTTATTATATCTTCTTCAATTAAAAATAAATAATTTATAGAGATCAAAATGTCAATCCCAAAATCTTTTATAAAGGTGTATCCTCTATTTTTTCTTGGGTTCCCAATAAAGTGAGGTATCTTTCTCTTTTTAGAATAGGCTATGATTCCGGTAGAGTTCTTGTCAGTTAGAATACACTGAACATCATAGTTTTTTTTAATTTTCTCTACAATTTCCAGCCCTAGATTCCCACTACATAAAACTCCTATTTTTAACATAAGTCCTCAATTAATTGTAAATATCTGCCTTCAATTTTACTGTCAAAGAGTTTACTTTGTGCTATTAACTGATCTTCAAAACTTGTTTCATTAATTATCAAGGTAAGAGCGTTTTTAAAATCTCCTGTAGAAAAATCTTTAATGTTTCCTAATCCAAAAATCGCCTTCTCTTTTAAAAATCCATTATAAATCTGTTCTTGGTTATCTATAAAATACCCAGATAAAATGGGCATCCTTGCACAGCACAACTCGTATAAGATCGTACTTGATGGAACTATGGCTACATTCGAACTTAACATAACCTTGGCCATCTCAACTTCTGATAGATTTTTATGAACATATACTTCTTTCTTTGAATCCTTAATCGAAGTGTAAATATCACTATGCTCATATGCCCCTCCTAGTACAACATGAATTGCCTTAATTTTTTCTACATTTAGACAAGCATTAAGTGCCTTTGCTGTTAAATTATATGGATCTGCTCCTCCAAAACAAATGAAAACAGTATCTATCTGAGATATATTTCTGGAACATTCTGCCAATTGAAGAAACGTTGGACGCAGTAATGCATAATCTGTCCCTAATGCAAGTTTAGTCTTATCTTGTTTTTTATAATTTTTAGAAGTAAGTCCAGGTGAATGGTTAACCACCACATCAGCAAACATATGAGTTTTTGCCAAATCATCTATATATACTATTGAAAATCCTTCTTCTTTTGCCATGCTTTGGTATGACGAAGTAAATTGATACCCGTCTGCAATGATTATACAATTCGTTGTGGAGAAATTTTCTTTAAGCCATGAAACTTCTTCTTCTATTGAAATTGAATTTGGGATTAAAAAAGCTGGGATTGTTTTCGGAAAAACAGATAGTGTTGAGTTTTCCTTAGTAACAAAAATGAAATCATACTTTCCTCTTACAATTTCTACCAGACTAAAAAGTCTGTACAAATGACCAAGTCCTGAACTTGCATTTCCATCAGCTCTAAAAAGTATTGTTTTTTTCATCAATCAATAATTTATACTTGAGTTCAGCTAACCTCCAATCAGTTTCGGAATCTATATCCTGGGTTTCCAACTCAGAAATCACAATTCCTCCTGAGTTATTCATGAATAGTTTTTTCTCTTCTAAGAACGTTCCTACATTCAACCAATAAAACTGCCCTGCATCATGATATCTTGCATCCAAATCTTGAGAACGCGTATTCAGATGTTCCTCCCATACCATGCGAACCTTATTGTCACTTATTTTTAACGAGCGCTGTATAGGAAATGAAAATTCCATAATCGGGAAAATGCTATCAAAATCATTATTTACCATTTTTTTATATGATTTTTCCAGTATGGAAGCAGATACAAATGGTGCTGTTGGTAAAATACAGCAGATACTATCAAAGAAGAATCCCTTATTTTTATAGGCAGTCAGTACCTCATCAACAACATCTGCAAGCACAGCCACATCATCAGCGTTTTTTGTACTTCTCCTAAATGGCACTTTTGCTCCATGAGCGATGGCAATACTAGCAATTTCATCATCATCGGTAGAAACCATTACTTCATCAAAAAGATGGCTATTCAATGCTGCTTCAATTGAGTATACTATTATTGGCTTGTTTAGAAAAGGTCGAATGTTTTTTTTGGGTATTCTTTTACTCCCTCCTCTTGCTGGTATAATTGCTAATTTAGTCACGAATGAAAGATACTACTTTTTCTATAACAAATTCTTGTTCATCATTAGTTAAGCTTGGATACATTGGCAAACTAATACATTTGGAATAGTACTTTTCAGCAGCTGATAAATCTGCATTTAAATAACCTATTTTTTCATAGTATGGCAATGTATGCACCGGAATATAATGGATCTGCGCAAAAATATTATTAGCTCTTAAATGATCATATAGTGCTTTCCTATGCTTCACTTCTATCACAAATAAATGATGCGCATTATAATTATTTTCAGGTAAACTTTGAAACTTTATAACTCCATCAAACGCTTCCTTATATCTACTAGAAATCTCGTTTCTTCTTTCTAATCCTTGGTCATTTTTTGCAAGTTGCGTAATTCCCAAAGCACTCTGAAGATCAGTTAACCTATAATTAAACCCAAGTTGTTGCATTTCATAAAACCACCCTCCGTCATTTTTTGACATATTCTCCTTAGTTATCCCATGTGTTCTTAACATAGTTAACTTTGTATATAGCTCTTCTGAATTTGTTGTTAGCATCCCTCCCTCTCCGCAAGCAATATGCTTTACGGGGTGAAAAGAAAATACACTTATTTCAGCAAAATTACCGTTTCCACATTTTTGCACTTCCCCATCACTATCTGTAAAATAGCCTCCTGGGGCATGGCAAGCATCCTCTATAATCCACAAATCATGTTCATTTGCAAGTTTTCTAAATGCCTCTAAATTCACAGGAAGCCCTGCAAAATCAACAGGAATAATCCCTTTAAAGAATCCTCTAGGTTTACTTTCTATTAATTGCTTTACACTTTCTACAGATAACAGGTATGTGTCTTTATCAATATCTGCGAACCATACTTCCCCTTGAGCATATCTTACACAATTCGCAGACGCCGCAAAAGTAATTGGTGTTGTGATGACACGCTCTCCTTTCTTTAAATCTAGTGCCAAAACCGCTATATGTAGTCCCGCAGTTGCATTACTCACGGCTACTGCATATTTTGCCCCAACATAATCAGCAAATTTTGTCTCAAACTCTTTTACCTTAGGGCCTTGCGTAAGAAAATCTGCTGTAAGTGTTTGTGTTACTGCATCAATATCATTTTGATCTATATGTTGCTTGCCATATGGAATTGGTTTCATCATACAGAAAAATTAGCATCAACATGTTTTTTAATCAGCGCTCTTAAACTTTCAATGGTTTCCCAATCTTCATTTTCGCTAGAGTTATAGCTAAATCCCTCTGCTACTTTTTTAGCATTAAATGCAGATACGAACTTATTAACATCAAATACAGGTTTGGTTGGGATGATAGCATAATACTTTCCAAGATCATATGTATTTAATGAATCGGAAGAAGTAATCATTTCTTCATGAAGCTTTTCTCCAGGTCTAACACCTACTATTTTCTGTTCGCACTCAGGAGCAATAGCGGTAGCCACATCTGTAATCTTATAAGATGGTATCTTTGGAACAAAAATTTCACCTCCAAATGCGCTTTCAATTGCATTAAAAACCATTTCACAACCATCTTCCAAACTTATGTTGAATCGAGTCATATCTTTATGTGTAATAGGCAATATTCCTTCCTTTTTCTTTTTAAGGAAAAAAGGCATTACTGAGCCATTGGACCCCATTACATTCCCGTAACGCACAACCGAAAACTTAATATCTCTTTTTCCTTTGATATTATTTGCCGCAACAAATAACTTGTCAGAAGCTAACTTTGTTGCCCCATAAAGGTTAATTGGAGCCGCGGCTTTATCTGTCGATAGGGCCACTACACTCTTAACTCCAGTACTAAATGATGCTTCAATAACATTCTCTGCTCCTAGTATATTCGTTTTTACACACTCCATTGGATTGTATTCTGCTATATGCACATGTTTCATCGCCGCAGCATGAATTACTATGTCAATTCCCTCTAACGCACGCACCAGTCTTTTTCTATCTCTTACATCTCCTATAAAATAACGGATATTCTTATACGCATCCTCCGGAAAATCCATGGACATTTGATAATGCTTTTGCTCATCTCTCGAAAAAATAACCAAACGTTTTACATTTGGATACCTCTCAAATATAAGTTTGGTGAACATTTTTCCAAACGAGCCAGTTCCTCCCGTTATTAATATTGATTTACCATTTAAATCTAGCATAGTTCAATTTTTATGTAAGTTCTTTCAAACTCTTTAATTCTTTATCTTTATCTGAAAGCATTATCTCGTTCAAGTTCAAATGCCAGTCGATATTTAAATCCAAATCGTTAAAAATAATACCACTTTCAGATTCTTTATTATAATAATTATCGCATTTATATGCAAAAATAGTGTCGTTTTCTAATACTGAAAAGCCATGTGCAAATCCTCTAGGAACAAAAAGTTGCTTATTGTTTCGATCTGATAATTCTATGGAGAAAGTTTGTCCATAAGTCTTTGATTCAGATCTGACATCAACAACAACATCTAACACCTTTCCTTTAATTACACGTACTAATTTAGCCTGTGCATGTATCCCTTTCTGAAAATGTAATCCTCTTAAAACTCCTCTTTGAGAAATAGATTGATTATCCTGTACAAAACGCACATTCAATTCCGTCAACTCTTTAAACCTTTGCTCATTAAAGCTTTCAAAAAAATTACCTCTGCTATCACCAAAAACGTTCGGTTCAATGATGAAACATCCTTCTAAATGTGTTTCAGTAACTTTCATTATAAATCTAATAGATTTTTACCATATCCACTTTTTAACAATGGTTTTGCTAACTCAGTTAACTCTTCTTTGCTAATAAAACCGCTTCTATATGCTGCTACTTCGATAGATCCTACCTTTAACCCTTGTCTCTCCTCGATAACTTGTACAAAATTAGAAGCTTGCATTAAAGAATGAAAAGTTCCGGTATCTAACCAAGCTGTACCTCTATCTAAGATACTTACCTTTAAATTGCCTTTTCTTAGGTATTCTTTATTAACATCCGTTATTTCGAGTTCTCCTCTTTTACTAGGCTGAATATTTTTTGCCACCTCCACAACAGAATTATCATAGAAATAAATGCCTGGAACAGCATAGTTCGATTTTGGGTTCTCCGGTTTCTCTTCTATAGAAATTGCTTTTCCATGTTCGTCAAAATCTACAACTCCATATCTTTCTGGGTCTTGCACATGATATGCATATATGATTCCTCCATCCGGGTCATTATTCGCTTTCAGAAGATCTGATAATCCAGTTCCATAAAAAATATTGTCTCCTAAGATCAATGCTACCTTGTCCTCTCCTATAAATTCTTCTCCTATAATAAACGCTTCGGCCAACCCGTTTGGGTGCTCTTGAATGGCATACTCAAACCTACATCCTATCTGGGTTCCTTCTCCTAGTAGTTTTTTAAAAAGAGGAAGGTCTTGTGGTGTAGAGATAATCAATATTTCATTAATTCCAGCGGAAATTAAAGTAGAAACAGGATAATATATCATAGGTTTATCATACACGGGCATTAACTGCTTACTTACCGATAAAGTAAGTGGATGCAATCTTGTTCCTGAACCTCCTGCTAATACTATTCCTTTCATCAATTATTATATTTTTTGAGATACCATTCTATGGTCTTCTGTATTCCTGTTTCAAAATTTTCATCAGCTCTCCATCCCAAGTCTTGTTCAATTTTAGTTGCATCAATGGCATATCTAAAATCATGCCCCGGCCTATCTTCTACAAAACTTATTTGATTCTTATAAGAAGTCTCTTTAGGCTTCATTTTATCTAATAACTCACAAATTGTAGTAGCAATATATAAATTCTTTCGTTCATTCCTTCCTCCAATGTTATAGGTTTCGCCAGCCTTTCCTTCTTTATACACTAAATCAATTCCTTTGCAATGATCTAATACATATAGCCAGTCTCTAATATTCTGACCGTCGCCATAAATTGGTATTCTTTCTCCCGTAATCGCTTTTCTGATAATTGTTGGAATCAACTTTTCATTATGTTGCTTCGGACCGTAATTATTTGAACAATTGGTTGTAACCACCTGCATTCCATATGTATGAAAATAGCTTCTTACCAAGAAATCTGAAGAAGCTTTAGATGCACTATATGGACTATTCGGGGCATAGGGAGTATCTTCTGTAAACAATCCTTTCTCTCCCAAAGTACCATAAACTTCATCTGTAGAAATATGATGAAATCTAGCGCCTTCAAACTCTTTTTTGTATACATTCGGAGAATTCATCCAGTGTTTTTTTGCCACATCTAATAAATTAAATGTTCCAAAAACGTTCGTTCTCACAAAAGCATCAGGGTTCTTAATAGAATTATCGACATGTGATTCCGCCGCAAAATGAATAACTCCTGTGAAATTATACTTTAAAAATAAGTCTTCAATTAGTTCTCTGTCACAAATATCTCCTTTGATAAAAGTATATCTTGTATGGTCTTCAACTTCTTTTAAATTACTTAAATCTCCTGCATATGTAAGTACGTCTAAATTTACAATTTTAGTTTCCGGGTTACTCTCTAAATAATACGGTATAAAATTGGCGCCAATGAAACCAGCCCCACCGGTAACTAAGATTGTATGCATGAAGCTACTTTTTGTAATTATTTAAAAAGCCATTTAATTCTTTTAACAATAGAATAAGAACAGTTCCTAAAACCCCAATAGCGCCTAAAACTAGCATCTTGTTTTTTAAAAGCCCTTTCTCTTTCGACCCAATTTTTTGAAAGCTAGAAATAACATTTACTATTTCCGTTTTATGCGCTTTATCCTCATTAATCTTAGATAAATTCGAGTTTAAATTCCGACTTATAGAGAAAAGTTGAATCTCATTATCTCCATTCCCCCTGCTTCCCATATCTATAGAAGTTCCTTGGGTCGGTTTTTTAGCCTCATCTAAAAGTGCTTTCATATACACTTTTCTCAAAGTATCAGCATCTTTTAAGTTTTTCTGATAAAGATCATAGCTTCTGTTTAGATTAACATTCTCAGATTCCTTTAACTTTTTGAAGTAATCATTATTTATAATCGACGATAAAATGGCACCATCAAACTTGGTGAATATTTTGTTTTTTGTAGATCTTACCTTTATTTCATGTACTTTATAATTGTTATTCGTAAAGGCTTCTTTAAATTCGGCAATTTTATAATTCCTCAGAGAAATTGTATCTACAGAAGCAAGTAATTCATCATAACCACTGACAATATCATTCTCGTTTTTAATTGGTTTTATTGAAAACCCTCGTAAGGATTTTGCTTCATCTTCATTTATATTAAATGTATTAATTAACAACTCATACTCTTCCTGACCAACTAAATCGTTATAAAATTTAATATTACTATAGAGCTGACTTGTACTATTAAAGTTTGGTTTTACCAGCATTTTTGATTCGTAAATAATTTCCTTATTACTATCTAAAAAATACCCAACAGTTCCCAAAACTACCCCAGCAATTATTATCTTAATCGCATGTTTTCTAAAAAACAATAGGGATATAATAAGAACGTCAAATAATCCTATAAAAATCGTAACAATAAAATTTATAAATCTAGAAAAGGCTCTTCCAATAATTTGAAATAATGACCCTAAGTCTACTTCTTCTTCGTTATTCTGTTGTTTTGTTGACATACTAATTGGTTAATTGTATTATATAACTCTAAAAAATCTGTTCTAGTATTTTATGTGTAATGGCGTACGTTGGAGTAACTCCAGACATTCCCAATCCACCAGAAGCTAATGTTGCTCCAGTTTCTAAAGGATTATCCGACGCATAATACGCATACCTCACTTTTACATTTTCAGATATATTCCCTCTAATTTTAGAGGCTGATTGAATTGCTTTTTGATAATGTGCTCCTTCCATTTCTAAACCAATGACATTCCAGGTAGAATCATGGAAGAACTTTAAGATATCTTTATTTTGTAAAGAAGTCCCTAATACTGTTACCATCGCTCCGTCAAAAGATTGAACTCCGAACCCTTCGAGATCTTCTCTAGATAGTTCATTCTTGAAAGGGTAGTTATCAGCAGTTCCCTCAAAAATATGCGAAGAAGGAATCATAACATCACCTTTTCCTCCTTCTAAAATTCCTGCTTTACCCATTATAGAAACGGATTCAACATCTAAATGTATCGTCTCTGTTTCTGTTTTATATGGTTTTAGCAGTTCATCCATAGTCTCATAAGCCTGCTCACCAAATGCATAATCCATTACGATGATTACAGGATCCTGATCCACAGAATTCACTTTATTATATTCGGACTTATCAAAGTTGATTTTACTGGTATCTATTATCTGCACATTGATATTCGTTCCAGAATTATCTTTTAAATAGATCAATCCGTTTTCTGAAGCATAATTCTTTACTGCTTTTTGCAATGGCTGACTTTGTTCATTACTTAATAATTCGAATAATGAAAAGCCTTCATTCGATTTAGCTTCTTTAGGAAGTGCTCCCTTTGCATAAATTGAATTCAATACGCTGTGCATATTGGCACTGATGATATGAATAGGCTTATCCAGTAAATTATGATCTAAAAGTGTCTTCTTAATATTGTTTGCCCAGATTTCTCCATAAATATGATGACCTATTTGCTCATTTAACACAGAACTAAAGGTCACTACTCTCTTTTTGATATGACAAACCTCATTAATAGCAAGCTTTCCTAACCAATATATTAATTGAAAAAATCGATCAGGGTTCTCGTCACTCGAGAATGTTTTATGAATGTCAGACACTTCGTTGTACGTTCTTCCAAGAATACTTCCTAAATGCACCGTTGCAATTTCTCTTTCTTTCTGGGTCAATTGCTTATTATATAAAACAATCTCTTCCAAATTTTGCCATTCTCGAATGCAATCTCCACGATCATTTATAAGAACCTTATCTTTTATTTTATGAGATTCGATGAATAAAAAAGTAATATGTGTTAATATATCATAGATTTCAGATCTTCCTCTGGTGATCTCAATATTCATCTGGTCTTTATCTATTCGATAGCAATTACGTCTTCTTTTAGGTGGGATAATAGGTTCAAAGTGTGAAGTGGCATATCCTTCATCCGCTGTCAAATTAATAAACTGACATTCCTCTATTCCTTCTGGCAATCTCTCGATAACATAAATCAAGCCATTCAACTCTACCTTGTCTTCAGCAATAGACCCATATATTTCCGGTCTTAAAAGCAACAAGGATTTTCGCAACGCCTCACCAGAAACACCCATGGGTTTATAGAAACCTCTACTAAATAGGTGGCGCATAGAAATATATAATCTTTCTATCGCATTGGTAGATTCTTGAGCTCTTGTTCTTTCTTTGTGTTTGTTCTGTGACATATATTATTTTTCGGCGCTAAGATACTAATTTCGTCCCGAGTTACTTTTTAACTAAGATATTATTGTATTTGTTAGTATCCTTTAAAAGTTGTGTTGCCTCTATAATAGCTGTATCATTTTCCAATTTATTTTGATAAACTCCTTCTTCATAATAATACCTAGATATTATTTCTTCTTTTAATAATTCTTTTAGGATATCTTTATTCGTAGAAATTTTATTGATCTTATCATTCATTAATTTCTGCTGTATCTTTCTATACTCTTGGCTTACCATTTTTGTGTCTTTTACAGTATTAATGGCCTCTTTAAACAGTTTTTCCTGCTTGGTCACGAATGTGGTATCACTCAATAAATATTGCTGAAAACTCTTGAAATCTGACTCTGAAAAACGGAATTTTTCAACTTCAGCAAGTTCCTTATTCTTACGAAAGTAATCTGTAGCAAAATTAAATATTGCTCTTGATCTTAGTAGCTTCTTTGTTTCATCGACTCTTTTAGTAATCTTTATTGCAACATCAGGCATAACCCCTCCTCCATCATATACTGTTCTTCCATTTTGAGTTGTAAAAGTATTTACTCCTCCATCAGAAAATTTAGGGACATTCCCATCCTTATCTCTATTTGCATAATCCAATTCTTGAATGCATCTACCACTTGGGGTATAATATTTAGAAATGGTTACTTTCAATTGTGTTCCATAGTTCAAGTTTCTGTAACGTTGAACCAACCCTTTTCCGAAAGAACGCTCGCCTAAAACTACTGCTCTGTCATAATCTTGTAGTGCACCACTTACAATTTCTGATGCTGAAGCCGAACTTCCGTCTACCAAAACAGTAATGGGAATATCCAGGTCTAATGGGGTATTCGTTGCTCTATACGTATTACTCCATTTTTTAACTTTGGCTTTTGTAGAAACAATAGTACTTCCTTTAGGTAAGAAGAAATTAGAAATGTTGATCGCCTCTAAAAGTGACCCGCCTGGATTACCTCTTAGGTCAAAAACCAACTTTTTCATCCCACGTTTTTTGAGGTCCTTAAATGCTTTTTTTACTTCAGAAGATGCTTTATTACTAAATCTAGTTAGCACAATATAACCTGTTTCTTCATCAATCAAATCATAAAAAGCGACAGGGTTTACAGATACTTTTTCCCTGGTTAACGTCGTGCTGAACGTTTTTCCTTCTCGAGATACTTCTACATTTATTGTGCTCTTCGGTGTTCCTTTTAAAAATTCTGAAAGTTGATCTCTTTCCATATTCTGTAGAGGCTCTCCATCTACTTTTGTAATAATATCTCCAGCTTTTAGACCGGCTTTATCTGCTGAAAAACCTTTATAGATTTCTGCTAGTGTAATTCCTGTTTTATCGTAATATACTGCTACTCCGATACCAGCATATTCTCCTTCTCTTTTGATTTTTGCCTCTTCTACATCTTGCTCATTGTAGTAATTGGTATACGGATCTAAGTCTTCAAGTGTGTTTTTTATAGCTTTATTCGTGAATTCCGCAGGATTGATTTCATCTACGTAATACATATTCAATTCTTTAAAGAGTGTATTGTAAATTTCTATTTGTTTCGCAACCTCAAAAAAATCAGATCTAAAAGAAAATGAGACCCCAATTGATAGTGCTAGAACAATTATTATCGAATATTTTTTGATGCTTTTCTTCATGTCTCTCTTTTTAATTCTTCAACAAATACATTTAATAATTTGTGCATGGTTTTTTTAACATTCACAAACGTAGGTTCTTCCTTACCAATAAAGGTAATCATAAAAACAAAAGAATCATTAATTCCTTCATAAACAATCTGTTTTTCAAGCCTATAAGCTTCTTTTAGCAATCTTTTAATTCTATTTCTATCCACAGCCTTCTTAAATCTTCTCTTAGGAACAGAAAATGTAGCTTGAACAGGAAACTGTGATGCATGCGATGTTTTTAAGTAAATCAATTTAAAAGGATACACTTTTAATGAAGATCCTTCTTCAAATAATCGCTCTATTAATTTTTTGCTTTTTAATCGCTCTACTTTACCTAACGTAAACTTCATACATACAAACTTACTGAAAAGTAGTACTTATTAATCATTTTAATTATTATTTTTGACGAAAATTTATACCATAAATTAATGAAACCAGATTTATTTCAAGCTCCTGATTATTACCAAATCGATGATTTACTTACCGAAGAACACAAACTTGTAAGAGATGCTTCAAGAGAGTGGGTAAAGAGAGAAGTTTCTCCAATTATTGAAGACTATGCTCAAAAAGCAGAATTTCCAACACAAATTATTGGAGGTCTTGCAGAAATAGGTGCTTTTGGACCTTATATTCCCGAGGAGTACGGAGGTGCAGGACTTGATCAGATTTCTTATGGTTTAATCATGCAAGAAATAGAGCGCGGTGATTCTGGAGTGCGTTCAACCGCTTCAGTGCAGTCTTCCTTAGTAATGTATCCTATTTGGAAATACGGTAATGAAGAACAACGCAATAAATACTTGCCAAAATTGGCTAGTGGCGAATGGATGGGCTGTTTTGGGTTAACCGAACCTGATCATGGATCTAATCCAAGCGGAATGGTTACCAATTTTAAAGATATGGGTGATCATTATTTATTAAACGGTGCTAAAATGTGGATATCGAATGCCCCTTTTGCACAAGTCGCAGTAGTATGGGCAAAAAATGAAGAGGGTAGAATTCATGGTTTGATTGTAGAAAGGGGTATGGAAGGATTCTCTACTCCCGAAACACACAACAAATGGTCTTTAAGAGCCTCATCTACTGGAGAATTGATTTTTGACAATGTAAAAGTTCCTAAAGAGAACCTATTACCTAATAAATCTGGACTAGGCGCTCCTTTAGGTTGTTTAGATTCTGCAAGATATGGTATTGCATGGGGTGCTATCGGTGCTGCAATGGATTGCTATGACACGGCATTACGTTACAGTAAAGAGCGTGTTCAGTTTGGAAAACCCATTGGGCAATTTCAATTACAACAAAAGAAATTAGCTGAAATGATTACTGAAATCACGAAAGCACAGTTGTTGACTTGGCGTTTGGGAGTTTTACGAAATGAAGGTAGAGCTACTTCTGCACAAATCTCCATGGCAAAGCGTAATAATGTAGATATGGCTATCAACATAGCTCGTGAAGCAAGACAAATGCTAGGAGGTATGGGTATTACTGGCGAATACTCAATCATGCGTCATTCTATGAACCTTGAAAGCGTAATCACGTACGAAGGCACACACGATATTCACTTATTAATTACCGGTCTAGATGTTACAGGTTTGAATGCTTTTAAATAGCATTTTATTTTAACTTCTTAGCCTTTGTATCACTATTCATTAATAGGAATACTGCAACTACTAGCCCTATAACAACTAGTGCAAAAACGCCTATCATAATGGTTCCGTTGGTCCATGAAACTAAGGGTGTGCTCATAACTCTTACTCTTTAATTATTAGAGCATAAAGTTACGCAAGCACTATAGATTGAAATATGATATTTATCAATCCTTGAAAAAAATAATTAGGAAACTTTTTGAAAGGAAAATTCTTCCACCAGTTTAGGGCATCTCTTACAATTGACACCTTTCTTTTTGTACTTCTGACAACATGTAGACTTAGGCACTAAACAAGGAGTATCACAGCAACTTTTGGTAGCCACTGGCAGTATTTTGACTTTACTCTTTTGTTGATAGAAAACAATCACTTAAATAGAATTTCCATGCAAATGTAACTGTTTATTTAGAATAAATAAAAATAAGCGCGCTTTATTTTTAACATTTAATGATGTTTTCATTTCCTTATCTTTAAACCAAACTTATTCATTGATCTGTAAAAGCAATCATAACGCCAAAACCTTTTCTGGTGTAACACAAATTCCTGAAGTGATCTGGAAACAATTGGGTTGCGAAAACAATATTTATTTTCATAAGGACTATCTTCAATCTTTAGAGAAAAATAACCCTCAGATAGATTTTTCGTATATCGTTTTACTGAATGAACAGAAAGAGGCTATTGCATTTTCAACACTGCAGATTATTGATTTTGATGTGGATTCTATAAAAAATGATCTCGAGAGATTATTGCGAAAAGTAACTGCTATCGCTAGAAAAATGAGAATCCTTCCTAAAGAACGACCTTTAAAATTCTTAGTTAGTGGGAACGTCTTTGTAAGTGGAGAGCATGGTATCTTTATTAAAGATGGAATAGATAAAAATACCACGATTAAACAATTAGGAACGGCAATTCAGAACTTTGCAAATGACAATTCGGATAAAGATATCGCGGTATTTATCTTAAAGGATTTTATTAAGGAATCTTTATTCATCACAGACGAGTTGCTCAGTTTTAATTACTACCCTATTCAAGTAGAGCCAAACATGATGTTCACATTGCAAGAGGACTGGCACACTTTTGACGATTATTTAGCTGCGCTTAAAACAAAGTTTCGAGTAAAGGCAAGAAAAGCCTTTAAGCAAAGTAGTGATATTCTTATTGAAGATATTAATGAAAGTAATATTGAAGAGTTATTACCTAAAATGACAACGCTCTACAAGAAAGTAGTGTCGAAGGCAGATTTTAATCTGGGCGATTTTAATCTGAATACCTACAAGGATTTAATTACAAAGTTCAATGGTAATTATATTTTAAAAGCATATTGTCTGGACGACAAATTGGTTGGTTTTATGTCTGGCATGGTCAACGATACTTCTTTGGACGCACATTTTGTAGGCATAGATTATCAGTATAACAGAAAATATGCTGTATATCAGAGAATGTTATATGATTATATAACGATTGCTATTGAAAAGAAACTGCATGTTTTAAATTTTGCAAGAACAGCGGGCGAAATAAAAAGTTCTGTGGGTGCAACCCCTCAAGATCTCACCATTTATATTCGTCATAAAAAATCTATTACAAATAAACTTTTAAAGTTATTTTTGATGCATATTCAACCTACAACGTTTAATCAAAAATATCCTTTCAAAAAAGTGAGCATTGCCAATGAAAACAATTCATGATCTTATAGATATCCTAACCTTAGAAGATAAAGGAAATAGTGTTTTTAATGGGATAAGCAAGACTATAGGTAGTCCAAACGTCTTTGGAGGACAAGTGCTTGCTCAAGCATTACATGCTGCTTATAAGACTATTTCTAATGAGCGAGTGGTACATTCCTTACATTCCTATTTCTTGGAGCCTGGTAATCTTTCAAAACCCATCTCCTATAACGTAACAGAAATGCGTAATGGAGGTAGTTTCTCAACACGAAGAGTTACAGCTACTCAAGGTGATGTTACCATATTTATCATGGCTGCATCTTTTCATAAAATAGAAAAGGGACATGAACATCAGGTAGCTATCAAAAGAGACATCAAGCAGCCAGAAGAATTATTAAGTTGGGGAGAGATGCTAGAGAAGTTTAGAGATTTCTTACCGAATAAAATGAAGGATTTTCTAAGCATTGAAAGACCCATCGATTTTAAACCCACTAACATCATTGATCCTTTTAACCAAAAAGATTTACCAGCAACAGAAGATGTTTGGTTTAAATTAAAAGGGAATGCCGGCAAGTTAGATCTACCGTTAAAACAGCAAATATTAACGTACATTTCAGATTATAATATTCTAAATGCGGCCTTGAAACCGAATGCTAGCAAAGCAAATTTTGGGAACACACAAATGGCCAGTTTAGATCATTCTATGTGGTTTTCTAGGGATTTCAATTTTAATGACTGGATGTTATTTTCTGCTGTATCTCCTAGCACATCTGGAGCCAGAGGCCTGGCAACCGGAAATATATTTACACGTGATGGTAGGCTAGTAGCCACTGTTGCACAAGAAGGATTAATGAGACCAAAAAACCTATACTAATGTCAGCATATATATACGTACTTACCGTAAATGGATTACTCTTTTTTCTAAGTATTATTTTTAACTACTTCCCGCCTAAGAAGATCAATCGTTTTTACGGTTACAGAACACATAAATCCATGCTAAATCAAGATATTTGGGACTTTGCAAATGGAGTCTTTAATAAAACACTCATTTCTTATGCTACTGGAAGCTTTATAGTGGCTTTATTACTCGCCTATTTGAATCCTGAAATGATGACAGGCTGGGCTCCGATGGCATTGCTATTCTTTACTGTAATTGTTTGTATTTACAAGACAGAGCAAGAAATCAAACAGCATTTTAATGATGAGGGTAAACGAAAGTAATTGTTAAAAATTCGCGATTACTGAAAAGGAGAAGTTTCTACCTGGCGCGGAGATTCCTGATGCAAACTCTCTATAGTGTTGATCAAAAATATTGTCAATTCCTCCTTGAAATGTCCAATTACCATTGGCAATATATCTGCCGTTCACTCCTAGCGTAACCCATGCTGGGGACCCAAAATATTTATCCAGATCATTGGTTGCATTCTCGTCTACTATAGGTGTAAGATCATGATTGTCTATCCCTTCTGTAATATTAAAATCTGAAATATCCTTTTTAGCATTAAACCTCAAGTTTGCACCAATCTCTATGTGGCTGTCATATTTGTAACGTACATCGAACTGTCCAAATAATGGTGGAATAGATGATAATGGCTCGTCTGTATCGTATGCTTTTCCTTCCGTAAAAGTGACAGACCCCGAAGTGCTAAATCTGTCTGAAATCTTTCCTTGATAACTTGTCGTGAATCCTGTTATGTATGCTGTATTTCTATTTTGGTTTGCGACAACGTTGCCAAGTTCTCCATCATATAAAATTGTAGAACTTCCATTTATAGTGAAATTATCTCTAATAATGTAATTATCCAGCAATGTATAGTACACTACTCCACTCACCTTAAACTTTCGGTCATTAAAATATTTTTGAACACCAACCTCAGCATTATATGCAAATTCTGGTTTTACGCTCATATTTGGGACTGTTACATTTCCGCTTTTTTCTCTAACTCGTCCTACATCGTCTATATTTGGAGATCTAAAACCTGATGAGATGACACTATTTATTTGCCAGTTCTTATTTGGTTTATACACATACCCAATAGTTGCAGTTGCCGCTGAGTTATCTAGTGTAATATCTGTTTGTGGTAAGGCAATAAATGTTTGGTCGATCCATCTAGCCTCTAAATGTGTATGTGTAAATCTCGCTCCGAAATTAAGGGTAGAGAAATCGCTAATATCTTGTCTGTATCCCGCATATAAAGCTGTACTTGTATAACTGCTTCCTCCATCTGGATAACGAGATTGTACAGCAAAAGTTCCTGACGATCCTAAAATACTATTTCCAGAAACACTTAATGTTCTTCCAAAAGCATTGGAATGTACATCATTATAGGCAAACTCAAAACCATAGGTTAGGTGGCGCCTATTGTCTTCTGTTAAGGGAATTAAAAAATCTCCGTTCAAACTAAACACATCGACCTCTTCTTCTCTATAACTTCTGTCCAAGCTATTAAACCTTCTTTGAATTCTAGATTCTTTTATATTTTGATACGCTGCTGTAAAAGTTCCTTTTTTCATCCAGCTCTTGTTAGGGTTCACATCTAATTGCGAAGAAAGCAACAAACGTTGTTGTGGTCCATAATACCACTCAGCAAACTTCAAGGCACCAGAAGAAAGTTCTGTCAACCTATCAAACCTAAGAACGTCGGAAGAAGTTGAATATTGAAAGTTGAGTTTTAAATCTGTTTTCTTATTTAATGGAACATAGAATTTCTGTAGTATATCCGTTTGATTATACCCTGTATTTCTTTGCAAATCAAAATCTGAATTTACTGTTGGCGTAGCACTATAAAAACTATTCGTATTTTCAGAATACTCAAATACCTTACCCCAATTTACAAAACCATGTGATCTGTTCTTGCCCATTTTTAAATCTCCGAAATCACTATAAGTAATACTTGTAAAAGAGGCCCATTTTTCGAAACTAAGCTCCGCGGATACGTTTGTTGTTACCTCATTATTTACTGATGAGAATCTTGAGAAGAAGCTACTTCTCACCTCTTCCTCTTCAGAAAGTCTAGGTGTTTTCGTATAGTAATGAATAACACCTCCTAAAGCATCTGATCCATAGATTACAGATGAAGGTCCAAACACAATTTCGGTTCTATCTAGCTGATTAGGAGATATGGTAATCGAATTTTGTAAATGTCCTTTTCTATAGATTGCATTGTTCATTCTAACACCATCTACCACTAATAAAACCCTGTTAGATTCCATTCCTCTTAATACGGGGCTACCGCCTCCAGATTGAGACTTTTGTACTTTAATTCCAGGAACTGCGGCTAACAAGTCTGCGGAAGTCTGCGGAGATAATTGTTGAATCTCTCCTTTCGTTAGTACCGCAATCTGTTCTGCTATTCTAGCTGCCTTATTCTTGCTTTTAAAAACAGATAGTACTACTTCATCTAACTGTTCCGATTCTTTGGTTAAGAATACTATATTTTTACGCTGATCAATGCGAGATTTTTTAATTTTATATAAAGCATAAGATATGTGCGAGAATATAAGAATGTCTTCGCTCTTAACTACAGAAATGTCCAAAATCCCATCTTGACCAGTAGTCGCACTAAATGATTTGGATTCATTAAAAACGGTAACATCATAAATCGGCTTACCTGTTTCTTTATCAAGGACTTTAATTTGCTGGCTGTATCCGGATAAACAAAATAAAAAAAAGACTACATAAACTACTAACCTCATCAACTAAATACTGCTTCTAAAATGTTTAACGATTTTGGCTTTTTAAAACCGCCCAAATGTAATTCAAAATATCGAATTATAATTTGTAAAATTAACTGTCTTTCACTTTTGTGAAATAATATGTTCTCTACACCATCAAAATCTATGCCTAACAGGCGCTTAAATTGCACTAATTTTTCACCGGAAATAGTGTCATTTGCATTTGCAATGTTCGTAAAAACACCTTCCGCAAGATCAAATCCATTTTTATGATTCTCCGATACGTCTGGATAGAATCCAAGAAACTTTGATAAGTTCAATAAAAATAGGAGATGAAAATTTGACACTTTATCATGATTGTCTAACCAATAAATAGCATTTTCTATATACTCATACAAATAAATATTGGACTCTTCCTCCTGAATACTATTTGATAAAACTTCAGATAAAAACAATACAATAGACTGCTTAATTACACTTTTATAAATAGAGTTACTAGGGTATTGCACATGTGCTTCCTTAATGGTATTCAACCTCCCTTTTGAATTATGATTGGCAGTAATATTGAGTAGTGTTAATGGTTGAAAATAGGCAGGTTTAAGTTTCCCTTTTTTAGATTTCAACACGCCCTTAAGCATATAACTTTTTAGTCCATCGGATGCTGTATACAATTTTACAATCAGGCTTGTGTCACTGTATTTGATGACGCCAATGACAATCGCTTTTGTAGTTATTAAAGCCATTAATTTACAATGGCTATTTTAGTAAAGGATGTTTCTGTAGCGTCATCATTTGAAAGTAGTACAATGTAAATTCCTGAAGCCACTTTTTTGCCAGCTAAATTAGTTTTATTCCAAACCACTTTACCTCCTTGTAATTCCTGGCCTTCTACAACATTTGTTTCATACACCAAGTTACCAGCTACATCTAAGATCTTTACATTCGTCCCTTTTGGTAAATGCGTTCCATTTCTTCCATCAATGGTGACAGTGGCATGATTCTTTAAAGCTGGGTTAGGATATGCATACACCTCTCCCAATTCATCTCCAAAAGGAGCTACATTACTCTTATATGCTACAACTCCTTTATCTGTAGCAAAAAATACTTTTCCGCTTGAGTCATCGACTGTAATTTTAATAATCTTATTTGACGGTAGTGGAGAATTTTGTGTGCTAAAATTGGCCAGCGTTGTTTGTCCGTTTGGATTTGTATAAATAACACCTCCATTATCTGTTCCGAACCACTTATTATCTGCGCCATCAACCACAATCGAGTTTACTGTTTGATCTCCTAATAATCTTCTAGGGATTCCATCGTCTAAAATTATTACTGGGTTTGCATCATATACATCGGCATCAAAAAGTCCACTGGCATTATTAAAAACAACCAGCCCCGAAAGTGTTCCAATCCATATTCTATTATTTCTATCCACTGCAATCGTTCTTACATTTGCATTTGGTAAACTTCCTCTAGTAGCCTGTGTGGTCAAAGCTCTCATTCGGTTACCGTTTTCATTAAAAACCAAGGCTCCATCTCTTCTAGATCCCATCCAAATACTATTGTTTCTATCGATTGTTATTTCGGTCAACCCAAAAGCATCTACTTCTTTAATACTACTTATATCAAATCCAGACCACCCGCCTCCTGAAGATAACTTTTTTAGCTCTTGTGGCGTACTAATATTGGTCATCCATAAATTCCCTTGACGATCAAACACCGAACTACTAACACGAACAGATGTTGCATTGGGGTTTGTAGCCCTTAAATCTTCTAGACCACTGTTTACATGGTTGTAAAAATTAGTTACCGCATCATTTTCTACAGCAATTAATCCAGCGGTACGGATATCATTTACGTTTTGAGTTTCATTAAAACAACTAATAAATACTTTTTCTGGATTTGATGGGTCTATGGTTATATCTACCATATCAGGAAATGGCTGCGTATCTGAATAATTCACTGTAACCCACGTTTCTCCGTTATAATGACTGAACCCTTTGCGTTCATTGGTTGGCGCAAATGTTGGCGTGTATCCACCATATACGACCCACAAATGGTTATCCTGAGCTTTTACAGAAAATACATCGTTCGTTAACGGTCCGTCTGGGTGAATCTCCGTCAAATTAATACTATTAGAAAAAGGTGCTGATAAAATTCCAAACTCTTTGGTTGCTAAGAAAAAGGAATTGTCCACTGCAAGCGCATTATTTAATGTATACTCAAATGGTGCTCCTGCACTTACTTGCAATACCTGATTTAAACCAGCATCCAAAAAGGAAGCTGTTGTATTTAAAGCGACTGACAAATTAGTATTAGAGCTTTTAAATCCGATAATAGGTTCTGAATACGATCTTACTATATTGATTGCAGCTCCGTTTATTTCGTATATATCATTACCTCTTGCACTAAACAGTCTATTGTTGAAATCACTTATATGCGTGTAATTCCCTACGAATCTGAGTTGCCAATTATTAAAGTCTATTAAATTAGGACTCGTTATATCTGCACTAAATATTCCAGTTTCTGTAGCGGCATAAATCACATCGTTAAAAACAAGTGTTTCATTGATCTTTTCGGCAGACGAGTTGTTCCCAATGAAATAGGTGTCTCCAAATTCTAATCGTTCAATGTCATATACGACAACAGCAAAAGGAGTAGACAGGTATAGTTTATTGTTGAATTCTGATATATGGTTGATGCTCTTCTCTCCAGACTGATTAAAATTTACAATGTCCGCAGAAATGCTAATAGACCCATCTTGATCTACTACTTCAATTAATCCGTTCTCATAGCCAATAACCAATCTGTTAAATGATTCATTATAGTGAATGGCGGAAGTGGTCTCTCCCGAAAGCCCTTGTACTGAAGATAATTTTTGAGTTTCCTGCGTGGTTATATTGTAGATAAAAACACCGTTGTCGGACAGTGCATAAATGGTTTCTCCTATTTTCTCAAAATCCTTCACATTATTATACGAAAAGAAGTCTTCCCAAGAACTACTATAATCTACCTGAGCAGATACTATAGTGGAATGTAAAATAACAAGAAAGAATATGGCTTTTTTCATGTAAGACATCTAGATATCAAATATATTTATTTATTGTCATTATAACGATAAAACCTATACATTAGTACAAAATTCAAGTCATTTGTATGGAAGTCGAGATTGAACGAAAATTTTTAGTCATTGATACTGATTTTAAAAAAGAAGCCTATAAAAAATCTCATATCACACAGGGTTTTTTAAGTTCGGATAAGCATAGAGTGGTAAGAATTAGACTTATCGATGACAAAGGATATCTAACCATTAAAGGAATCTCTAACGATTCCGGAACGAGTCGATTGGAATGGGAAAAAGAAATTGATTACAAAGAAGCAGTATCTCTGCTACAACTCAGTGAAAATGGAGTCATTGAAAAGTACCGTTATTATGTTCAAAATGAGCACCTTGTTTTTGAGGTGGATGAATTTCTTGGTAAAAATAAAGGGCTTGTTATCGCAGAAATAGAATTAGGATATGAAAAGGAAGCATTTAAGAAACCTAATTGGTTAGGAAAAGAAGTCACCGGGATTGAAAAATATTATAACTCCAATCTGTATAAAAAACCTTTTGAAAATTGGGCATAAAAAAACCTCGAACGAAAGTTCGAGGAAATTTAATAAACCTACCCCCTAAAATAAGATTTATAAATTACCAAACGTCAGTTAATAAATTAACATATGTTTAGTCCAGCAAATATATAATTAGTTTTCTATATATACAAATGTTCCTTTTTTGAATATTTTATTAGGAAATATAGTAGTAGACGCATAGAAAGTGACTTGCGCTTCCTAATAAGACAAAGACATGAAATATGGCATGGTTATATGGAATTTTCTTAATCGAATATAGGACAGCCCCTACTGTATAAAAAACGCCTCCCCATATCAATAAATGAAGCCCTTCTTTTGGTAAATTATTTAGTAACGGTTTAATGGCAAATATAATCTGCCATCCCATTAGCACATACATGATTGTAGAAAGTCGATCGTATTTACCCGTAAAGAACAACTTCAAAATAATACCTGTTAACGCAAAAAACCACGTTAATCCAAAAATAATCCAGCCAGTAGCTCCCTCTAACACTATAATTGTAAAGGGTGTATATGTCCCTGCAATGAGCACGTAAATTGCAGCATGATCAAAAATATTTAATCTTCTTCTTAATTTATCTCTCTTGGCGGCGTGATAAAATGTAGAAGCCGCATACAACACAATAAGGCTACAACCATATACTATAAAACTAAACGGTTTTATAAACCCTTCAAAATGCAACGATCTGATAATTAAGAATGGTAATGCCACAATGCTTAAAAATAACCCTAAGCCATGCGTGGCAATATTTAGAAACTCTTCTGTATTGCTATATCTATGAATGATCTTTTCTTTCATGAAACTGATTGGTATCTTTCATATATAACTCATCTTTACTCAATTCATTATATATTATATCAAAGGTTTGATCTCTTACTAATTTCATTTCTGCCGTGCTTACATTTTCCGTCTCTATAAAACGATGTTGTTTTACTCTCAAAACTCCCATGCCTCCTCTTAGAACATCCCAGGAAAACAGTCTTTTATTATCATAATACGTTTGTGGAACAATTGGAATCTGATGTTCAATGGCGAGATTGAATGCACCATTTTTAAATGGCCCCAAGACAATATGATCATCCGGAACACCTCCTTCAGGAAAAATTCCTATACTCACTCCATTTTTCAACTTTTTTCTTGCTCTTTCATACACTTTTTTACGACTGGTATGACTACTTCGATCCACCATGATTACAACTCGTTTGTAAAAAAAACCAAAGATTGGAATCTTGACCAGTTCCTTTTTACCCACAAAAACGATTGGGTTTTTAGAAAGTGCTATCAGTACAAAAGGATCCATTAAAGATGCATGATTGGGGCAAAACATATAACTTTGATTTCTATCCAGTTTTTCAGTCTCATCAACTTTTAATCTAAACCCCATTCCATATATCAAAAGAAAAGACCATGCTCTTACTAGTTTCCAAAAGGTTGCATAGTAACTCTCCTTTGCGGTCAATACCAATAAAAAAGGTATCATAGCAATTATAGTAACTACCAGTAGCAGGTAAAACCAAAGTCGCCATACCAATAAGAATGGTATTTTAATATATCTCATAAATACGAATGTAGTAATATTCTTTTGTTTGATTGATTATACTAACGAAATCTGTATTTTTGCTCTGAAAATATATCAAATGTCTAGAATTTTAACGGGGGTTCAGAGTACAGGAACGCCACACTTAGGAAATCTATTAGGAGCTATTTTACCAGCTATTGAAATGGCAAATAACCCTAAAAATGAGTCTTTTTTATTTATTGCCGATATGCATTCTTTAACACAAATCAAAGATGGCAATGTATTGAGAGAAAACACATATAGTACGGCCGCTACTTGGCTGGCTTGTGGTTTAGATATTTCTAAGACTGTATTCTATAAACAAAGTGATATTCCAGAAGTAACAGAACTTACTTGGTATTTGAGTTGTTTTTTTCCATACCAAAGGTTAACCTTAGCACATAGTTTTAAAGATAAAGCGGATCGTTTAGCCGATGTAAACTCAGGGCTATTCACCTACCCAATGTTAATGGCAGCAGATATACTTTTATACGATGCAGAAGTAGTCCCTGTTGGGAAGGATCAGTTACAGCATGTAGAAATGACTAGAGATGTTGCTAATAGATTTAATAATGTTGTTGGAGATATACTAGTCCCTCCAGTTGCCAAAGTACAAGAGCACACAAAGTTAGTTCCTGGGACAGATGGTCAAAAAATGAGCAAGTCTAGGGATAATACTATCAACATTTTTTTATCGAAAAAACAACTTCGAAAACAGATTATGTCTATAAAAACAGATAGTACCCCTCTGGAAGAACCAAAAAACCCAGACACAGATAATGTGTTTGCACTATATAAATTGATGGCCTCTGATGCTCAAGTTAAGGAAATGAGAATCAAATACGAAGGTGGTAATTATGGTTATGGACACGCCAAGCAAGAGCTATTTGAACTTGTCCTAGATAAATTTGCGTTCGTTAGAGAGAAGTATACACATTTCATGGAAAACAAACATGAGATAGATGAGGCGCTTACAATTGGTGCGAATAAAGCGAGGTCAGTCGCTAGTGACGTACTTAGAAGAGTCCGAAACAAAATAGGGTATTAAAAAAGGCCTCGCTTAAAGCGAGGCCTTTTTTAATTTATAGTCATATAGATATATTATACCCATTGGCAAAGGATTCCTCCCATAATAGCCAAAGTAACTATCCAGTATCCTACATTAATAGCTACATATTTAAAGCTCTTTCTTTCAAATAGTGCATTAGTACCCATTACAGGTAGTACAATAAATACGCCCGTTAATGCCCCATGCAAAGCTCCATGTTTAAATGTTCTAAAGCGATCTCCATATTTCATCATAAAGTCTTGAAAATAAGTGTACGCTTCTCCTGTTTTCTCTGCAAATCCAGGTTCTGCATAAAGTACAGATTGCGCTCCAAATTGATGAATTACCAAGGTTTGTAATAGAAATGCTAATAAAAAACTAAGTACATAACTCAGTCCAAAGATCAAAGCCATATTAGCACCTTGCATAGATTCGTCAGTAAAGCCAACTTCTTTCATCCATGCATTCTTAAATAACATTGGGCCATACCAAATAAAGCCCATTACCAGGGGTACAAGAGCAGCAAGTGCTACCATTAAAAGATTAAATTCCATATTTTTTGTGTTTTGATTGAACTCAAATATAAAAAAATAAGCGGTTGGTTTTGAAATACTTATCAATAAAAAAAAGTCAAAACCTTAATTTTGACTTTCCTTTTTGTTTGTATATATATTATTTAATTTATGACAATCGACTTTGCAATAGCCTCAAGTTCAAATAAAAACTCTCTTTTGTTCACGGAAGGAGCGTATGTGAATCCTTCTACAACGAGTAGTCTGTCATTCTTTTCATCTATGATGGAATAATTAATAAATGGTCCAGCCATAAAAGCATTCTTCACTTCCCACTTTCCGCGTGTCTCGTAGGTTTTCAATCCTTTCAATTCCACGTCATAGGTATGAGGTGCATATGCTTTTTCGGTAATCATATACATTCCTTCTCTTGCTCCTGGGATATATTTTTCTCCAATAGAATCTCGCATTGCTGATATTCCATCTCGCATCATCGCAGCATCTTTTAACGGAAGAGAATACACCAAAATATTATTGTTCCCGGCTCCTCTGGCAATTCCACTTCTTAAATGTTGTCGTAACCAAAGAAATTCACCAGTATCATCGACAGTTTTAAACTCTTTTGGAATTGTTAATGATATATTTAAATTGTTTAATGTTTTGTATACAGAATCATCTAATTTTTTTGCTTGAAAGATCTTTTGAGTTTGTTTGATGTCTGATTTCCTAAATATATCGATGATCTCTTTTGCGCGTTCTTTAACAACCTCTTTGATTCCTTCTTTATCTTTTGCTGAAAGATATACTATGGTTTGAGGGCTCGCATATTTGCTTTTAAGAGTGTTTATCTTTATTGAATCTCCTTCTTCAATTACCAGAATATTTCGTGTTTTTCTCATCATACTAGAAAAACCGCTTGGAGCCACCTGCGCTAACGATAAGATCGGTTCCGACTGTGGCAACCCTACTTGCAATTCGCTAAGAGATTTTCGTATTTCGTCTCCGACTTCGCCAGCCCATAAGCTTCCTTTTACCACAACTAAAACCTTATTTATCCTCCCAACGGATGATGGCAATACATATGAATCACTTCCTCCGCAAGAAGAGAGTACTAGCGAAAGACATAGCATGGTAATTATTTTTCTCATAATGGTTAGCTTTTATATATTTTTAATTTAGTTCCCGGCTTTATATTCTTAGCACCCCAAATATTGTTCCATTCTTTAATTTGGTTGATAGAAACTGATTTAAATTTCTTGGCGATGGTCCAAAGCGAGTCCCCTTTTTTTACTACATAGATGATAGGCTTTCCTTTAGGTGTCTTTTTTGATGTTGTCTTTTTATTCGATTTTGGAATCCTGAGTCTTTTCGGATAAATGCTTAATCGCTGTCCAATTCTAAGTCGATTGCCGCGTAGTCCATTCCATTTTTTGATCTGACTTACACGTACTCCAAACCTATTCGCGATTTTCCCAAGGTAGTCTCCATTTCTTACTCTGTATCGGATTCTTTTATCCATTTCAAAGTACTTCGGTAGTGGTTTCTCTCTTTTCGCATCATCTTCATCTGCTAATGTGTACAGTTCTTTTTCTACTTTCAAAAACCCAACTGTAGAAATTTTGGGAATGGTAATCGTATAGTTTCGATGCTTAATAAAAGGGATAATATCCAGTTTATAAGACGGGTTTAGAAAAGATAAAATCTGTGAATCTATACCTGTTTTCTCAGCTATTTGTTCAAAGCTCACCGTCCTCTTTATATGAATGGTATCGGTTTCAAAATGATGTATTTTCGGCGCATTACTCGTTAAATTATGCTCTTTTGCGTACTTAAATAAATACATCGTGGCATAAAATGCTGGCACATATCCTGCGGTTTCTCTAGGTAGAAAAGGTCTAATATTCCAATAGTTTTTATACCCGCCCGATCTTCTTATCGCTTTTGATACATTTCCTGGCCCAGAATTATAGGCCGCTAGTGCCAAATCCCAATCTCCAAAAATCGTATACAAATTGGATAAATATTCACAGGCCGCTATCGTAGATTTTATTGGGTCCTGGCGCTCATCAACATAGGAACTTACCTTCAATTTAAATTGTTTCCCAGTTTGATACATAAATTGCCATAAACCAGTTGCTCCTACTCTAGATCGTGCCTTTGGATTCAATGCAGATTCTACTATTGCCAAATATTTCATCTCTAAAGGAATGTCGTATTGATCCAAATATTTCTCAAACATTGGGAAATAATAGGCTGCTTTTGCCATAAGATTTGGATAATACTTCCTTCTGTATTTCAAATAGGATTTAATGACCTTTTCCAAAGCTGGATTATAGGCAATATGAAAGGGTGTTGTAGCATCGATCAATGCAAGTCTTTCTTTTAAAACATCAGCGGTTAAGGCTACAGACGATACGTCCTTCTTATCAATATCTTTAATAAAATACTGTATCGAATCGTAAAGTGGTGAGTTAAATCTTGCATCGAGAACCAAACTATCAATCAAGGCAACATCAAGGTCAGAGAATAAATCTTCTTCTGTCAATTCTTTTATAGAATCTTTAGCGACCACTAGAGAATCGGGTGCTTGTGCAGCCACAACTAAGGGTATACAAAGAAGCCATAAGAATATTATTTTTTTCATCATCATATATCTAATTCTACTACTATCGGGCAATGGTCAGAATGTTTTGCTTCTGGCAGTATATACGCTCTAGAAATAGCATCTCCTAAAGGTTCTGCTACCATGGCGTAATCCAATCGCCAACCTTTATTATTTGCTCTAGAATTGGCTCTATAACTCCACCAAGAAAATTCTTGTCGATCTTTATTCAGGTACCTGAAACTGTCAATAAATCCGCTATCAATAAACTTACCAAGCCATTCACGCTCTTCTGGTAAAAAACCAGAAACACCTTTCATCTTTGGGTTATGGATGTCTATTGCTTCATGACAAATATTATAATCTCCACACACCACCAAGTTTGGAAATTTTTTTCTAAGCTCAGTGAGATATTCTAGTATCTCATCCATATAATTGAATTTGAAATCGAGGCGTGCATCATTCGTTCCTGAGGGTAAGTACATACTCATAACGGAAACGTCATCGTAGTCTACTCGTAGATTTCTTCCTTCAAAATCCATGGATTCAATGCCTGTACCATATTCAACATGATTAGGTTCTTTCTTGCAAAAAACGGCAACGCTTGAGTATCCTTTTTTTTGCGCAGAAAACCAATAGTGGTATGGATATCCAGCAGCTTCAAATTCTGAAGTATCTAATTGTTCTTTGTGCGCCTTGGTTTCTTGGATACAAATAACGTCTGGGTCTGCTTGCTGTAACCATTCTATAAACCCTTTTTTTAAGGCAGCTCTGATTCCATTAACGTTGTAAGAGATTATTTTCATATTCGTTTAACTTACTTGTTTTGATTTTTTAAAAAATAGCCATGTAATCTGTTCTTGTATACCTGTTTGTGTTTCAAACTTTTTCACTCTTGGAGATAGTATAAACGCAAGTCCTACATTGAGAAGGATTGTCACCGTGGTGGGTTCATATCCTAAAAGCCTGTACATAATTAATCCAATAATAACAATTAACATTGGAAAAACTAGAAAGTAGTATTTCGTAAATTTCATCATTATACTGTCATTTCTGGGATTTCACCATCAACGATTAATGTCCCATCAGTAGCATTCTTAATATCTTCAACACTTACTCCGGGAGCTCGTTCTAATAAGTGAAATTGATTGTTTTTAATTTCTAGTACCGCCAAATTGGTTACCACTTTTGTAACACAACCTACTCCTGTTAAAGGCAAAGAGCATTTCTTTAACAACTTAGATTCACCACGTTTATTGGTATGCATCATGGCTACGATAATATTGTCTGCCGAAGCAACCAAATCCATAGCGCCTCCCATTCCTTTGACCATTTTACCAGGAATTTTCCAATTGGCGATATCACCGTTTTCTGCCACTTCCATAGCTCCTAAAATAGTTAAGTGAACATGTTTTCCGCGAATCATTGCAAAACTAGTGGCCGAATCAAAGAAACTTGCGCCTGGCATCGTTGTAATGGTTTGTTTTCCTGCATTAATGATGTCAGGATCTTCATCTCCTTCAAAAGGAAATGGTCCCATACCTAGAACACCATTCTCACTTTGAAACTCCACCTCGAGTTCTTCCTGTACATAATTAGCTACTAATGTTGGAATTCCAATACCAAGGTTTACGTAATATCCGCTCTTTACCTCTTTTGCGATTCTTTTTGCGATACCATTCTTATCTAACATAACTAATCTCTTTGTCTTACGGTTCGTTGTTCTATTCTCTTCTCATACTTTTCTCCTTGAAAAATTCTCTGTACAAAAATCCCAGGAATATGTACTTGATTTGGGTCTAACTCTCCAACTGGAACCATTTCTTCAACCTCCGCTACGGTTATTGTCGCCGCTCCACACATACAAGGATTAAAATTCCTAGCGGTTCCTTTGAATATTAAGTTTCCCGCAGCATCTCCTTTCCACGCTTTTACAAAGGCAAAATCAGCTTTAAAAGCTGGCTCTAGAACGTACATCTTTCCATCAAACTCTCTAGTTTCTTTCCCTTCAGCCACTTCCGTTCCGTAACCCGCAGGGGTATAGAAAGCCGGGAAACCTGCTTGCGCAGCTCTACATTTTTCGGCCAGTGTTCCTTGCGGAGTCAACTCTACTTCTAACTCTCCAGAAAGCATTTGTCTTTCAAATTCGTCATTTTCCCCAACATACGAGGAGATCATTTTTTTGATCTGTTTATTTTGAAGTAATAACCCAAGTCCGAAGTCATCAACTCCTGCATTGTTAGAAATACAGGTAACATCTGTTACTCCCAATCGTACCAATTCCCCAATAGAGTTCTCAGGAATTCCACTTAATCCAAATCCTCCCAACATAAATGTCATACCACTCTTAACACCTTCTAAAGCGGTTTGAACGTTATCTACTTTTTTACGTATCATTTTTTAGTTGTCTTTTCTTTGATAAGATACTGAAGCTAGCTCATCATATTAAAAATCAGTGTCGTCCTCTTTTGTTGGATCTACTTTTTTGTCTTTTTCTTCCTTCGGACCCTTCTCTAAACCACAATTTAAGTTAATTCCTACAAACTCTGGTTTTTCAAAATCCTCTTGACTGATATTTAACGATTTATCAGCATATACCTTACGCATGTACAAAGCCCAGGTTGGCAAAGACATCGTGGCTCCTTGTCCTTCTGCTAAGTTTTCAAAATGAATTGCATTATCTTCTCCTCCTGTCCATACTCCTGTTGCCAAATTAGGGACTACACCCATGAACCAACCATCTGTATGATTTTGCGTGGTTCCTGTTTTTCCAGCTATAGGGTTTGTAAATTGATATGGAAACCCTGTAATAATATCTTTATAATAATGATCTTTTGTTCTTAATCGAACCCCAGATCCAAACATAGTTACACCTTTCAATAGATCTAAGATTACATAGGCAGATTCTTCACTCATGACCTCTTTTGTCTTTGGGGTGAACTGAGCTAACACCGTCCCATTTTTATCTTCTATTCTAGAGATCATATTGGGTTCTACTCGCAATCCTTTGTTGGCAAATGTCGCATAGGCTCCCGTCATTTCCATTAGCGAAAGTTCTACTGCGCCCAATGCTATTGCCGGAACCTCTGGTATCCTACTTTCAATTCCCGCCGATTTTGCCATTCGAACCACGTTCTGTGGATTTACCATATCTATTAACCTAGCTGACATGGTGTTTATAGATTTTGCCAAAGCTTCTTTTAGTGTTAATTCTCCAGAGTATGTTTTTCCTGAATCATCCGGAGTCCAAGCTTCTGGAATGCCAAATTTTCCTTTAGGAATGGTGTAAGGTGAGATTGGAAACTCGTCGCAAGGAGATAGTCGTAACTGATTGATTGCCGTTGCATAGACAAAAGGTTTGAATGTAGACCCCACTTGTCGCTTTCCTTGACGCACGTGATCGTACTTAAAGTGCTTATGGTTAATGCCTCCTACCCATGCTTTAATATGACCCGTTTGAGGTTCTATAGACAACAATCCAGAATGCAAGAAGAATTTGTAATGCCTAATCGAATCATTTGGTGTCATGATCGTGTCAATGTCTCCTTTCCATGAAAAAATCTTCATTTTTGTTTTAGCATTGAAGGCAGAATCTATTTGTTCTTCACTGTACTTCTTGGTTCTTCGCATATTTCTATAGCGGTCCGAATTTCTCTTAGCTCTTCTTAAAATGGCATCTATCTGCTCAGGTTCAAGGTCATAAAATGGAGCAGTCTTGTTTCTCTTGTGTTCTTTATAAAAGAATTTCTGAAGATTTGCTATATGCTCTGTAACAGCTTCCTCCGCATATTGCTGCATTCTAGAATCTAGTGTTACATAAATCTTTAAACCATCTCTATTGATATTATATTTTTCGCCATTCGGCTTAGGGTTTTCTTTCACCCATCTCTTTAAAAAATCTCTTAGGTACTCTCTAAAGTAGGTAGCTAATCCATCGTTATGGCTTTCAGGTTTATAGTTTAATGCTAGTGGTAACTTTTGCAATGAATCTTTATCCTCGGCGGTTAAAAATTCATTTCGTGTCATTTGCTTTAACACCACATTTCGCCTTTTTGTAACCAATGCCTTCCTTCTTCTTGGGTTGTATAAAGATGAGTTCTTCAACATTCCCACTAATACCGCTGATTCTTCTATACTAAGGTCTTTAGGTTCTTTTCCAAAGTAAATTCTTGAAGCGGAACGAATTCCTACAGCTTGATTTAGAAAATCGTATTTATTCAAATACATCGCAATGATCTCCTCTTTTGTATATTGACGTTCTAATTTTACCGCTACAGCCCACTCTTTCATTTTTTGGATAACCCTCATAAAGATATTTCTAGAGGCTCTTCCGGTAAATAGCATTTTTGCTAATTGCTGTGTAATTGTACTAGCGCCTCCACTTCCTGGTTTTAGCACTGCTCTAGCAGTTCCTCTAAAATCTATTCCCGAATGATTATAGAAACGTTCGTCTTCAGTAGCTACTAAGGCTTTTACTAAGTTCTGCGGTAGGTCTTTATATTTTACTGGTGTTCTGTTTTCATAGGCATATTTTCCAATGGTAACACCATCAGAAGAAATGATCTCAGTAGCTAAGTTCTTTTCAGGGTTCTCTAATTCTTCAAAGGTTGGTAGAGCGCCAAACACTCCCCATGAAGCTAATAAAAAAAGTAGTAACAATGAACCAAAGCCACCTAGTGCTAGGTACCAAAACCATCTGACAAACTTTCTATACCCTGTTTTTTTCTTCTTCGTCATTTTACTCTATTTTTTCAATTTTAAGCCCAACGTCAGAGATTCCTTTTAACTCTTCTATCTGATCTACTTCACCGTTTTTTCGCATGGCCTGCCAAATAGAAACGCTATATTCTCCTGACATTGGAAACACTTTTTGTTCTTTATAGAACAACTTATTTTCTTTGATTTCAGAAAAACCAGATCCTAAAAAATTCCCTTCATTGTCCGTCATTCTATATTGCAATGTGTCTACAACTTTCTTGCCATCAGGGAAGTTCAGGTTTGTAATTATATATAAATTACTGTAACTATATGTATTATTATTCCGCAGGTTGATAAACACATTGTTCCTAGAAACCGTGTCTGAAATTGAGAAACTAAACTCTATTGGATCATTTGCTTTCCATGTACCATTGTCTAATGTCTTATAAGCATCAAAAACGGTATTATTCGAATTGCAAGAAATGAATCCAACGAATATCAGTATTAAAAAGACATTACTTTTTCTGATTATTGTTCCCATTTGAGTTTTTATTCCTTCTCCTATTTTTATTAGGTCTGTTCTTTGCAGGTGGTTTTTTTTCTGATTTTGGATTCGTTTTTGCCTCAGCTGTAACCTTCTTTTTCGGCTTTTTCCTATTCCTTCTCCTTCTGTTTTTTGGTGCATCAAAACGTGTAAGACTATCCTGTCCAACAACATTCTCGAAATCTACCTTAGGGAGTTCTTCCACTTCAGACTCATATTCATCTAACGAAAGCCCGACTTCATTATTTTTATTGAGGTCAATAATTTCTTTTACTTGCTCTAAGGTCAATCTAAACCACTTAGCTCGTTCTTCCTTATAGGTATACCAAAGGTGCTCTTTAAAGATGTCCATTTTAATAAAGACCGCATCTCCTTTTTCTGTCTTTAGCACAGTTTCTTGTTTAGGAAAGGCTTCCAAAGCGTCTAGGTAAGTATCAAGCTCATAGTTCAAACAACATTTTAACTTTCCACATTGCCCTGCTAGCTTTAGTGGATTTAAAGATAGTTGTTGATATCTTGCTGCAGTAGTAGTTACCTTTCTAAAATCAGTTAACCAAGTAGAGCAGCACAATTCTCTACCGCAAGAACCAACGCCTCCTAGTCTTGCTGCCTCTTGTCTGGCACCTACTTGCTTCATTTCTACTCTAATAGAAAATGCGCCTGCAAAATCTCTAATCAATTGTCTGAAATCGACTCTGGTCTCCGCAGTATAATAGAACGTAGCTTTGTTTCCATCTCCTTGATACTCTACGTCAGAGAGTTTCATCTTTAATCCTAGGCGTCCGATAATCTCTCTTCCTCGCGTTTGCGTTTCAAGCTCTTTATCTCTTGCTTTTTGCCAAATATCAATATCTTTTTGTGATGCTTTTCGATAAATCTTCTTGATATCTTCACTATCAACATCCACCTTTCTTTTCTTCATTTGAACCTTCACAAGTTCTCCAGCTAGAGAAACCGAACCTACATCATGTCCTGGGTTTCCTTCCACGGCGATAATATCGCCTATTGATAATGTTAAATTATTTGGATTATTATAAAAGTGTTTTCGACCGTTCTTGAACCGAACTTCGAAAATATTAAATCTTTCTTCACCGCTTGGCAATGTCATATTAGACAGCCAATCAAATACTGATAACTTTTCGCAACCTCCAGTAGCGCAACTTCCATTGCTCTTACATCCTTTAGGCACACCATCCTTACCAGTAGCACAACTACTACATCCCATAAAACTGAGTATATTTTTAGAGAAGCTTACACTTCTTTAAATTCTTATTACTGATTATCAGATTGATACACATGACCAATCTTGATCCCCTGACACAAATTCAGAGCACGTGTTTAATCAGTAAATATACGCATTCTAATGCGTAACTGAAAACGAAAAATTTTACCCAAAAAGAGCCTCTATTTTTTAAATTTCAAGACTTCAGAACGTCCTTTTTTGAAAATTTTATTGCTATTATGCTGCCCTTTTCGAAGCTCTTTTTGCTCCTCATAAGATAGATGAATGATCTCTTGACAATCTGCAGAACATGTGTTTTCCATTTTTTCAGAACATTCATCACATTGAATAAACAATAAATGGCAAGCTTCATTCGCACAATTCACATGTGTATCGCATTCTTTTCCGCATTGATGACAATTCGCAACAACATCTTCAGAAATTCTTTCGGCTCTTCGATGATCAAATACAAAGTTCTTTCCAATAAACTTGTTCTCAATTCCATCTGACTTTACCTGACGTGTATATTCAATAATACCTCCTTCAAGCTGAAAAACATTCTTAAATCCTTTGTGTTTATAGTATGCAGAAGCTTTCTCGCAACGAATTCCTCCAGTACAATACATCAATAGATTTTTATCTTCTTTGTGCTCTTTTAAATCTTCTTCAATAATATCTAGTGAATCTCTAAACGTATCTACATCTGGAGTGACGGCACCTTCAAAATGCCCAATTTCACTTTCATAATGATTACGCATATCCACACAAACAGTATTTGGGTTCGCTAACATTTCGTTAAACTCTTTCGCGCTTAGGTGGACGCCTTTATCGGTTACATCAAACGTATCATCATTCAACCCATCGGCCACAATTTTGTTTCTAACCTTTACTTTCAGTTTTAAAAACGATTTATTGTCTTGCTCAACAGCAATATTCAATCTCACTCCATTTAAAAAAGAGATACTATCTAAATGTTTTTTAAAATTTAGAAAGTTTTCAGCCGGAACGGATAATTGAGCGTTTATTCCTTCATAGGAAACATATATTCTCCCCAAGACATCTATTTTGTCCCAGTTTAAAAAAAGGTGGTCCCTAAAAATTTGTGGATTCTCTATCTTGTAATATTGATAGAATGAAATAGTAAGGCGGTCTTTCCCTGCCTCATCGATTAATGCAGCGCGTTCTTTAGCGCTTAACTTATTGTACAGTTGCATGCTATACTAATTTAGTTAAACAATATTTTTATAGGAAGACAATCTTGTCTTTCTGACTGCAAAATTAGCATATTTTTTGAATCTCGTTTAAATTTCAACAATTGATTTTATTTCGATAAAATTTTAAATTTTTGCAGATAATTAGCATTTGTAACAAACAACACACTTCATTTTTTATCATCTTTGCATAATAATATTAAGAAGGATATGAGAATAGCAGTTGTAGGAGCAACGGGAATGGTAGGAAATGTCATGTTGCAAGTACTTAAGGAGCGTAATTTCACAATTACAGAATTGATTCCCGTCGCATCTGAAAGATCTGTTGGGAAGAAGGTTTTATATGATGATAAATCATATACTATTGTAAGTATTCAAGATGCTGTGAATATGAAGCCTGATGTTGCATTATTCTCAGCAGGTGGAAACGCTTCTTTAGAATGGGCACCTAAATTTGCTGAAGTAGGGACTACAGTCATCGACAACTCATCTGCATGGAGAATGGATCCTAACAAAAAATTAGTGGTTCCAGAGATTAATGCAAGAGAACTCTCTGAAAAGGATAAAATAATTGCAAATCCAAATTGCTCAACTATACAAATGGTGGTTGCGTTAGCTCCATTACATAAAAAATATAAAATCAAGAGGCTAGTAATTTCTACGTATCAGTCGATTACAGGAACTGGTGTTAAAGCAGTACGACAATTGGATTCTGAATTTATTGGAGAGACTGCAGATATGGCTTATCCTCATCAAATTCATAAAAATGCCATTCCACATTGTGATGTCTTCGAGGAAGATGGCTACACAAAGGAGGAATTGAAATTGGTAAGAGAAACTCGCAAAATACTGGGAGATAATTCGATTGCTATTACTGCTACAGCTGTTAGAATCCCCGTAGTTGGGGGGCATTCTGAAAGTGTAAACATTGAGTTTGAAAATGATTTTGACTTGGAGGATGTTACGCAATTATTGTCTGAAACAGATGGAGTTACCGTGCAAGATGATATCGAAAATAACAGTTATCCAATGCCATTTTATTCTGAAGGAAAGGATGATGTTTTTGTTGGGAGAATACGACGAGATTTATCTCAGGAAAACTCCTTAAATTTGTGGATCGTTTCTGACAACCTTCGTAAGGGGGCTGCAACTAATACAGTGCAGATAGCAGAATATTTAGTAGAACACAATTTGGTATAACAAAAACCCTCAATGAATACATTTCATACACTTACAATACAAGATATTACAAAGGAAACCGCTGATGCGGTTTCTATTGTTTTTAATATTCCCGACCACCTTACTGATACATTTTCTTTCGAGGCTGGTCAATATGTAACCCTAAAAAAGATCATCGATGGGACTGAAGTAAGAAGAGCCTATTCTATTTGTTCTTCTCCTAAAAGCGGTGTTTTAAAAGTTGCTGTTAAAGCAGTAGAAAATGGTGTTTTTTCTACCTATGCAACTACGCAATTAACTGTTGGAGACACTCTTGATGTCCACATTCCTGAAGGGAAATTTGTGCTGTCTTCAGAACCAGGTAAAAATTATCTTGGTTTTGCTGCGGGTAGTGGAATTACGCCTATCATGTCAATGATTAAAGAGGTGTTAGAAAAAGGCAATGATGCTTCTTTTACTTTAATCTACGGAAACAAAACACAAGCGGATACTATTTTTAAAGATGAACTTGATCGTTTACATACTGATTTCCCAAACAACTTTAACCTCAACTATGTGTATAGTAGAGCACGTATTGATGGTTCTAAAAATGGAAGAATCGATGATAGCATTGCTAACTATTATGTGAAGAATCTATATAAGGATGTTCTTTTTGAATCTGCTTTTCTATGTGGTCCGGAAGAAATGATCCACACGGTTTCAGATATCCTTAAGGATTGTGGTTTTAGTAACGACGCTGTTTTATTTGAATTATTTACCGCATCAACCGAAGAAGAAAATACCGATCAAATCACGGAAGGTGCTTCTGAGTTAACCGTATTTCTAGATGACGAAGAAACTACGTTCACCATGCAGCAAACAGACACTATCTTAGCTGCTTCTTTGCGCAATGATCTAGATGCTCCTTACTCTTGTCAAGGCGGAGTCTGTAGTAGCTGCCTAGGAAAGGTAACGGAAGGAAAAGCTGTTATGACAAAAAATAGTATTCTCACAGATTCTGAGGTCGCAGATGGGTATGTATTAGCATGTCAAGCACATCCTGCTACTTCAAAAATTTCAATCGATTTTGATGATGTTTAAAAACCTGTATCTTTGAGCATATGGATATTTACAACATTAAAAATGCTATTCTTTTAGGGTTCTTTTTATCTTTTATGATAGGTCCTGTTTTTTTTATGTTAATCCAAACAAGTATTACAAAAGGTGCTAGAGCAGCAATTGCTTTTAATACTGGAGTTATTCTAGGAGATGTTGCTTTTATTGTCATTGCTTATTATGGAAGCAGACACTTATTGGAACAAATTAAAGATGATCCTCGACTATTCTTTATCGGAGGGCTAATCTTAGTCGTATACGGATTGATCACTTATTTGGATAAGTCTGGTAAAAAAGAAGCCGAGGCCTCTATGGATCTTCCTCAAAATAATAATTACTTCAAACTGAGTCTTAAAGGGTTCTTTTTAAACTTCATTAATATTGGGGTATTGGCTTTTTGGCTAGGTCTTATTGTTGTTATTGGACCTAAACTAGACATGAATCCGTCACATATTTTCTATTACTTTACCATTATTATTGTGAGTTATTTTGTTACCGATATCGGCAAAATTGTGCTAGCGAAACAACTTAAAAAAAGAATGACTCCATTAGTAATCTATAGGATTAAAAGGATTATGGGTATTATACTAATTGTCTTCGGAGTTATTTTGATGCTGAATGGTGTTTTTCCAAAAGAGCAAATCAACGAGCTCTTATAGAGGCAGAGGCCCATTAGATCAATAAAAGAAGGAGAACTTTTTGAGTTTGTACTTTTGGTTAGGAAAGGAATTATTAAAACCTATATTTTAAACTCTGACGGAGAAGAAAGAACCACTAAATTCGCAAGAGAAACGGATTTTTAGTTACTAAAAAAAGCGAGGTTTTCACCTCGCTTTTTTTGTGTTTTTATTTGAGAAGTTTTATTTCACTTCAAATGTATTGTTCGCTTGTTTGTTATCTGCCATCAGTTTAGAAGGGTCTATCTCAACAGATTTTATTGCTTTATTAGTTTTAAAAGTATAGGTTGGGTGTGCCCAGGTCCAATCTTTTAATATCGTTCCTGAAGTTGGTTTATGACCTCTCATCATCCGTAACGGAATATTAAACTGTTCTTTGGAGCCGTCTGTATAGGTTACTTCTACATCTACAGGCATTGGCATCTGTCCAATTCTTTCTAAAGTAACATTAGTGCCATCCACAGATTTTACTCCATAATCAATAGTATGGGTAGTCTGTGTCCATTCATTTAAGTACCAATCTAAATGTATTCCTGAAACTTTCTCCATAGATCTTTTTATATCATTTGGCGTCGGGTGTTTAAAGCTAAAATCGTTAAAATACTTTTTTAGTCCTTTCACTACATTATCAGCTCCAATAATATATTCTAACTGTGCTAAGAAAATTGCCCCTTTACTATAACTTGCCGTACCATACGCGTAGTTCGTGTTATACCTATCTGCATGGGTAGATAGTGATTCTTCCATGTTTCTAGATACAATCCCATAATATCCTCTGTAAGATCCTGCATGAGGATTCTCTCTCCCTCTTTTCAAAATTTCGTTGCTTGCTTTTGCAGAAATATAAGAAGTAAACCCTTCATCCATCCAAGGGTGTTTGCTTTCGTTCGTAGCTAACAAAAACTGAAACCAAGTATGCGCCATCTCATGCGCAGTTACTCCAAACAAACTGCCAAATGATCTTTTACCAGTAATTAACGTACACATTGCGTATTCCATACCACCATCACCTCCTTGAATCACGGAATATTGTTTATATGGATACTCTCCGACATAATTACTAAAGAATGTCATCAGTTCGGCTGTTTTAGACTGAAGTTTCTTCCAGTTTTCTAGGTATTTTGCATCTAGGTTCTTTTTATAAAAAAAGTGTAAATCGATACCATTACTCATTTTAAAAGTATCATGGTTATAATCTGGGTCAGCAGCCCAGGTAAAGTCATGCACATTAGGTGCCTTGAAATGCCATGTTAATTTATTAGTATTTGGGATATTTAATGGTTTGGACGTGTCTTCATAACCATGTCCCACTTCTTGCGGATTTTGTACGTATCCTGATCCTCCAACCACATAGTTCTTATCTATATGTAATGTTACATCAAAATCACCCCAAACACCATGGAATTCTCTTCCAATGTAAGGAGGTGTATGCCATCCCTCAAAATCATATTCTGCCATTTTAGGGTACCATTGCGCCATTGACAATGCTACGCCTTCCTTATTATCTCTCCCCGAACGACGAATCTGTTTCGGTACTTGAGCATCAAAATTCATATCAAAAGTAACACTCTCGCCTGACTTGATTGGGCTATTCAGCTTCACTTCCAATATGGTCCCTACAGTTTCATGTGCAACTAAGCTTCCATTTTGCTTTAAAGAGCTTACCTTAATGTAACCTATTTCAGATGGCGACAATTTGCCAATTCTATCTTTCACACGTCCATCAGGATCCATTATGTTTCTAGATCGAACATCCATTTGTGAATTCGGTTGAAAAGCATTGAAATATAAATGATAATATACATGAGTTAATTCATCAGGAGAATTGTTTGTATACACTAATTTTTGCACCCCTTTATATTGATAATTATTCACGTTCATATCAATATCCATGGTATAATCAACTTTTTGTTGCCAGTAGTTATCATTGTTTGTTGCAACACTGGTGGTCGTTGATGAATTACTCTTGCTCGTCGCACAAGAAGCAATTAAAACAACACTTGCAATTAAGACTACTATTTTTTTCATTATATACTTATTTGATTATTATTTTCCGTTAATCATTTGATCTGCCATTTTTAAGGCATTATATGCATTTACCACTCTTCCTGAAACTGATAATTCTGAAAAATTGACTTTCTCTCCATCTGGTTTCTCTCTTGAAACAGAACCTGGTCTCACCACTTCTAAGTCAATTTTTGTTCCTGAATTCATCAATATATGTTTTACCTGACTTGCAGATAATTTCGGGTAATACGATCGTATTAATGCAGCAACTCCAGCAGTTGAAGGAGCAGCCATAGACGTTCCATTTTTATACGCATATTCATTCTCTGGAGTAGTAGAGTATATTTCAACTCCAGGCGCAAAAACATCTACATTTATTTTACCATAATTTGTAAATGATGCGGGTAATTTTTCATTGTAGTTTGCGCTCATAGCTCCTACTGTTAAAAAGTTATCAGCTATTTCGTTTTTCATATCTGGTGTATCATTCGGAAAAGTTACATTTACATCAATATCTTTACCATCGTTCCCTGCTGCATTTACAATCAGTACATCATTTTTTTCCGCATACTTAATAGCATCATAAACCCATTCTTTTTTGGGTGAATATCCTTTTCCAAAACTAGTGTTGATCACTTTTGCGCCATTATCAACAGCATATCGAATTCCTAATGCTACATCCTTGTCATATTCATCTCCATCGGGAACAACTCGAACTGCCATAATCTTTACATTTTTAGCTACTCCATTCATCCCTTTTCCATTATTTCTAGATGCTCCAATTATACCAGAAACATGAGAACCATGAGATTCATCTTTCTCTGAATGGCCTGGTTTATTATTCCCATAAATTTTAGTGGCCATTGAGTTTTCGTTATCGTTCAAAACCTTTCTGTATTCTTTTTTAATAGCTTTCTCTTCCAAAAGGTCTTTCGCATTCTCGACCAAATCTGTTAATTCGTCAATAGCTTCTTGCAGGGAAGACAATCCTAAATCGAACATCTGATTTGCAATGGCAATACTTTGTGATAGCACTGGGCTAGATGTAACGTCAATCTTCTTTAAGTCTTCTTTTGTATATTTTTTTGTCCCTAATTTCTCTGATATGTTGTCATTTGCAAAGTTTACTGCTTGCAATATTTGTCCAAATCGGGCTTCGTTTTTTGTAGCTTCTTCTATCTTCTTGTCGTAAGCTAACTTTACTTTTTCATAGGTAGCTTTATCAACAATAGTCGAATCTTTAATAATCCTGTATAGTTCAGCATTCTCTTTGTAAATGGAGCCTAAGAAGTTCCAGCCATTAATATCGTCTATAAATCCATTCTTATCATCGTCTATCCCATTTCCAGGAATTTCTTTTGGGTTGACCCAAGCTACATCTTTCAAGTCTTCATGTTCTAAGTCGGTTCCAGAATCTACAACAGCAACCACAACGGTAGTCCCTTTTTTATTCTTTACAAAGTCATACGCTTTGTCTAAACTCATTCCTGGAATAGAATCTTTCAACAAATCCAAATGTCCCCAACCTTGCTTTGCGTTCTCGGTTAACGTTCCCTTTTTTGCCACTGCATTAATGACAATGGGATTCCCATTTGGCACAGGTACGTTACTTATCGTTTTACACCCTGTTACTAAAACCAATCCAGCCATTACATAGGCTACATGTCTTAAACTCTTCATAATCATTTTACTTAAATATCTCATTAAATCTGTATGTTTCTTTTAATCTGACTCCTCTATCTGTATGCTTAACTGTGCATACTTCAGAATATGCATCGTGTTCTAAGAATAAGAAGTATTCATTATCTGCCGCCTCATCTAAGAAGGTTGCTTTTTCTTTTATTGTTAACAAAGGTCTTGTATCATACCCCATTACATAAGGCAATGGAATATGCCCTGTTGTTGGCAATAAGTCTGCCATAAAAATCAATGTTTTGTCTTGATATTTTATTTTGGGCAACATCTGTTTTTCGGTATGTCCATCCATAAATAGAACATCAAAACCTATTTCATGTATTGGGCTTTTATCAATAAAATTCAATTGACCACTTTCTTCAATTGGAAGTATATTTTCTTTTAGAAAAGAAGCTTTCTCTCTTGGGTTGGGTGTTACCGCCCACTGCCAGTGATTGGCATTGCTCCAGAATTTGGCATTCTTAAAAGCTGGTTCATAACCTGTCCTTTTATCATTCCATTGAATAGCTCCTCCGCAATGATCAAAATGTAAGTGTGTCAAAAAAACGTCGGTAATATCCTCTCTATGAAAACCATGCTTTGCCAGTGACAAGTCCATTGAAGCATCTCCAAACAAATAGTAATATCCAAAGAACTTTTCGGGTTGCTTCTCTCCTAAACCTGTATCTATCAAAATTAACCTATCTCCATCTTCTATAAGCATACATCTCATGCTCATGGAGATTAAATTATTAGCATCTGCAGGGTTTGTTCTTTGCCAAATAGACTTTGGCACAACACCGAACATTGCTCCACCATCTAATTTAAAATTTCCGGTTTCTATTGGGTAAATTTTCATGGACAACAAATATGCAGAAAAAAGGCGACTTTTTTGTTAATGAAACTCTTAAAAAAGAAGCAAAATACTGGTATAACAAAAAAGAGCATTCATATTGAATGCTCTTTTTTTAATAATTATAAAATTCCCCCAAATTTTACTATTTATTATTTTCTTCTGTAAAGAAACTTCTTTTTCTTCTTTTTCTATTTGAGTTTTCGTCCAATTTTGAATTCATCTAGACGAATGGTATTTTTTCTTCGACGAATGGTTTTTAAACTACTTTAAAGGTTTAAGCCATTAACGTTCAGTCCTTACGCAAGAATCAGATAGTTTTAAATACATTTTATATTCCATCAATCGTAATTCTCTTTTCTTCTTATAGTTTGCTTTTGATGCTACATACATAACACCTAATAACGCCGATGTAAAAAAGAATGTAAAAACTTCCAAGTACAGGTAAAAGAATACTTTTAAAATCATATTCAAAAGTAGGTATCGTTCTGGTTTTTCACGACCTCTTTTCGTTAAACGGTACTAAAGTTCCGACGAATAGTACATATTCTTATGTGATTGAAAAGCAAACAGCCCTTCGAAACTATTCAAAAGGCTGTACTTTTCTATTTTTTACTAATCATTAATTTGCACGAAAGTATCTGTTGCTAGTGCGCTCGGATTGGACGCTGAAATTTCAAAAATAGCGTCGTTAAAATCATTGTCTCCATTAGGCACCGTAATATCCTCAAAGGCAATTACCGTAGAGTTACATGTTTGGTCATAGAAAATAATACTTTGTTGTCTTCCACTAAGATTGAAGCCAATATCGGTATGTTGTGTGTAGTAGCCATCTGTGATAGATCCATTTCTCCATCCATTAGCAATTACAAAGAATCCAATTACCGTGCCTGGTTCGAATGTACCCAATAATCTCATCGTGTTTCCTCTTACCAATTCTCCTCCCGAGTTTTCTGCTGAGGCATTTGGAAATATGACTATCTTATCTAATTGATCCGCACTTGTTGGCTCACTCCCTTCCTGATACGTATAATACCCAAGAACATTCTTATAACCGGCCCCTTCATCAATAAATGTCAGATACAATTCTGTTTCTTCTGAGATACGAAGATCTTTCACGGTATTCTGAAAATATTCCGGATGTGCCGTCATTGCATTTTGCTGCTCCGGCAAAACATTTGCGTAAATATTTGGTAACAACTGACTGCACACTTCAATGTCCTCTTCCATACCATCTGGTGTTCCCATATTATTATATGTGGTAATTGTTTTGTATTCATCCTTCACTCTTTTTCTCAAGATTTTAAATCCGCCTCCTCCTTTAGCAACAAAGACCCATTCTCCATCAGCAATAATATAGTTAGCAGATGCATCATCTTCATCCATATCCCAGTGAAAGAATGGCATAATCTCTTCGCTGGATGAAGGGTGAGGTGCAATTGAGATTCCATCAGATCCATTAGCTGCATAGATATAATCTCCATCGGTCGATATCCCATTTGTGTTTCCTACAACTAACATAGTTCCTTTAGACTCATTCAAGATGCTTCCGTTTCTAATATCTACCATTGCAATGCCATCTTTTCCTTTTGCTATGTACAAATGTTTATTGTTTAACGGAGAAAATTCCATAGTAGACTTACCACGATAGGTTTCTACAACATTTTGATGAAATATAGATCCTATGTCATAAGATGTCGAACTTAAGTCGCCTCTTACGTTAGCAACCTTAATGGATGCATTATCTCCTGTAACTAAACTTACAACTCCTGATCCGTTTGACGTTCCATTAACTGCAACGTACTTCGCATCACTGTAACTTTCATGATCTATAGCAGATAGGCTATTTTTATTTAAAACAACTGTCCCTCCATGAGTTTTTCCTGAAGTAATGTACAAGTAATTATTGGTCACTGCAATTCCATTGGCAGATGCTGAAACTCCTGAACCATCAATAATGTTTGAAAGGTTTACACGTCTAAAGTTTTCGGTAAAATTATCTCCAGTAGCTTCTAGTTCATATAATTGAGCTCCATGGGTGGCATCCGACATAGCCAACCATACTTTTAAATTTGAAGAGTTATTGGCATAACCAGATGTAACTGCATTAATGTCAGAGCTTAAAAATGTCGCCTGACTAACAATACTTGGGAAATTAGCATTGGATAAATCAATTATCTCTACTGCACCTTTATGGTTGTTTCCTTGCCTGTGATAACTCACATATGCTCTATTATCATTTAGAGTAATGTGAGTTGCACTTAAGGTAACTCCATCTATCACTAAAGGAGCGACTTCAGCTACATGTTCCCAATAATACATTTCTTGTGTTCCATTAACATCGGAAGCATTTCTATCGGTATTTAGTCCGCTTACTAACGGTTCTATGGTCGCAGTTCTATTAATGTACGTAATTCTATTACTTAGCGAACTACTATTATTATTAATCTTGTAAGGAAATTCTTGCACCTCTGAAGTTTCTAAAGTTTCAATATCTTCTAACTTAGATTGACATCCAATAATTACAGATACGATCAGCATTTTAGCAATTAAGGCTTTCGTATTTTGCATATAAATATTGTATTCTCTTGTTTTCATTTTTCTCACTCTACTTTTTAATAGATTTACTAACTTATACAATCCATAAAAAGCTATGAAAAAAATGATAGTAATTACCCCCATCTCTAATACGGGTTTTACGCTTGACTGTGTTAATAGTTTTAGTAACATATTCTTTGGTTTTAATTATTAAATATGAAGTAAAGCTATCTAGAACAGTGGCATTTTGGAGAAGCTTTTCGCTTAGTAACCTTGTTCTTTCGACGAATGAAAACAATTTCTATTCACCTATAAACCAGCACGTTTCGCCTGTATTGAAGACTTGTATGGATTCCAAACATCTTCGTAAGATCTTTTGAAAAAAAATTCTTTGTAATATGCAATCGTTCGTACAATTCTTAGATAGGTTCCAGTGTATATTGTCATTAAAATCACATAAGGCCATAAGTAGAGTTCTTCTTTTCTTCTTTCTGAAAAAACATAAATACTGAACATCTGAACATAGGACATAACGAAGTATAATGTAAAGTTCATCGGAATGATGAATTGTAGTTGACTACTATAGTTGATCATGATATCAATAATATAGATCCACCACATAAGGTCTAGAATCACATTGTAAAAAACATTTTCTGCTAGCGAAAAAAAGTTCAGCCAATTAAAATTGGCATTGGGGAAGTATACATCTTTGTGTTTCCGAACTCTAAATCGGATAATCGATTTGTCCCATCGTAAACGTTGCTTGGTTAACACCTTAAATTTTGATGGTGCATTCGTTAAGCAGACTGCTTTAGGTTGAAAATATACTTTATAACCAGATTTTCTAATTTTCACCGTTATGTCTCCATCTAAACCTGGACCTATATCCCAACCTCCAATGCTATCAATTACATCTTTTCTGAAAGCACCAAAGGCACCCGAGATAATTTTATAGATGCCTAAATATGAAGTAACAATTCGCCCAATGGAAACCGTTTTTAAATATTCTATGGCCTGCAATTTCGCGCACAAACTATCTTTATAATTTCTGACTTTTACATTTCCTCCCACAGCACCAATTTTTTCATCAAGAAAGAAAGGGAGTAACACTTGCTCAATCGCATCTCTGTCAAAGGAACAATCCGCATCTAAATGCACAATATACTTCCCTTTACTATAGCGCAATGCTAAGTTTGCTGCCGATGCTTTCCCACCTCGCATCTCGTTTCTGATAAACATGTCGATAAGTCCAAGTTTTTCAAGGTTTTTACCTATAACTGGCGTTTCATCATCAGAACCATCATCTACAATGATCAGCTCAAAATTGGTAAAAGTCTGTTCTGCTAAAGACCTTGTTAATTTATACAAATGTTTTCCTTCATTCTTTCCTGGAATGATCACCGATACAAATGGGTTTTCTGTATATAAAGCTGCTTTTGCTCTTTTGAACTTTTCCTTTCTAGACTTTCCTGTCAGTGCAAATATCCCAGCAATAATATAATCTATGATAATATATCTAGTGAACTCAAAAATCACAAAATACCAGAATACGCGTAAAAACTTTTGGAAACCAACCACAAACCAATAGTTAACGTATTCTGGCATTAAATCATGTGCGCTTAAAAAAATCATGCGAAATATTGTTGAATAGCATCAGTTGCCTGAACTTTATGTGTTGATATTTTTATTTCTTGTTTAGAGTCAGCCAAATTATCAGATAACAATTTGGATAGGTTGTATTGTATGTTTTCTAATCTTTCTAGTTGATTTTCTTTCGTTTCTGGCAGCATTATATAATACTTATTGAATCGTTCTGCCGAAAGTATATCTGCTTCTTTCAAATAGGATTTTATGATATCTCCTATTTCCTTAGTCAATGCTTTTTTAACATCAACATTGAGTAATTGCAGTTCATCATTTTGGAATTCAATTTTCACAAACATGCTATTCCCACTTGTTGTTTTTATTCTTTGGATTTCCTGATTAACAATAATTTTAAAAAGATTCAAACTCAGACTTCCTTTATCTGTAGATGTCATATTTCCAGATATATAGTTCTTTTTTGATTGAAATAACAGCTGTTCTCCTTTTTGTGTAATCATATACGATCCAACCGCCTTCTCTAAAAGCTCATCGAGTTCATTCTCTGTTCCGCAATCCAAACACAATGCATTCATACCAGCATTCTGAAATTCATGGCTACAAGTATTACAAGAATAAATAGTGGACGGTTTATCGTAATCAATTCCAATATGTCTTAAATGCTTATCACACTTAGGGCACTCCAACCCGTCTTCTACTTTAAAATCTTTCTCAGGGGCAACGTGTGCACATACAAAATGATGTATCATGTCATGTGCTTTAATGTCTATAGATTCGCATTTAGGGCAACATTCTCTAAAGTTCAAGTAGTTTCCAGAACAACCTTTACACAAATGCACATAGTCTTGCAACTTAAAAGACAAGTAGTTTAATTGCTTTGCTTTTTTTAGATTCTGTAATAAAGAAATTACTTCATCATCCTTATAAAAAAGAGAGATAAATGGGAAATCATATCCTATGTAACTTTTTCTGCTCGGCTTCGGTTGTATACTTACATTCCTAGTATAACTATATGCTAAGGTTTTAAATTGAATCAGTACATCGTGCGCTACTAATTTTGGCGCAGTTACCTTTTGAATTCTCTTTGTTATAGTAACCACTCTTTGCATATAGGATGCCAATTGTGTGAGCTCAATGAGTCCGTCTGTATGAATGCTTACTTCCTGTGGTAATTTATAAACACTATTTATAAAGATTGGCAATAAGCTTATCTGGATATTATCTTGTGTTCTTACATACAGTAATATTTCTCTTGCGTGTGAAACCCTATCTGTATCTATTACAAAACCGTCTAGGTAGTCTAACGATTCTTGCCTCAACTCATTTACATGAGACACCAAAAGAAGAGAGTACCCTTCCTTAGTGATCTTTCTAGCATTAGAATTATGTTTTAATAGATTTAACACGACTTACGTTTTTTGAATTTCTAGTTTTATAAAGACATATAAACATCTTTTGGAAACTGATCTTTTTTATTTCCTTTAATATCGAAAATTATTGTACTCTCATCTCCATTCTTTAGATGATCATAGTACGCTAGATGGTTAAAATCTTTATGGTCTACTGCAAGTATAATAGCATCAAACTTCCCTGTTGGCGTCTTCACTACATCAATTCCGTAATGTCTTTTTACCTCTTTAGCATCAACTAACGGATCTTGTACAACCACTTCATAACCTCTTTTTACCAGTTCTAAGCACAGTTCTGCGGTCTTTGAATTTCTAATGTCATTTACATTCTCTTTGAATGCAATTCCTTTGACTAATACGGATACTTTTTCTCCTCTAAATCTTTTATTATAAAGCTTTCTTTCCAACTGCATCGCAATATGCCCAATCATACTTTCATTGGTAGCTCTTGCTTGTTCTAAAAGTCTTGGAATGAACTTATGTTCTTTTGCCTTACTAATCAAATAGTATGGGTCTACACCTATACAATGTCCGCCAACTAACCCTGGATAATAGTTATGAAAATTCCATTTGGTTCCAGCGGCTTTTAATACATCTTTTGTGTTTACATCTAATACACTGAAGATCTGTGATAGTTCATTCATTAAGCTAATGTTAACATCTCTTTGGATATTTTCTACCACTTTTGCTGCTTCTGCCACCTTGATGCTTGGCGCTTTATGTATCCCTGCTGTGACCACAGATTCGTAGATTCTTGCTACTAAATTCAAAGCCTCTTCATTACTTCCAGACACTATCTTTTTTATTTTTGTAAACGTGTGTTCTGTATCTCCAGGATTAATTCTCTCTGGCGAGTAAGCAACAGTAAAGTCTTCATTTAATTTTAGTCTAGAAATTCTTTCTAATATAGGTACACACACCTCTTCTGTACATCCTGGAAAAACAGTAGACTCAAAAACTACACAATCTCCTTTTTTAAGATATTTCGCAATAGTTGCGGTTGCAGATTGCAATGGTGTCAAATTTGGTTTCTTTAAATGATCTATTGGAGTAGGCACAGCAACAATGTAAAATTTTGCATCTTTTAAGATCTTGTCATCTGCAGTGAAACTAATATCCTTTCCAACAAATTCAGATGCATCCAACTCTTCACAAGGATCTCTATGCTGCATTAAGTCTAAAACTTTATTTTCATTTACATCAAAGCCAATTACTTTGAATGTTGATGCCATATGAACTGCAAGAGGTAATCCAACATACCCTAACCCCACTACAGCAATGTTTTCTGATTTATTTTTTAGCTTATCGAAGAGTTGACTTTTCTTGTATGCTAACTTTGGAAATTGATTAATTTCAACTTGTGTTGGTCTGTAACTTGCTAAATTCATAATATTCTATTTTATAGGTTAATCTTACTTTACACTAGCTAAATTAGGTCAGTGTCTTTGTTTATATCCCATTTATTAGTTCGTGAAACTTGTTTTATAGACAAACGGAATAATGATTTAGACGAACGGTTTTCATCGATAGGTACATTTTTATTAGCTTCCATAAAAAAAGCCTCAAGGAATTCTTGAGGCTTTTAATCGAGACTTATAGCTTACCTATCTTGACTTTAAGATTAAGCTTGTAGAACGTACCCCATTCAGGAATTTGCTCTTTATCTAAAGGGATTATTTCTGTAAGTATATTTCTTTCTGTTGGCTCATATTTTTTCTGGAACTCCGTAGGTGCCTTGTAGGTGGATATGTATAGTTTATTAATAATTCCTTCTGAAATGGTTTTATCAGGAAACTCTACCAGAACAATACTCCCTTTTTTAACATGAGCGAGGTCTTTCAAATTGAAATACGCTTTAATAAAAACTTTCTCTACATCATGAATGGTCATCACATTTTCTGCTTTATAACAAGACTCTTCACTATTCTTGAGTATCTGACCTACCACACCTTCAATGGGTGATATATAAGAATTTCCAAAGTTTCCTCCCCCAACACTTATTGTAGTATCTGGATTACTATTTTTTTGCTGTAACCTTAAAAAGTACAACTCATTTTCCAACAAATTGATCTGATTTTCTACTAACATTTTCTGCTGAATAATAGCATCCAATTTTACTTTGGTATATACATCTAACAGAATAAGTTTTATCATTTTTTTCTCCTGCTCGTTTAAAAAGGCAAGTCTTTCTTTTAAACTTTTTAGCTGCAATCTTTTTAAATAGATCTCCTTAATTAGATCTTGCAGATTGGTATATTGCTTTTCTTTTCTATCAAAATTTTTCAAAACCAACGAAGCATCACTGTCAAAATCATCTTGATAATAATTAAACAATCTACTACCAACGCAAACCGTATCTCCTTCATTAATGAAAATTTCCTTTACTCTAATATCGTTTGTAAAATTCACATCTACTTTTTCCATAAGCATTTGACCATTTCCTTCAATCCACACCGTTTTCTTATATACAAAACTTAGCAGCCAAAAACATAGCCCAAGAATAATCAGTATAAATAGCATTCGATCTACGTTAAGTTTCTTCTTTTTAATCTTTGGTTCCTTCAAAGTTCTTATAATGGCCTTTCCTTTTATATAGTTGAATTGTTTCATAATGCTATATTTTAATTCGTTGTATTTCTTGCTGTATATAAGAATCTAAACTGATTCCTTTTCTTGAATCTACTGTTACAAAAGCAATTTTTTCTTTTCTTAATTGCTTTTGTGTGTGTTTATCTGTTGATAATACGGTGATGTTTTTTATTTTTTTCGCCCTCAAGAATTCCAACTGAAACTTTAAAGAATACTTCGTGCTCTGCTCCAAGCAAAAAACTTGCGTGTCCATCTTTCTTTCAAAAACGAACGGGGTAAAAAAATCACGAAAATCAATTGACTTGTTTAGTTGAAATAACCTAGTTACAACTTTATACATCTGCCTCTTTAATTGAAGCGTATTCTCTAAAATTTTAAACTGCTCCTCCATTAGATCTAGCAATAGTATTCCAGTTTCTGTACTATTTAGTTCTAATTTTAAAACTTTTAAGATTCGAATTCTTTCTTCAAGAATTTGCCAGCTTTTATATTGATTCTGCAAGTCTTTTAATTTTTCATTGTATTCATTTATATAGGTAAGTGAAGAATTGTATTTACCTGCAGAAACATCAGATTCTTGAGCTTTTAAGATTTTTATTTTACCCTCTATAATTTTCTTTCTATGATTGAATCTTATTGGTGCTCTAAAACGAACTCCAATAGAAGGAAAAAACTTTTGAATAGATGAAGAATATGTATAATTTTGATTTACATACAACGACAAGTTTAGGTCATTCATTGGGTGATGTTGAAGCTTAATATTATCTTCTTTAAATCTTAGTTTTTCAGACTCTTTTGCCAACAATATGCTATCTAATTCTACTTTTACTATGGGAAGCATATTTAGATTTTGAAAAACCTCTGAAACACTGTCTCGTAAAATTTCATTTTCCTTTTTAATCGTTTTCAATTGCGATTTTAAAACAAGGATTTGATTACTTGCTTTTATTAACTTTTCTCTTCTAATTAATTTCTGATAGTACAGTTTGTTTAAAACATCAAAATAATTGTTTTCAAAGGCTTCAAATTTTTCAAAAAATTGAATCGCTTCTTTATTTAAAACATAATTATAATCTATTCGAAATTGTCTCCTCCATAATTGTTTCTCCACTCCTAATCTTTCTATTTTTAAAACTTCGATATCATTTTGTAATCGCCTAGATTTTACTCTATTATATACAAACCCCATTTTAAGAATATTCCATTCCAATTCCGCTCTTACTCTTCCTATTACGTAATTATTAGTTTCCTCTTCTATAGCATCCTTAAAATTATAATTTGCATTTGCCTTAAAAACCAGTCCAATATCCTTTCTATATTCTTTGGATTGCCAATCTTTTAACTCGGTCTGAAGAAGGTTTACATTTCGAGTATCTTTTATTGGGTAGAAAAAGTTGATTTCATTTTTAGTTATAGGATTATTAGGAAAAACAAGTTCTTTTTTTGTTTTCAAAAAAAGAGTTTCAGCATCCTTAATCACTCCATCTATGGATTGACCATAACTCAGTGTTGAGAAAATTAGAAAATAAAAACTATGTAACTTCCTTATATTCATGACTGTAAAAGTAGCCATGACACTTTGTTTCGGTCGATTTAAATCGCTCGATGGGAACTCAATTTAGATAAGAAGTATGGATTAATAGATAAAGTGTTATAGAAGGTTCAATCTTTTCATCAATTCACTTCTATTAGACCGACTTACTGGAATAATGTCTTGTTTAATAAGCACACTATTATCCTCAATATCAATAATTTTAGATAAATTAATGATATAAGATCGATGCACTTTTAAGAAGGTTTCATTAGGTAATTTATCTTCAATCTTTTTTAATGTAGAATGTACAATATGGCTCTTATCATTTGTTTTAATCTTAATATAATCGCCTTTTGCTTCTATAATATTAATATCAGAAAAACTAATTTTTACCAATCTCCTGTCTACATTTACATATAGTTCATCTGTACTTTCGGAGTCAGCATTTGCTTTGGAAGTATCTTGTTGATTAGGCATTTTAAAGTTTTTTAACTTACCGATAGCCTTATCAAATCGTTCTTTTGTAATTGGTTTTACTAGATAATCTACAACACAGTCGTATTCAAATGCATCCAAAGCAAAATTTCGATCTGAGGTAGTAAGAATAATCTTAGGTGGTGATTTCAACGTTTGGATAAAATCAAACCCCGAAAAACTCGGCATATGGATATCCAAAAAGATAGCGTCGACAGAAGAATCAGCATTCAAGAATTTCATAGCATCTATTGCATTAGAAAACTCTTCAACAATCGTTATACTATCAAATCCTTCACAGAGTTGACGTACAATTAATCTTGCCGTTGCATCATCATCTATTATTAAACATTTCATAATTAGGAGGGGTTAACTTTTTTTAAAAACAATTTTATCTGATCCATGACTTCCATAAACGAACCATATAAACTATTCGATTCCAATTTCAATTCATTTTCAAATGCCACAGCTACATGATAGCCGTTTACAAGCCCTAATATACTAATTTTATGTTTTAATTTGTGAACGTCTTCTGCACTTTTTTTATAATCCATTTTCTTGTAATTATCTACAAAGCGATCCAATTCCATAGGAAATTCTTCTATTAAGATAGTCAGCACTTTTTTCTCAAACTGCTTATCTCCCCCTGAAAGCTCCTTAATATAATTTAAATTCGGTATATCCATATTTTATTTCGGTAATGTAAAAAAGAACGTTGTTCCTTGTTTTAGTTTAGATTCTAACCATATCTTTCCATTGTAAAAAGCAACTATTTTTTGAACAATTGACAACCCTACTCCAGATGATTCTTCCGACTCTTCAAGCACCTGAAATACTTTAAATATCTTGTCATAATATTTTTCGGAAATCCCCATTCCATTATCCTGAATTTGAAACTCCCATTCCTCTTTTTTAGAAATACAATTAATACTAATTTCCCCTTGTTTCTTATCCGAGTACTTTATGGCATTACTTAACAGATTCTGAAACAACTGAATCATCTTAAATGAATCTCCTTTTATTATCGGCAATTTAGCTTTGAACTCGATTTGTATATTATCTGGCACATGAATCGTATCCAAAAGTTCTCTTACCAATGTATCTAGATCAATCTGTTTGTTTTTCTTTTCTACTTTATCGATACTCGCATAACTCAAAATACCATTAATCAACAGGTCCATACGGTCAATTTTCTTTAATAGCAAATTAAAATTTGTATCTATATTATCATTAGAAAAACTTGTACAATCTTCTTGCAACCAGGAGACTAATGCATTCATACTACGTAATGGTGACTTAAGGTCATGCGAAACTACATGTGCGAAATCGTTTAACTCCTGATTACTCTTTGTTAGATCTTTTAATAAGACCTCTTTCTGTTTTTCTGCCTCTTCTCTTAACCTCAAACTCAATGCATTCTTTAACTGAGTCGCGGCTAATCCAGCAATGGTTTGCAACGTTTCTAAATGATCTTTTGTAAAGAAGTTCTTGCTCGAATGTTCTGAATCAATAACTCCTATAATCTCTTCATCGGCAATAATGGGAACAGATATTTCAGAATAGCGCACTTTATCATCAACGATGTATCGTTTGTCCTTACTGGTATCCGGAATGATCTCTGGGGTTCCAGTTTTAGCTACCGTACCAACAATTCCCTTTCCTAAAGGAATCTTCATACTATTCAGCACCTCTTTTTCAGAAGATACTTTATTTCCATAGGCGGCTATTTGATGTAATTCTTCATTATTCTTATCCAACAAGTAAATCACACAATCTTCAAAACCTAATAGTCCTATTGTCTTCTGCGTAATTTCCCAAGCAATCTCATAAATATTAGTTTTTCCTAAAATAGAGGACATTAGGTTATTCAATGCTTCTAAAAGGGCCCCTTTCTTTAATTCTTCCGTAATATCTTCGATCAAAGCAACTCTAAAACGAATGGATCCATCCAAATTCCTAACTGCCGCAACACTTGTTTTTGCCCAAATAACTTTACCGCTTTTTGCTTTATACCTTTTATTGATTGAAAAATGTTCTATTTCCCCTTTACTCAACTTTAATAGGTGCTCTTTTGTAATCTCACCGTCTTCTTTTAGGGAAATGTCAGAAACTTTCAATTCTAAAAACTCTTCTTGACTATATCCTAGTAGTTTTTGAAAGGCTATATTGGTTTTTAAAATATACCCGTCTTCAGCACTTAAAGCAATTCCTAGAGAAGAATAGTCCACAATGGCATCTAGCTGTTGCTTTTGTTCATCAAATGCTTTTTGCTGTTCTTTAGCTTCCGTAATATCTCTTACAATTCCATGAGCGAATGTCGGGATCCCTTCTGTATCTGTTACAATACTCGAGTTAATCTGAACCCACTTTACTCCTCTAGATTTGGTATATATTCTTGCTTGATAATCCCTAAAGTACCCCTCACTGATCAATCTATAAAAAGACTCGTAGGCATATTCATAGTCTTCCTCGTAAATGATATCGGTCACATTAAACCGCTCCTTTTTGATGTCAAATCCGAAGAGTTTCACGGCAGGTTTGTTCATTTTCAAAACATTACCATGCAGGTCCATAAGGATATAGGAATCAATGATATTATCAAATATCCCTTTAAATTCTATGGTTTTTTGATCGATAACTTTCGCAAGATTCTCATTAATAGAGATTAACTCTTCCTTTTTCTCGTAAAGCTCAAGAGATTTCTCTTCTAAGATTCTTTCGGCCTCTTTTCTAGCTTTCTTTTCTCTAGCTAAGGCCTTTTCTAATATTTCAAGTTTGGGGTTGTGCATCTTTCAAAATTACGAACTTTACATGAGAACCATCCTCTTTTAATAATTCATAAGTGATGGTTGCAGAATGGTTGTAATGTTGGAAGGTCTTTTCCATTAATCCATGAGCAAAAGCATACATAGATCGAGAAGAAAAATACTCCATGATCAGTGTATCTTCAGTTTGCTCTGCAATGGAGAATCGTGGTAATTCTGCATCAGGGTATATCTTTCGCACTTCTACATGAATATGACTTTCAATAGAAGAAAGCATATCTAGAGGTCCTTTGTACATTTTTAAGATATCGGAATAACTATCTTCAATAACTCTGAAAAAATGATGTGCATACACTTTAAGTAAATCATTTATCTCAATATTAGTGCGTTCACTTAAGTTGGTTAACAACGATAGCATTTCTGAAAATTTGTATGTTCCTACAGATGTATATGCGCCACCAGACTCTAAATTGGAAACCTCAATAATCTCATCGACCATATCTAATCCAAATTTAGTTTCAACTAGTTCCAAAAACTCTGTAAATACAATTCCTTTCATTACTAATCGGTAATTAACTCGTTACATTCCCAATATTTTATTAATGAGATTATTTTTTGTTTGTACTCTTCAAAATGCAATGGTTTTATCATATAACCAGAAGCACCTATTTCGTAGCACTGCTTCACGTCATTATAATTATTCGATGTTGATAGTACAATAATCGGAATAAATTTTAACGCTTCTGTTTCTTTTAACTTCTTTAAAAACTCTATACCATCCATTTTAGGCATATTCAAATCTAACAAAATAAGATCTGGGAGCTTATCTCCATTTAAAATGGTGAGTGCCACTTCGCCATTAGAAGCTTCCATTACTGTATGGCAAAAATCATTTTTTTCGCATACACGTTTAAACTTCATTCGTTCAATCTCATCGTCCTCGATAAGAAGTATTCTTAATTTTTTCAATTTGAGAGTTTCATTGTTTTCGGCTACAAAAGTCAAAAATAAATATTGAACTTCATTTTTCTTTAGCTCAATCTATATAGAACCTCGACGAATGGTTCATTTTTATCGATAAATGGATGGTATAAAAAAAGCATCCTGAGAATCAAGATGCTTTTGAGGTGTCGAGCGGATTCGAACCGCTGTAGATGGTGTTGCAGACCACTGCCTAGCCACTCGGCCACGACACCTTATAAGGATTGCAAATTTACATCATTTATCTTTTAAAACAAGTTTTTTTAAGCTTTCCGCTTTTTGGACAGTATAATTACCACTTCTTCTACATTTCCTCCTATAGGTGGATTTATTTTAGCCACGCTTACGGTAGCTCTTTTTACCATATGCAGCTCACCAAATATCCGATCTAAAATTCTTCTCGCTACTTCTTCTAATAATTTAGATCGAATAGCCATTTCCTCTTTCACAATATGGTTTAGATGCACATAATCCACGGTATCCACAAGTTCATCGGAGACAGACGATTTTGTTAAATCTGCTCTAACCTCAAGGTCAACCCGATATTCTGACCCAATCTTGGCTTCTTCTTCTAAACAACCATGAAAAGCATAGATTTTTATATTGTTTACTTGTATTTTTCCCATAATTAGGATACAAATATAAACCTTTTATAGTCTTAATGAATTCCGTAATTTTGCCCTTTCAATTTAGTTGAATACCATGTCAGAAGAAAAAAGATCGCTTAATTTTATTGAGCAAATTATTGAAGAAGATTTAGCAAACGGAATGCCTAAAGAAAACTTACGTTTTCGCTTTCCTCCCGAGCCAAATGGGTACCTACATATCGGTCATACTAAAGCCATTGGCATTAGCTTTGGTTTAGGGGAAAAGTATAATGCTCCTGTAAACCTTCGTTTCGATGATACCAATCCAGCGAAAGAAGAGCAGGAATACGTTGATGCTATTAAAGAAGACATTTCTTGGTTGGGGTATCAATGGGCCAATGAATTGTATTCTTCAGACTACTTTCAACAATTATATGATTGGGCATTGCTAATGATCAAGGAAGGAAAAGCCTATGTAGATAGTCAAACCTCTGAGGCAATGGCCGAACAAAAGGGAACACCAATAGAACCAGGTACAAATAGCCCGTTTAGAAATCGTTCAGTAGAGGAGAACCTTTCGTTATTTGAGGGGATGAAAAATGGCGATTTTCAAGAAGGGGAACACATTCTTAGAGCTAAGATCGACATGACCAGTCCTAACATGTTGTTGCGTGACCCGATTATGTATCGCGTTTTATATAAAGAACATCATAGAACAGGTAATGATTGGAATATTTATCCAATGTACGACTGGACGCATGGAGAAAGTGACTATTTAGAACAAATATCTCATTCTTTATGCTCATTAGAGTTTAAGCCTCATAGAGATTTATACAACTGGTTTAGAGACCATGTTTTTGAATATAGTAAAAACACTTTTCCAAACCCGCCAAAGCAGCGTGAATTCTCACGTTTGAATTTGAGCTATACTATTATGAGTAAGCGTAAATTGATGCGTTTGGTTGAAGATGGTGTGGTTTCAGGTTGGGACGACCCAAGAATGCCGACTATTTCAGGATTAAGAAGACGTGGATATACGCCAGCTTCTATTAGAAATTTTATAGAAACTGTTGGAGTTTCTAAAAGAGAAAATGTTATTGATGTAGCCCTATTGGAATTCAAAATTCGTGAAGACTTGAATAAAACGGCGAATCGTGTGATGGGTGTTTTAGATCCAGTAAAAGTGGTAATTACAAACTACCCTGAAGACCAAAAGGAAACATTGATAGCCGAGAATAATCCAGAAGATGAAAATGCAGGAACACGAGAAGTTCCATTTTCTAGAGAACTTTATATTGAAAAAGAAGACTTTAGAGAAGAGGCCAATAAAAAGTTTTTCAGATTAAAACTTGGGAAAGAAGTTCGTTTAAAGAACGCATATATTATTAAGGCCGAAAGCTGCACAAAGGATCAAGATGGTAACGTTACAGAGATTCAATGCAGCTATGATCCTTTAAGTAGATCTGGAAGCGGAACAGAGGAAAGTAAGAGAAAGGTAAAAGGAACTTTGCATTGGGTGTCCGTGGATCATGCAGTAAAAGCAGAGGTAAGATCTTATGATCGTTTGTTTTCTGATGAAGCACCGGATAGTCATAAGGACAAGGACTTTATGGAGTTTCTAAATCCAAATTCATTGGAAGTTATCAATGCGTATGTTGAACCAAGTCTTCAAACGGCAAAAATTGGAGATAGATTCCAATTTCAACGTTTAGGTTACTTTGCTGTAGATAATGATACAACAGTCGAACATCTTGTTTTTAACAAAACAGTTGGACTTCGAGATAACTGGAGTAAAAAGCAATAAATAAAAAAAGCCACTCAAATGAGTGGCTTTTTTTATTTCTAAGGTGCAGGATTCGGTATTAATGTATGCATCTGATTGATTTCAGAAATTATATCCTCTGAAAGGTCTATGTGTATACTCCCAATATTTTCTTTTAACTGACTCATTTTACTTGCACCAATAATATTACTGGTTACAAAAGGCAATTGATTTACAAAAGCTAAAGACATTTCTGCCAATGTCATGCCGTGTTTATGTGCAATTTTCTGGTATTCCACAACTGCTCTTTCCGATTGAGCACTTGAATACCTATTATAATTTGGGAAAAGTTTTACCCTGGAATCAGTAGGCATTTGACCGTTTAAGTACTTTCCAGACAAAACGCCAAAGCCCAAAGGAGAGTACACAAGTAACCCAATGTTCTCTCGTAAAGAAACCTCAGACATTCCATATTCGTATGCTCTATGAATTAATGAATAAGAGTTTTGAATGGTGGCCATTCTTGGTAACTCATTATCTTTTGCAGTTTGCAAGTATTGCATGGTTCCCCAAGGAGTCTCATTAGACAGTCCAATGCTTCTAATCTTCCCTTGTTTTATTAAATCATCTAAAGTTTCAAGAATCTCTAAATGATTCTCTGCTTCTTTAGCAGCCGTCTGGTGTGGATAATCTCTTACACCAAAACAGTTTACGCCTCTTTCTGGCCAATGTAATTGGTATAAATCTATATAATCTGTTTGTAATCTTTTCAAGCTTCCTTCAACAGCAGAGATAATAGCTTCTTTAGCAAATCCGTTACTACGAATATGTGCAGTATACGCTCCCGCCCCTGCAATTTTACTTGCAATTACGACCTTATCTCGTTTGCCTGTTTTCTGCAACCATGTACCAATTATTTTCTCAGTAGATCCATAGGTCTCTGCTCTAGCTGGAACCGAATACAGTTCGGCTGTATCAAAAAAATTGACACCTTTAGACAAAGCATAGTCCATTTGTTCATGTCCTTCTGCTTCAGTATTCTGTTCCCCAAAAGTCATCGTTCCCAAGCAAATCTTACTAACTTTAATGTCGGTATTGGGTATGGTGGTGTATTTCATTGTTGTCTCTGATTTTTTATTCGATTTCTTGACTACGCTCGAAATGACAATTATTCATTAATTAATTCAAGATCGCTTCTATTCCTGGTAATGTTTTACCTTCTAAGGTTTCTAACATAGCACCTCCTCCAGTTGAAACATAACTCACCTTATTTGCAAAACCAAATTGTTTTACAGCAGCTACTGAGTCTCCCCCACCTACAAGTGAAAAGGCGCCATTCTGAGTAGCTTTGTCGATAGAATTCCCTAAGCCTATCGTTCCTTTTGAAAAAGATTCCATTTCAAAAACTCCTAAAGGGCCATTCCATAGAATCGTTTTACATTGATTTACAACAGTATCGAAATCTGCCACCGTTTCCTCTCCTGCATCTAAGCCCATCCATCCGTCAGGGATCTCGTTTACAGGAACAGTTTTTGTATTCGCATCATTACTAAAACTATCTGCGATAATTGCATCAACAGGCAAATGAATTTGTACATTTTTAGCTTTGGCTTTTTCCAAGATCTCTAGAGCCAAATCCATTTTATCATCTTCTACCAATGAATTTCCGATCTTTCCTCCTTGCGCTTTTACGAAGGTGAAGGTCATTCCTCCTCCAATAATAATATGATCTACCTTATCTAATATATTCTCAATTACAGTAATTTTAGATGATACTTTTGCACCGCCTAATACCGCTAATACTGGTTTTTCGCTATTATTCAACACTTTATCAATGCTTTTAATTTCTCTTGCTAACAAGTTTCCAAAACACTTTGTTTTAGGAAAGAACTGTGCCACTATCGTCGTAGATGCGTGTGCTCTATGTGCAGTCCCAAAAGCATCATTCACATAAATATCTCCTGCCTTAGAAAGCGCTTCAGCAAATGTTATGTCACCAGATTTTTCTTCGCTATGGAAACGTAAATTTTCTAATAATAGAATTTGTCCATTTTGTAAATTAGTAACAGCTTCAGTCACCTTATCTCCAACACAATCATCAACAAATTGCACTTGTACACCTATAATTTCCGAAACCTTCTCTACAATATGTTTTAACGAATATTTTTCTTCAACTCCTTTTGGCCTCCCCAAGTGCGACATTAACACAGCTGACCCGCCATCTTCCAATACTTTAATGATTGTAGATTTCGCTGCTTCTATCCTTGTCGTATCTGTCACTTCAAGATCATCATTTAAGGGTACATTAAAATCTACTCGAATTAATGCCTTTTTATCTTGAAAGTTAAAATCATTTATGGTTTTCATGTATTAGAAATTTTGAACAAAAATAACTATTTAAGGACGTTTACAGAAATCCTGTTTCTAAAATTTAAAATATCGTTTTCTTTACTATTATCACTTATATTTGCGACATGCTTTTCAATCAGATCATTGGTCAAGAACACGTCAAAAAACATTTGCAGACTTCTGCAGAAAATGGTCGTATTCCGCATGCCCAGTTATTTGTTGGTAAAGAAGGTTCTGGAACTTTAGCCATGGCTATTGCCTATGCGCAGTATATTTTGTGTAATTCTTCCGAAAATGCTGAAGCACGTAATCTAAAGTGTGAAAAGTTGCAACACCCAGATTTACATTTTGCTTTTCCGGTTACTACCAATGACAGTGTTAAAAAACACCCCGTTAGCGATCTTTTTTTAGAAGATTGGCGTGATTTTATAAGTACCCAACCTTATGGAGGGTTGTTCAACTGGCTTCGGCATATAGGTGTTGAGAATAAGCAAGGGCTTATTGGAGTTGATGAAGCCGAAGCAATCGTTAAAAAATTACGGCTAAAATCATACGAAGGAGGATTTAAGGTGATGATTATTTGGATGGCCGAAAAAATGAATATCGCTGCTGCAAATAAATTATTAAAGTTAATTGAAGAGCCTCCAGAAAAAACCATCTTCTTGCTGGTTGCCGAAAATGAGGAACAAATTATTAAAACAATTACCTCTAGATGTCAGGCACTCCATTTCTCTGCTTTGAGTGAACAAGATATTGTGAAGACCTTAATGGAAAGAGAACAGGTGTCGGAAAACGAAGCAGCTAAAATAGCGCATCAGGCTGAAGGAAGTTACAACAAAGCTGTACACTTATTACATCATGATTCTAAAGACCTCGTTTTTGAAGAATGGTTCGTAGCATGGATTAGAACAGCTTTTAAGGCCAAAGGAAATGCGACCGTGGTACAGCAATTAATAGCTTGGTCCGATACTGTGGCAAAATCTGGAAGAGAAACACAGAAACAGTTTTTACAATATTGTTTACAGTTCTTTAGGCAAGCACTGTTGTTGAATTATAAAAGTCCAGATTTAGTCTTCTTGGAAACACAGACCGGATTTGATATTTCTAAGTTTGCTCCTTTTGTACATGCGGATAACATTTTAGACATCCAAAAAGAACTAGATGATGCCATTTATCATATAGAAAGAAACGGGAATGCTAAAATTATCTTTCTAGATCTGTCTATGAAACTTACCAGGTTGCTACATAGAAAAGAAAAAACTGTATAAGTTAACTTCTTGCTATCCTTACTTTTTCAAAATTTTTCTTACAAAATGTAACCTTTTTGTAAATTGATGGTTTTTACTACAGAAGCTAACCAAAACTATTACTCGTTGAAAGCATTATCTGACGAAGAAATCATGTTAAAAGTATCTAATGGAAATTTAGATATGCTTACCACTCTGTTTGACAGGTATCATATAAGAATATTCAATTTCTTATATAAAATGACGAGAGATAAAATGGTTAGTGAAGACCTGACGCAAGATGTATTTGCCAAGGTAATTCGATATAGAAGTTCTTATAATAGTGGCAATTTTGCTTCCTGGATTTACACGATAGCTCGCAATATTTTTTCGAGCTATTACCAAAAGCAAAAAAAGGAAAGAAGTTATATGATTTATGACGATTCTTTAGATTCTGGAGAAGTTTTAATAACAGATAGTAATAGAGAAGAGTTAGATCATTTGCAAAAAGCCTTAGCACAATTAAAACCTTCGGATAGAGAGTTAATAGTAATGCATAGAATGCAAGAAATAAAATATGCTCAAATAGCAGAAATCATAGACAGCACAGAAACTGCTGTTAAAGTAAGAGTCCATAGAGCAGTAAAGAAGTTAAAAGAAGTTTATTTTCAAACGGCAACCAATGAAATGTAAAGACGTACAATATCAATTAGCAGATTATATAGACAAGCAATTGTCTAATGAGGAAAACATTGCTGTAGAAGTTCATTTAGAGGATTGTGAAGATTGCAAAAAGGAATTACAAGAACTAACACAGTTATTTAATGTACTTTCTGAAGAGCCTACAGGACAACCTACAGCTAGATTACGTGCTAATTTCGAGCAAATGCTTGCTCAAGAAAAAACAGCTGCGGAACCAAAGGTGATCTCCATAAATCGTTCTACAAATTGGAAGTCTTATTTGAGAGTCGCGGCGAGCATTCTAATTGTGGTAAGCGCATTCTTACTGGGAAGGTTTGCTGATCCAGAAGGAAATAGTGGGGCAAATGAATCAAGAACTGCCGAAGTATTGGCTCAGTTTGAAAACCAGTCTGCAAGTAAAAGAATACAGGCGGTAAATACTTCAGAAGAATTTACAAACAAAGACACAAAAATAATTGAAGCTTTAATAAACCGATTGTTTTTTGACAAGAACACAAGTGTGCGATTAGCTGCAGTAGAAGCACTCTCTAAATTCACGTCAGAAGAAATGGTTAAAACAGCTTTGATAAAATCTTTAGAAACAGATAAAGATCCGGCGATTCAGATTGAATTAATTCAAATTTTAAGTAAAATTCAAGAAAAAAGAGCCTTAGAACCTATGAAGAAACTCTTAGAGAATAAAGACGTGCCTTCATATGTTAAACAAGAGTTACAATCAAATTTACCTAATTTATTATAAAAGTAAAATCATGAAAAAATTAATCATTATAGCATTATTCTTATCTGGCGCAGTTTTCGCACAGAAAAAAGAACATAAACACTCATTACAAGGAGTTACAAAAGTAGATATAGAATCAAATACTTCTGTTAGAGTTGTTGCAAGTAACACAACACAGTTAATCATTAAACAGTTAGATCAAAACGGAAAACATAATTCTAATTGGAACCATAATGATCATGACAAGTCTAAAGATGACAAGAAAAAAGGCTTACGCCCCATTTACCCTGGGGGAGAAGATAACACCAATGGATTTGGGTTTTCTATTTCCAAAGACGGAACCACATTATTCGTAAGAGATTTAAAATCTCAATTCCAAAGACATGGAGGTTTAGAGATTAATCTTCCAAAAACGATGAATGTTTCTGTTGATGCAGGAAATTTAGGAAGCTTAAAGGTAAATGGATTCACGGGAGAAGTAGAAGCTGAAACAAATGTAGGGTCCATCAATATGAAAAATGTTACTGGTCCATTAACCGTGCACACTAGTGTTGGATCTATTAACATAGATTTTGATAAAGTAAGTCAGTCCTCTCCTATAACCATCAGTTCATCCGTATCTGAAATTGATGTGAGTATTCCTGGAAGCACAAAAGCTAATCTAGAACTAAGAACACAAGGAGCCGTATATACCAACTTTGACTTCCCTACACCTCCTAAAAAAGGATTGAAGAGGGTGAGTCCAACAAAAAGTATCAAAGCATCTATTAATGGCGGAGGTGTTAAAATAAAAATAAAATCATCAATGGGTACTATTTACCTAAGAAAGAAGTAACCATCGTATAAACCTTTTAAAATCATACATCATGAAAAGATATATTTTATTCATAGGATTGTTACTGATCTTTAGCAACCTAACAGCACAAAAGAAAGTTACTGAAAACCAAAGCAGTAGAGGAATAAGTGACGTGTATGTTCATGCGAAATTTGCAGACAATATTGAAGTAAAGAATTGGGATAAAAATGAAATCTCGGTACAAGCAACTGTCAATATTAATGACAACGAACACAATGATTATTTCAACTTGAAAACAAGTAAAATCGGGGATTCTTACACAGTGAAATCAGATTATGGGGACTTCTTTAAAAAGCACCGTAATTATTCTTCTCGTAGGTCAAATGACGGAGATTGTAATTGCTACAACCAGAACACCATGGAGATCAGTTATGTAATCTATGTACCAAAGAATATGGAGCTAAAAGTAAAAAGTATCTCTGGAAGTGTGGTTGCAGATGCTTATGTTGGAGCGTTGAATCTAGATCTTATTAGTGGAAACATTACAATAAAAAAGCATTCTGAGAACATGTTCTTAAAAACCATTAGTGGAGATATAGATGTGGTTATCTCTGATGCTACCTTTGAAGCCAAAACATTAACAGGTGGGGTGTATTCAGACTTAGATATTGATTTCACTTCTAACAAAAAGAATAAATATAGCGGGCAACAAAAAGTAAAAGGAAAAATTAGAAATGGTACTGCTTCGTTAGAATTAAAAACAATCAGCGGAGACATTTTTCTCAGAAAAAGTTAAATTTTTATTCAATTAACTTTTAACCTCAAAGGCCTAATCAAGTTTTTGAGGTTTTTTTTATTTCTTCATTTCAAAAACAGCAGCAATAGTTGGGTTATCTGGACAGCTTTTTATTTGTTCGAATGTGTCTCCTGATTGCACATTTCCAGTTTGTACTATTTTAAAATAGATCCCGCTCATCGTAGTATTCCAAAATTGTTTTACCACTTTCATATTATTGAAACGAACGCCTAATTTCATGCAAGGTTGGCGCGGTTTAGTTACCTCTACAATGCATTCTCCTACTTTGTATGTATCTCCTACATGTATTTTTGTTTCGTCAAGATCATCTATGGTCAGGTTTTCTCCGAACATGCCATAACTCCAGTCTAAGTCTGGATATTTCTCTTTCCAGAAATCATAGTGTTTCAAAGAATATCCATATACAGCTTGGTCGATCCCACCGTGATAATTGCGATCGCAAATTGTATCTTCTTTCACAGTTTCTGTATCTAGAAAAACAGGCGCTTCCACAGGAAATTTAAAAATTCCAGTGGTTACCATTTTTCCTTTCCAGTCAATCTCTCTTTTGTCACCAATATTGGTAGCTATAATTTTCATACCATTTACTCTTTTAAAAAATTCTGTAGTACATCCGCAATCTTTCTGTTATCAGAGAGTTGTGGAATCTTATTCTGACCTCCAAACTTTCCAATGGATTTCATATATTCATGAAAACCTCCCTTTTTTACTCTTCTGATCGTCAAAGGTTGTAATACCTTACCTTCAATAAGATCAAGGTAATAAATGTTTTGTGCTTGCATGGAAGCATCTATCTTAGATGCTAGTTCGCCTATATTCTCTGGTTCATTTTCAAACTCAACAAACCATTCATGATATGGTAATCCTTCGGTTGGATTTACCTGCGGAGCTACCGTAAATTCACTAACAGTTGTATCCGTTCCTTTAATGGCATCATTCAACGCCTTCTCAACTTCTTTTCCAATTACATGTTCGCCAAAGGCAGAGATAAAGTGTTTGATTCTTCCTGTTACTTTTATGCGGTAAGGTTTCAGAGAAGTAAACTCAACGGTATCTCCAATATTATATCCCCATAGACCAGCATTTGTATTTAAAATAATTACATAATTTACATCTAACTTCACATCTTTTAAAGAGATTCTTGTAGGGTTCTCGTCAAAAAATTCATCAGCAGGAATAAACTCATAAAACATTCCGCTTTTCAACTGGAGTAACATCCCTGGTTCAGTCTGAGAATCTTGATAGGCTATAAACCCTTCTGAAGCAGGATATAGCTCTATATAGTCTATCTTTTTTCCTATTAAAGACTCGAACTTATTTTTATAAGGTTCAAAATTGACACCTCCGTAGATAAAGAAATTGAAATTAGGGAATAGTTCGGATACCGATTTACCAGTCTCTTCAATCAGCCTTTCAAAATACATTTGAACCCAGGAAGGGATACCGCTAATCACAGACATATCTTCACTCACTGTCTCCTTTACAATGGCATTTACCTTGGTTTCCCAGTCTTCAATGCAATTTGTTTCCCAGCTTGGCAGTCTATTTTTTAACAAATATTGAGGAACATAATGCGCTACGATTCCGCTTAATCTTCCTAATTTCACACCATTCATATCTTCTAAAACAGGGCTTCCTTGCAAAAAGATCATCTTCCCATTTACAAAACTAGCATCCTTTTTTTCTGCAATATAAAACAGTAATGAATTTCTTGCTGCCTTAATATGCGTAGGCATAGAGTCCTTGGTAATAGGTATATATTTCGCACCGGAAGTTGTTCCTGAAGTCTTAGCAAAGTAGATTGGTTTCCCTTTCCATAATACATCCGATTCACCAGCAACAATACGATCTACATAAGGACGCAAGCCTTCGTAGTCTTGTACTTTAACTCTTTGCTTAAAATCTTCGTAGGAAGTAATATTTTCGAAATCATGATCTCTTCCAAAAGCTGTATTCTTTGCTTTTGAGATTAACTTTTTAAATACCTTTTCTTGAGTCTTATGAGGATTCTTGGCCCATTTATAGACTCTTTTAGTAACTTGTTTGGCAAAAGGGATCGCAAAAACAGATTTAACACTCATCTAATTAAAATCGATATAGTTTAAAGGATTTACAGCATAACCACCGCTCCATAGTTCGAAATGTAAATGTGGTCCCGTAGTAAGCTCTCCTGTTGATCCTACACTTGCAATCACCTCTCCAGATTTCACTAAGTCTCCTTGTTGTTTTAATAAATTTCCATTGTGTTTGTATACAGAAATATATTCATTGGCGTGTTTTAAAATAATAACATACCCTGTCTCTGCTGTCCATTCAGAAAAAATGACAGTACCGTCGGCTACCGCTTTAATTGGGGTTCCTGTTTTTGCTACAATATCAACTGCAAAGTGCTTATCATTGGCATTGAATGTTTGTGATAAACTTCCGGTAATTGGGGCAAAGAATACAATCTTAGCTTTATTCTGCAATTCATCTGATAACGGAAAACGGTCTTTACGTTCTATCTCTTCTCTAAAAATAGAATCTTCTCTACTTGCATTTAGTTTAGATATGTCAACAGTATATTTTCTGGAAAGATCTGTAATAGAATCAATCGTTTCTTCGTCATTTATCTCTCCTGTAAGTACAGGCCGAATGGCTTTGGTGTAGTTCTCTAACATAGCTAATTGAAGTTTCAGCGAATCAGATTCAATCGCTAACCTAGTAGCATCTCTCTTTAATTTTGTAGAGGAGTATCCTGGAATGTATTCTTTTAGCGGTGTAAAAGCAATTAAAACAATGGTAAGTCCAATTAGAATTACAGAGAAAACACCACTAAAAACGAAAACATTTAAGCGAGATAACCTCAAAGAAAATCGCTCTTCAAAAGTATCCTCATTCAACATAACTAACCGATATTTATCGGTAAGTTTCCGTTTCAGTTTTCCTTTCTTTTTTTTGATTTCAGCCACCAATTAGAATGTTAGTTAGACAAATATACAACGAAAAAATAGGCAAACTATTTTCTGTAAAAATTCATTTCATCTATATACTTCCAAGCCTCTTTGGTTAGCATAGGGCGAACATTCTTTTTAGCCTTTATACCATTTCTAATAAGTGTAGAAGAAATTTCTACGATTGGAGCATCTACTTTATGAATCTTTTGATGATTGTCAAACCTGGTTTCTACTTTTCCTTTAGAAATCCTTGGATATACGTAGATATGATAGTTTTCTAAAATGGTATCATAGTTTTTCCATTTATGAAAACTCTTTAAATTATCTTCTCCCATAATTAAACAAAAATCATGTTGAGGATATTTTTCAGAAATATAAGCCAACGTATGAACTGTATAATTAGGCTGAGGCATTTTAAACTCTATATCTGAAGGTTTAATAGCATCATACTCTTCCGTTGCCAAATACACCAACTCTAAACGATGGTGATTATCTAATAATGAGCTTTTCTTTTTATGCGGATTGTGCGGCGTAACAACCATCCATATTTCATCTAAATCTGAATATTCTAGAAGATGATTAGCAATGATTAGGTGTCCTACATGAATAGGATTAAAGGTTCCAAAATACAATCCAACTCTCATATCTTATTGTTTAAGAAAATCCGCTACTAACACTTCTGCTTCTTTAAGCGCTACTTCTAAGTCATAGTTCTTAATGATAGTATCGAATTGCGGTGCCAGTGCCATTTCTACAGAAGCTTTTGCTACTCTCATTTTAATCTTGTCCTCACTTTCGGTGCCACGTTTCTTTAATCGTCTTATTAATTCATTGATGTCTGGAGGTTTGACAAAAACAGCCAAGGTCTCTTCTGGGAATTTCTTCTTAATTCGAAGACCACCCACTACATCAATATCAAAAATCACATGCTTTCCGGAAGCCCAAATGCGCTCTACCTCTGTTTTTAAAGTTCCATAAAACAGATCATGATATACCTCTTCCCATTCTACAAATTCTTCCTTCTTAACCTTTTGAATAAATTCTTCTTTGTTGATAAAATAGTAATCAACACCATCTGACTCTTTACCTCTCGGTTGTCTTGAAGTAGCAGAAATAGAGAATTCCAGTCCAAGTTTTTCTTGTGCTAGCAAGTGACGTACAATGGTAGTCTTGCCCGATCCTGAAGGAGCTGAAAAAACAAAAAGTTTCCCTTTAAAATCAGACATTTATAATACGTTTAAGATTTGTTCCTTTATTTTTTCCAATTCGTTTTTCATCTGAATTACAGATTTCTGCATAGGTGCAAAATTCGCTTTAGAACCAGTCGTATTTATCTCTCTCCCTATTTCCTGCACGATAAACCCTAACTTTTTACCATTAGAATCGCTACTATCTAATTCTTGCAAGAAATAGTCTAAATGATTTGCCAATCGTACTTTTTCTTCATTGATATCTAGCTTTTCTAAATAATAAATCAACTCTTGTTCGAATCGATTTTCATCCACTTCTACTTTCAATTCGGTCAACGCTTTTTGCAATCTCTTTTTTACATGCTCAATTCTATCACCATCTAAAGATTTAACAACTTCTAAGTGCTTTTTAATATTAAGTATACACCCTTTAAAGTCATCTTCCAAAGATGCTGCTTCATCAGTTCTGTATTGTACAATCTCTTTAACAGCTATATCTATATGCGTGTCTATCTCGTTCCATTCTTTTTCATCCAACTCTTCTCTTTCCACTTTTAAGGCATCTGGCATTCTTACGGCCATTTTTAAAAGTTCAACATCATCCGAACTTCCAGTTTGAACGACATTTCTAAGCTGTTTCATATATTCTGAAACTACACCGCTATTAATTGTAGAAGAAGTTTCGTCCGCTGTCATTTCTACATAGATAGAGAAGTCAACTTTTCCTCTAACCAAACTACTTGCCAATTTTTTTCTAACTGCTAATTCTTTTTCTTTATAGAAAGAAGGCACTCTAACGTTTAAATCCAAGTTTTTACTATTCAAGGATTTTACCTCAATAGTAACCTTTTTGCTAGGTAGGTGAAGCACGGATTTACCGTAGCCAGTCATAGATTGAATCATGTACTATTATTTAATAATATCGCACAAATATACATTTTATTTAGAGGATAAACAGGGCTACTTTTAATGCTTTTCATACAACAGAAAAGCCCCTTTCTTTACTAAAATTCATGCACTTTATAAAGCCAAAAAAAAGAGTATTTTTACCTTCAAATATTCAACGTGCAAAAACAGACGCATATTTTAGTGATCCGATTATCTGCTATGGGAGATGTTGCTATGACGGTTCCTGTAATTAGAGCTTTTATACATCAGCACCCATCTGTAAAAATCACTTTTTTATCCAAATCTTTTTTGGCTCCATTGTTTGAAGATATTCCAAATGTCACCTTCTACGCTGCCGAAGTTAAAGGGAAGCACAAAGGTGTTCTTGGGTTATTCAAATTATATAAGGAACTGAAAAAGTTAGGCGTTACACACATCGCTGATCTTCACAATGTGCTCAGATCGAAAATATTGAGAAACTATTTCTCTTTTTCTGGGTTTAAAGTAGCTTTTATTGACAAAGGAAGGGTAGAAAAAAAAGCATTGACCAGAAGTCAGAACAAGGTTTTCAAACAATTAAAAACGTCTCATCAGCGATATGCAGATGTGTTTGAAAATATAGGGTTTTCAATTAATCTAGATGCTGCTGCACCAATCTCAAAGTCCACCCTTTCGGAGAATAGCTTAATTATCACAGGAGAAAAACAAGAAAAATGGGTGGGAATTGCACCATTTGCAGCATTCGAAGGTAAAAAGTACCCATTGCAATTGATGGAAGAAGTTATTTCCCAAATTCAAGGAGAAAATGTGAGACTGTTTCTATTTGGAGGAGGAGAAAAAGAAATTGCTCTCTTAAATATCATTGAAAACAAGTTCCCCAATGCTACTAGTATTGCAGGTAAACTTTCATTAAAAGATGAGTTGAATGTAATCTCTCAATTAGATCTGATGGTTTCTATGGATTCTGGAAACGCTCATTTCTCGGCAATGCAACAGGTAAAAACAATTACCATTTGGGGAGTAACACATCCATTCGCGGGTTTCGCTCCTTTTGGGCAACCGTTGGATAATTGTATTCTTCCTGATTTAAAAAAATACCCTAACATTCCGTGCTCGATTTATGGTAATAAAGTATGTCTTGGCTACGAAAATGTGATGGGAACTATAGATCCATCAATTATTATTTCTAAAATTAAAGCTACAATTGGTATATAAAAAAAGAGTTTCAAGGTTGAAACTCTTTCTGTTTTGGTTGATTAACTTTTGATTGTTTTTCTAATAAAATGATCTAAAACCAATAAAAAAATTAATTTTGAATGGTAGCAATTTACAAAAATTTAACAAACTTTAACACCTATTAAAAGAATAATGAAGATTCACCATATTTCAGAAAACAACTCTATTTTAAATAAATTCATCTCAGAAATTAGAGATGTACAGGTCCAAAAAGATGCTATGCGCTTTAGAAGGAATATTGAAAGAATAGGTGAAATTATAAGCTACGAGTTAAGTAAAGAACTTTCTTATAATAATGAAAAAATCACCACTCCTTTAGGAATAAAGAATATTGATCTTTTTGAAAAGGACATCGTTATCTGTTCTATTTTAAGAGCAGGTTTACCTTTGCATCAAGGGATTTTAAATTATTTTGATCACGCCGAAAGTGCTTTTATATCTGCATACAGATATCATCCAAATAATGATGCTGAGTTTGATATTAAAGTAGAATACTTTGCGTCTCCAACTCTTGAAGGAAAAACATTGATCTTAGCAGACCCAATGCTAGCAACAGGTCAGTCTTTAGTTGCGGTTTATGAAGCCATTAAAAGATATGGTACTCCAAAGAAAATTCACCTTGCTTCTGTAATAGCCTCTACAGACGGTATCAATTTCATAAAAGATAAGTTTGATGAAGATACGGATCTTTGGATTGCTGCCATCGATGATAAATTGAATGACAAAGGGTATATTATTCCTGGTTTAGGTGATGCTGGAGATCTGGCATTTGGCCCTAAACAATAAACAGAATTGTTGGCAATAAAAGAAACAGAAATATGATGATTTCTTTTATGAGTTTACGTTGTATAGACTCTATCCAATTGGCTATCATTATTGAAACAGGGAAAAATGTGATCAGCAACTCTGATCCATTCTTTTCATTCTTAAGAATTATATAGACGATCGAAAGTAACAATGTTATGGTGATCATAATCCAATATTTTCTGTAGCTACCACTTATTAAAAACACTTTTGGTGTTTTTATAATCAATGCCAATAGTGAAAAGACCCCAACAAAGATTAGCGGTATTACGTATTTATTCGTACTATAAACATCTAAACTCAACGAGGAATACCAATCAAATAATCTATAAAAATCATCTAAAACGTCATACCAAAAACAATACGTAAAATAGATAATCAATGGTGTTATAAATCCAACAACTGGAATCAATAGGGTTTGATAGTTCGTCTTCTGAAATAATGAAACGGAAAGGTAGATTAATACACAAAAAATCAAAGAAAATGGTTCAATAATAAACAATATTGATAGCCAAAAACCGCTATCAAATAACTTTTCGAAAAATGATTTAGAAGTTCTTAAACTAACTACTCTTCTAAAAAAAATAAGCAGTACAATGTTGAAAAATAGGGTTTCAGTATGTTGATATATTACAGGAAAAAATCCAAATAGACTTACCAGCGCTAAAAAACCATACGAATTACCTAAGGTGAGCTTGTTCTTTGACAAAATAAACCCGAACATAAAACAATATATCAATAACAATGCAAACAGACCTGATTGTTTTAAAACAAAATCAAAGTCAATGTTTTGAGTAGAAAAAACACCAAGAAATGAAAATAAAAAATAGGTCAATATCAATACAAGAAGTACTATATAATTGATTGGTTTTGATTTCCCAAAAAAGTTGGTTAGCATGAATTGTTTTTATATTTTTGCAGTGTAAATATAGTAAGATATGATAGCATTCAATATTTTTAAATGGATTGGCCAGTTATTCACTGAAATTCTTTTTATTCCCTTTGATTTTTTGCGTAAAGGCGATTTAAATTGGTGGATGAACAATGCTGTAAACTGGGTATTTTTATTTGTCCTTTTTGCATTATTATATTATTGGATGAAAGAATCTAGACGTTTCGTCAAAGAAGGAACGGAAGATTTACCAAAATAGTTCCACTTTGGGAAGTAAAAACAAGTTAAAACGTTTCAAAGAAAATGAAACGTTTTCCAATGTCATTCAGCCTACAAGAGAAGAAGTTATTAATGATTTCTCGCACAAGGGCAAATGGCATTCTTTTTTTAAGAACGATAACCCTATTGTTTTAGAGTTAGGCTGTGGAAAAGGCGAATACACCGTTGCATTAGCTCAAAAAAATCCTGACAAGAATTTTATCGGTATCGATATCAAGGGCGCTCGATTTTGGAGAGGCGCTAAAACCGCATTAGAGGAGAATCTTAATAACGTTGCTTTTATTCGAACTCAGATAGAACTCATCGACTATATTTTTGCCAAAAATGAGGTAGCAGAAATTTGGATTACTTTTCCAGATCCTCAGATCAAGTATAAACGCACAAAGCATAGAATGACCAATAGTGAGTTCTTAAAAAAGTATCATCATATCCTTAAAGAAGATGGTATTATGAACTTAAAGACAGATAGCGAATTCATGCATGGGTATACTTTAGGGTTATTACATGGTGAAGGGCATGAGATTTTACATGCGAGTCACGATGTATACAAACTAAAATCATCTCCTGAAGAAGTTACAGAAACGCAAACCTTCTACGAAAAGCAATATCTTGAAAAAGGGAAACCTATTACCTATATAAAATTTAGGATTAACTATTCCTAAGTTTTTGTATTTTCACTTTGTGAAAGAATCAGATAATTTTTTTGAAAGAGTATACCACGTAGCACGTTTAATTCCATACGGAAGAGTAACGAGTTATGGCGAAATTGCTAAATATCTTGGTGCTGCTCGTTCTGCCAGAATGGTAGGTTGGGCTATGAATAGCTCAGGAAAACATGAAGACGTTCCTGCTCATAGAGTAGTGAATAGAAAAGGGTTGTTAACAGGAAAGCATCATTTTGACGGCACAAACCTTATGCAGCAGCTACTTGAAAGTGAAGGTGTTGTTGTAGAAAACAATCAGATTCAAAACTTTGAAGAAATCTTTTGGAATCCAACCAAAGAACTTCTATAAAGTCTGCCTATTATTCTATAAATATTTGGAATCTGCCGACTTTCTTATCTAAAGCTTTAGCACTATCTTTGCAATTTAGAATGAATTTAAAGAATACACATGCCTTTTAAAAAGCAAGATATATATAACGCATTAGAAACCATCACTGCTCCAGGTGAAGGGAAAAGTCTAATCGAAAATAAAAATGTAACTAATGTAGTTACTTTCGGAGATGAAGTGATTGTAGATGTTACCATAAACAACCCTACATTACAAGCAAGAAAAAAAGTTGAAGTAGAAATTATGAAAGCGATTCATCAACACGTAGATCAAAAGATCGATGTGAAGGTGAACGTAAAAATAGTTGCAAAACCTAAACAAGAAGAGAACTTAATTAGAGGTAAAGAAATTCCTAATATTAAAAACATTATTGCCGTTGCGTCAGGAAAGGGAGGTGTTGGTAAATCAACCATTACAGCCAATACTGCTGTCACTTTAGCAAAAATGGGGTTTAACGTAGGTGTTTTAGATGCTGATGTCTATGGACCTTCTATGCATTTAATGTTTGATGTAGAACAAGAAAGACCATTATCCGTGAATGTAGATGGTCGTTCTAAAATGAAACCTATTGAAAATTATGGGGTTAAATTATTATCGCTAGGCTTCTTTACGAACCCAAATCAAGCGGTAATCTGGAGAGGGCCTATGGCCTCAAAAGCGCTAAATCAATTGATTTTTGATGGTGATTGGGGTGAATTGGATTTCTTATTGATAGACCTTCCTCCTGGTACAGGAGATGTGCATTTGTCTATTGTACAAGCACTGCCTATTAATGGCGCTGTAGTAGTAAGCACTCCTCAAAACATAGCCTTGGCCGATGCTAAAAAAGGGGTCGCTATGTTTCAACAAGAAAGTATTAAGGTTCCTGTATTAGGAATTATAGAGAACATGGCATATTTCACACCAGAGGAATTGCCGGACAATAAGTATTATATTTTTGGTAAAGATGGAGCAAAGCACCTAGCCGAAGATATTGATACACAATTTTTGGGAGAGATTCCATTAGTGCAAAGTATTCGTGAAGCTGGAGATGTTGGACATCCTGTAGCTTTACAAGAAAACACACCATTAGAGTCAGCCTTTTCTGATATTACTAAAGAAATGGTTTCTCAACTATTAAAAAGAAATGCTAACTTGCCACCCACAGAAGTTGTTAGAATTACAACCATGAGTGGCTGTAGTGCAGTAAAAAAGTAAGTCATGACACATCAGGAAACACAAAATAATGTAGAAAAAGCCCTCGAGGAAATTCGCCCATTCTTAATGAGTGATGGAGGGAACATTAAGCTATTATCTGTAGAAGATACTACCGTTAAAGTTCAGTTAGAAGGTACTTGCATTGGTTGTTCTGTCAATCAAATGACACTTAAAAATGGTGTGGAGGCCACCATTAAAAAATATGCGCCTCATATACAAGAAGTCATTAATATTGAATAACTGATAAAAATCAGTATTTACGATCCAAACAACTTTTACATTTACCTGATTTTTTAAGGATGATAAAAACAGATATTTTAATAATTGGTGCAGGGCCTACAGGTTTATTTACAGTTTTCGAAGCAGGTTTATTAAAATTAAAATGCCATTTAATTGATGCATTACCTCAACCAGGTGGGCAATGCTCAGAAATATATCCAAAAAAACCAATCTACGATATCCCAGGTTTTCCAGAGATTTTAGCAGGTCAGTTAACGGATAACTTATTAGAGCAATGCAAGCAATTTCAACCAGGATTTACACTGGGTGAAAGAGCTGAAACCATTGATAAACAGGAAGATGGTTCATTTATTGTAACTACAAATAAAGGCACAAAACATCATGCTCCAATAGTTGCTATTGCTGGAGGTTTAGGTAGTTTTGAACCTAGAAAACCACCTATTCCAAGTATTTCTGATTATGAAGATAAGGGGGTGGAATACATTATTAGAGACCCAGAAATATACCGAGATAAAAAAGTAATAATTGCTGGAGGTGGAGACTCTGCTTTAGACTGGTCTATTTTCTTAACAGATATAGCTTCTAGTGTTACCTTAGTGCATAGGCGAAATGAATTTAGAGGAGCATTAGATTCTGTAGATAAAGTGCAAGAATTAAAAGATGCGGGAAAGATTAATTTAATTACTCCAGCGGAAGTAAAAGGTATTGAAGGTGAAGGTGAAGTAACTGGCGTTTCAATAGTACAAAACGGGGAAGAGCCGTTTACCTTAGAGGCAGATCATTTTATTCCTTTATTTGGACTCTCTCCAAAGTTAGGACCTATTGCAAACTGGGGACTTGAGATTGAAAAGAATGCGATTAAAGTGGACAACACATTAGACTATCAAACCAATATTCCTGGTATTTTTGCCATTGGTGATGTAAATACCTATCCAGGTAAGTTAAAGTTGATCTTATGTGGATTCCATGAAGCTACTTTAATGTGTCAGAGTGCGTATAAAATTATTCATCCAGGCAAGAAGTATGTGATGAAATATACCACAGTGGGAGGTGTAGAAGGTTTTGATGGCACCAAAAAAGAGGCGCCAAAAGCGGTAGTAAAAAAGATTGAGTAATATTTCTTAACTTTAAGTAAAATTTTTGTCATGAATGGAACTAATGATTTACTGAATCTTCTTTGTAATTGCTTTCCCGTTTACACAAACTTAAATGCATTTGATCTTTTGATCTTTTCACTAATATCAATTGTATTAATTATGGTATTATTAGGATTTCGGGGAAAGATATCTACAGGAGAGAAATCAATACTGAATGATTTTAGCGAAAGTCCTTTTTATCAATCTAAGGATATTTTGTTTCAGGAAAGAGCATTAAATGATACTCTTGAGTATATTCCTGTAAAAACATCAGTATCTATTTTTACCAAAGTACTATTAACTATTATGGCAATAGTAGTTCTTTGCACACCTTTATATGAACTTCTAAATGTGGAATACTTTATTTAAATGAATCCGGACGTAACCCTAAAAATTACAGACAGAGAAGGTGTGTTGCACGAAATTCAAGCACCTACAGATATGGCTATGAATTTGATGGAAGTAGTGCGTTCTTATGAACTCGCTGAAGAAGGAACCATTGGTGTATGTGGCGGCATGGCCATGTGTGCATCTTGTCAGTGTTATGTGAAATCAGACCACATACTGCCAGAAATGGGTCCTGATGAAGACCTTATGTTGGCAGAAGCCTTTTATGTAGAAGATAACAGTCGTTTAGGTTGTCAAATACCTATTACTCTTGAATTAGATGGATTGGAAGTAGAATTAGCTCCAGAGAGTTAGTATCCTAAGTACTTTTAATTATATTTGTAGAGCGTCACTTTTAAAACGCTTATTATGTATTGGTTAGAGTTATTAATTTTATTAAAAAACCTTATCAAGAGGAATCCTGAGTAGTTAGCTAATGTAACTATTGAAAAGTTAAAAATGTATCAATAAAAACACATTGCTACATTCATTCATTAATTCATTATTACATTTATAAACTATGCCTTTTTATCATAAACTCGGGAAGATTCCTCCCAAAAGACATACTCAATTTAGAAAAGCTGATGGTAGTTTGTACTACGAGCAACTGTTTGGAACTATTGGTTTCGATGGAATGTCTACAAACTCATACCATGAGCACAGGCCAACTATGGTCAAAGAAATTAAAAAGCAATACTCAGTCGCTCCCAAAGTAGCGAAAGCAAACAACATCAAATCCTATCGTTTTAGAGGGTTTCAAGTGCCTTCAGAAAATGATTACTTAGATAGTAGAAAAGTAGTATTAACAAATTCTGACTGTAATATTATTCTTGCGGCTCCGAAGCAATCTACCAAAGACTATTTTTATAAGAACACAGATGCGGATGAAGTAATATTCGTGCATAGAGGTACGGGTAAGCTACGCACTCATCTTGGAAATTTAGATTTTAAATATGGAGATTATCTAGTCATTCCACGAGGAATGATTTATAAGTTTGACTTCGATTCAGAAGACAATCGATTATTTATTGTCGAATCGTATCGTCCGGTTTATACACCTAAAAGATATCGAAACTGGTTTGGGCAGCTTCTAGAGCACTCCCCATTTTGTGAACGAGATATTCGTCAACCTCAAGAATTAGAGACCCATGATGAGAAAGGAGATTTTTTAATAAAAATTAAAAAACAAAATGAAATTATAGAAATGGTATATGCCTCTCACCCTTTTGATGTAGTAGGTTATGATGGTTATAATTATCCATACGCTTTTTCTATTCATGATTTTGAACCAATTACAGGAAGAGTACATCAACCACCACCAGTGCATCAAACTTTTGAAACCGATGCATTTGTGATTTGTAGTTTTGTGCCTCGTTTGTATGATTATCATCCAGACGCGATTCCCGCACCATATAACCATAGCAATATAGACTCTGATGAAGTGTTGTATTACGTTGATGGCGACTTTATGAGCAGGAATGATATCGATGCCGGACATATTTCATTGCATCCTGCTGGCATTCCACATGGTCCGCACCCAGGTGCAACGGAGAGAAGTATTGGAGAAACGGTAACAGAAGAATTAGCGGTAATGGTAGACACCTTTAAGCCGCTTCAAGTTACCGAAGAAGCAATGAAAATTGCCGATGAAGATTATCATAAATCTTGGTTAGAATAAGTAATCAAACTTTCAAATTAGAACAAAATGTCAAAAGAAATAAAATCAGTAGACTACGGTCTTGAAAAAATATTTGAGGGAGCTGAAGACTTCCTTCCTCTGCTAGGTACAGATTATGTAGAATTCTATGTAGGAAACGCCAAACAATCAGCACACTTTTACAAAACCGCATTTGGTTTCCAATCACATGCATATAAAGGACTAGAAACGGGTTCAAAAGATGCTGTAAGCTATGTGTTAAAACAAGATAAAATCCGATTGGTGCTAACAACTCCTTTGAATAGTAAATCTCCTATCAACGATCATATTGTAAAACATGGTGACGGTGTAAAAGTAATTGCACTCTGGGTAGATGATGCGAGAAGTGCTTATGAAGAAACCACCAAACGTGGGGCAAAGTCTTATATGGAACCTACTGTTGAAAAAGATGAACATGGCGAGGTTGTAAGAGCAGGAATTTATACCTATGGCGAAACCGTTCATATGTTCGTAGAGCGTAAAAACTACAATGGATCATTTTTACCAGGTTTCGAGGAGTGGAAATCTGACTACAACCCTGCTTCTGTTGGTTTAAAATATATTGATCATATGGTGGGAAATGTTGGCTGGAATCAGATGAACAAATGGGTAAAATGGTACGAAGATGTGATGGGCTTCGTGAATTTCCTTTCTTTCGATGACAAACAAATCCATACAGAATACTCTGCTTTAATGAGTAAAGTGATGAGTAATGGAAATGGGCGCATCAAGTTTCCTATCAATGAACCTGCAAAAGCTGCGAAGAAATCTCAAATTGAAGAATATTTGGATTTTTATGAAGGTGAAGGTGTTCAACATCTTGCTGTAACTACGGATGATATCGTTGGTACTGTTGCTCAATTAAAGGCAAGAGGCGTTGAGTTTTTACCACCTCCTCCGCAAGCGTATTATGATGATATTCCTAGACGTCTAGGCACACATATGGATATCATGAAGGAAGATATAAGCGAACTTCAAAAGCTATCTATTTTAGTAGATGCTGATGAAGAAGGGTATTTACTACAAATATTTACAAAACCAGTGGAAGACAGACCCACCTTGTTCTTCGAAATTATTCAAAGAATGGGTGCTAGAGGTTTTGGAGCTGGTAATTTTAAAGCATTGTTCGAATCTATAGAGAGGGAACAAGCAAAAAGAGGGACTTTATAATGGGCAAAGACGAAATATTAAAGGCCATAGAGGAAAAGTATGAAAAGCTAGGAGTGCCTTTAGATTCAATGTTAGAAGGCTTGCTTTGGAGTACTCCTATCACCTATTGGGATTATATTCAGACGGATGCGCTATTAGGTTTACAAACACCTAGAACAAATCAGCCAGATGAAATGGTCTTTATTATGTATCATCAGGTAAATGAATTGTTGTTCAAAATGATTCTTTGGGAAATTGATCAAGTAGCAAAACCAACAACAGTTTCTGCAGAAAAATTTACCATGCACTTGATGCGCATAAGTAGATACTTTGATATGTTATCAAGTTCGTTCACTGTTATGGCTGATGGAATGGAAAGAGAGCAATATTTAAAATTTAGAAACACATTGACCCCTGCAAGTGGGTTCCAAAGTGCTCAATATAGAAAAATTGAATTTGCTTCTACAGAACTCATTAACCTAATCGATGCTAGATATAGAGATACTATTGATAGAAGTTCTTCATTTAAAAATGCATATGATCATTTATACTGGCAAGCTGCCGGTGTGAATCATACTACTGGAGAAAAATCTATTTTAATCAAGCTATTTGATAAGAAATACATGGGAGATTTTATTGATTTTATGGAAGACTATAACGAGTCTAACCTTTCCAAAAAGTTCAAGCAACTTCCTAAAGAGGTTCAAGAAGATCCTGAATTAATAAAAGCCATGCGTCATTACGATCATACGGTAAATGTGAAATGGGTGCTAGCGCATTATAATGCGGCAGGAAAATATTTAGGTGGTGAAGACAAAGAACTAGAAGCCACAGGAGGAAGCAGTTGGCGAAAATATTTACATCCAAAATACCAAAGACGGATATTTTATCCCTATTTATGGAGTAAAGAGGAACTCGAAAGTTGGGGAACCTTTTAAATAAACGTTAAAAAAGCTAGTAATCACTTATTTTTACTAGCTTTTTTAATTTTTGGAATGCGTTTTGTCATTCATTTTTTATAAGTTTGATATTTATGAAAAGAAATATAATATTACTCCTACTAGTTATTCTTTCAACGGCTTCTTACAGCCAAGAAAAAAAAACTCCAAAAGCCTTTAAGAGTGGTGAATGGCTGCGCTACAAAATGAGCTATAGTGGTTTTTTAAGAGCTGGTACGGCTATCTTAGAAGTGAAAGAAGAAGAGTTGGATGGAAAAAAAGTATATCATGCCAAAGGTACTGGTTGGACATCAGGAATGATTAGTTGGTTCTTTAAGGTAAAAGATGTGTATGAATCTTATTTTGATACCGAAAAAGTAAAACCTTATTTATTTAAAAGAGATGTAAATGAGGGAGGATATACCATTAAAAGAGACACGAAATTTGATTACAACGATAAAAAGGCCAAAGTTGTTGATCATAAAAAAGATACTACAAGATATTTTACGATTGCAGATGTTCAGGATATGATATCTTCCTTTTACTATTTAAGGAATCAAAAAGTAGATACGTTAAAAACAGGTGATAGTATTAAAATTGACATGTTTTTCGATGGAGAAACCTTTCCTTTTCAACTGAAATACTTAGGAAGGAAAAAGCTGCGCACCAAATTTGGAAAGATAGAAACTTATGTTTTTAAACCAGTTGTGCAAGCAGGAAGAGTATTTAAAGAAAATGAAAGTGTTACCATTTGGGTAACAGCGGATGATAATAAAGTGCCAATAAAGCTCAAAGCTTCTTTGGCAGTGGGCTCTTTACGAGCAGATTTGGAAGGCTATAAAGGGTTGGCAAATTCTTTTAAAATTATAGTCGATTAAATTGTATTTTTACCCCCATATTAAAATTACAAATATTCTTTCTTTGAAAAAAATAGTACTTTTTTTTATAGCTTCCATGCTGTTATGGTCTTGCAAAGAAGACGATAAGAAGGATGTGCAAATTGAAGCCAAGATTACAAAGCCTAAAGATATTTATGAGTTTGGTTATAAACTAAACGACTATAAGGTTATTAAGGATACCATAAAAAATGGTGAAAGCTTTGGAATCATATTAGATAGACATCATGTTTTCTACCCAAAAATAAATAAGATTGCTCGAACCATTAAAGACACTTTTGATGTTCGAAGAGTAAGAGCAGGGAAACCTTATATGATCTTGGCTAAAAAAGATTCTACAGAAAAGGCACAAATATTTATTTATAAAGATTCAAAAGCTACTGCAACAGTAGTTAATTTTGCCGATTCAACCATAACCGCCTATAAGTATAGAAAACCTATTAAAATCGTGGAGAAAGAAATAGCGGGTAAAATATACTCATCACTTTCTCAATCAATGGATAGTCTCCATTTGAACCCAAATCTGACCTATTCTATTGCAGATATTTATGCTTGGACTTTGGATTTTTACAAATTACAAAGAGGAGATACATTTAAATTTATCTATGAGGAGAAATTTATTGATGATACTGTATTTGTAGGTTATGGAAGAGTAAAGGCTGCTGTTTTTAATCATAATAACAGAGATTTATATGCCTATCGGTTTATTCCTGATTCCATAAAAGGTATTCCAGAATATTATGATGATGACGGTAATATGCTACGAAGTCAATTTTTACGATCTCCTATAAAATTTAGATATCGTGTTTCCTCGCGATACAACCTAAAAAGAAGAATTGCCTACTATGGAAATAAAGTAAAACCTCATAAAGGAACTGATTTTGCTGCAAATGTAGGTACACCAATTATGGCTACTGCGAGTGGTACTGTCTCAGAATCGGCATATCGAAGAAGAGGAAATGGTCATTATGTAAAGATCAAGCATAACAACACTTATTCCACCCAATACCTTCATATGAAGAAGCGAAATGTTCGTAGAGGACAATACGTAAAACAAGGAGACATTATTGGTTGGGTAGGTATGACTGGTAGTACAGGAGGACCCCATGTTTGTTACCGATTCTGGAAACGCGGAAGACAAGTAGATCCATTTAAACAAAAATTACCCTCCGCTAAACCTCTTAAAAAGAGCTTAAAGCCAGGCTATTTAAAATTCATCAGTCCGCTAAAAGAGCAGTTAGATACCATTACTTTTAACGAAGAAGCCTCGCAATTTATAGTCCAAAATTAAACCCTCATGTCGTTAAAAAATATCAACCCGACCAAAACACAAGCTTGGAAGAATCTTTCTGATCATTACCAAGGTTTTGCATCTTTTTCTATTAAAAAAGCATTTGAGAATGATGCTAATAGAAAAGAACGATTCTCCGTACAACAGGATGATCTATTGCTTGATTACTCTAAAAATAGAATTGATCAACAAACTATGGACCTATTGGTTGAATTGGCAAATGAGATAGGATTAAAAGATGCTATTGAAAAATATTTTGCTGGTGATGTGATTAATGAAACTGAAGGTAGAGCCGTATTACATACAGCACTAAGAAGCAACTCTAAAGAACCTATTAAAATTGGTAAAAAAGATATCCGTCCAGAAATAGCAAGAACACTTAGAAAGATTAAATCTTTTTCTAATGAGGTTATTTCAGGTAAATGGAAAGGATACACTGGAAAGTCAATTACTGATATTGTTAATATAGGTATTGGAGGTTCAGACCTTGGTCCAGATATGATCGTAGAATCTTTACAGTTTTATAAAAATCATTTAAATACTCATTTTGTTTCTAACATCGATGGGGATCATGTTTCTGAAATTATAAAAAGGTTAGATCCAGAAACTACCTTATTTGTGATCGTTTCTAAAACGTTTACAACTCAAGAAACACTTACCAATGCCAATACCATTAAAAATTGGTTTTTAAAATCCGCATCACAATTCGATATCGCCAAGCACTTTGTTGCCGTTTCTACAAATTTAGATGCCATTTCTGAGTTCGGAATTGATAGCGCTAACGTATTTCCTATGTGGAATTGGGTGGGTGGCCGTTTTTCTCTGTGGTCAGCAGTAGGGCTATCCATAAGTCTATCTGTTGGATTCAATAATTTTAGAGCGCTTTTGGATGGCGCAGAAGAAATGGATCTTCATTTTAAAAATGAATCGTTCGACACAAATATCCCAGTAATATTAGCACTGCTAAGCATTTGGTATAACAACTTCTTTGGAGCAGAAACTGAGGCCATACTACCCTACACACAATATTTGACAAAACTTGCTCCTTATTTACAGCAAGCTATTATGGAAAGTAATGGTAAAAGTGTAGATAGAAATGGAGATGTTGTAGAGTATCAAACAGGAACTATTGTCTGGGGTAGTACAGGAACAAATATGCAGCATGCATTCATGCAATTAGTGCATCAAGGCACAAAATTAATTCCTGCAGATTTTATAGGATATCAACAATCTTTGTATGGATTATCGGATCATCATAAAAAATTAATGGCAAATTTTAATGCTCAAATGGATGCTTTGGCTTTTGGAAAAACTTTGGAAGAGGTTCATTTAGAATTAAAGACTTCTGGAAATGTTAATGACATTGCAACCTTGATGCCCTATAAAGTGTTCGAAGGAAACAAACCTAGCAACTCAATCATTTTCAACAACTTAACACCTAAGTCATTAGGAAAACTTGTTGCCATGTACGAGCATAAGATATTTATTCAAGGAGTTATTTGGAATATTTACAGCTATGATCAATTTGGTGTAGAGCTAGGAAAAGAATTAGCTAAGAAGCTTTTAAACAACGCTTAATATTTTAAATTAGTATACTTTAACAGTGTCTTCAAATTTTGTTAACAACTCGGTTAATATCTAAATACCCCATTAACACTATATATTTACAATTATTTATAGATTTAAAAGTCTTAATTTTCTGTTAAACCTTAACATTAAATTAACATTGGGCGCTCTAAAAAGAAGGACTTTTGCAGAGCATTTAATAACATTAAAATTTAACAATGAAGAATTTTAAAAACTTATTATTCGTAGCGGTACTATTTATTTCAGCTACGGTTTTAGGACAAACTAAACTTACAGGTACGGTTGTAGACGAAACTAACGAACCATTACCTGGCGCGACTGTTGTAGTGAAAGGTACAGCAAACGGAACATCAACTGACTTTGACGGAAAGTTCATGTTAGATTCGAAAACAACTTCAGGTACTCTTATAGTATCTTTTATCGGTTACGAAAGTGTTGAAGTAGCATTTACTTCTGCTGGAGACCTTGGGACTATTCAACTAAAAGAAGGAGGAAATCTTTTGGAAGAAGTAGTTCTAATTGGTAAAGGGGTAATTGATTTAGCTGGAGGTAGAAAGACTCCTATAGCTGTAAACACTATTAAATCTGCTGAAATTCAAGCAAAAATTGGAGCTCAAGATGTTACTATGACTCTTGTAAATACTCCTTCAGTATATGTAGCTGGTCAATCAGGAGGTTTTGGAGATTCAAGAATTAATGTAAGAGGTTTTGATCAAACAAATACTGCTTATCTATTAAATGGTCAACCAATTAATGGAATGGAAGATGGTAAAATGTATTGGTCTAATTGGTCTGGTATTAACGATGTAGCTTCTGCAATACAAATTCAAAGAGGTTTAGGAGCTTCTAAATTAGCAATTTCTTCTGTTGGTGGTACGGTAAACTTCGTAACCAAAGCAACAGAAAGAAGAGAAGGAGGATATGCTTCTTTAACTACGGCTAATGATAGTTATTTCAAATCTACTATGGCATATAGTACAGGTATTAATGAAAAAGGATTTGGTGCAAGTGTTATGTTATCTACTTGGCAAGGTGATGGATATAATGAAGGAACTAAAGGTCAAGGACAAACCTATTTTATCTCTTTCGGATATAAAGCAAATGAAAGACATAACTTTAACTTCTTATTGACAGGTGCTCCACAATGGCATGATCAAAACTTCTCTAAAGCAATTAGTAACTACTTGCAATACGGAAGACAGTATAATAACAACTGGGGTACTTACCAAGGTCAGTACATGACTGAAAGAAGAAATTTCTATCACAAACCAGTATTTAATTTAAACTGGGATTGGGATATTGATGAAGACACGCAATTATCTACAGTACTTTACGGATCTTTCGGTAGAGGTGGTGGAACTGGAAATCGTGGAAACAGAATTAGAACTTCTACAGGACAAATTGACTACGACGCTATCTACGCGTTCAATGAAAATGTAGCGAATGGTGCTGGTGGTTTCTTTGCTGCTGGACGTGGTTATGTAACTAGAGCATCTATGAACTTGCACAATTGGTTTGGTGTGGTATCTAACTTCAACAAGCAATTGAATGAAAATTTATCTTTTAATGTAGGGATGGACTTAAGAACTTACTACGGTAAGCACTTTAGAGTTGTTGAGAACTTCCACGGATTAACATCTTGGCAAGAAAACATTAGATTAAGAGATCAAAATGACAATCATCAAACATATGGTGGGTTCGGAACTTATAAAAGAGTTATCGCTACAAATAGCTGGAATGCTGATCCATATACAGCTACTTGGGCTTCTGTCTCAGATGATCAAAAAATTGCATACAATAATGAAGAAAGAATCTCTTATGGAGGAATCTTTACACAATTAGAATACTCTAATGATAATTTGTCTGCTTTTGTTCAAGGAGCTTTAAACAACCAATGGTATCAAAGATTTGATTTATACCAATATGCGGATGCTTCTTTAATTGCAGGTACATCTTCTCAAGGAACTGGAACTGCACTTCCATCGAATATTACACCGGGTACTGATTCTGAAAAAGTATCAGAATTTGGATACAACCTAAAAGGAGGAATTAGTTACAGAATAAATGATACGAACACTGTATATTTTAATACAGGATTATATTCTCGTCAACCTTTCTTTGATAACTTATTCCCAGATTTCACAAACCAAAGAAGTCCTTTAACATCGAATGAAAACATCTTTGGCTTAGAAGCTGGATATAGCTTTAAAGGTGAAAAATTCTCTGGTAGTGTAAATATCTATAGAACAAGATGGAGTGATAGAGTAGAAAGTTCTTCTAGAGTTGATGCTGGTTTAGTAGTAAATACTTTAAACTTTGGACTAGAACAATTACATCAAGGTATCGAATTTGATGCGATCTATAGAGTAACCAAAAACTTACGATTAAAAGGTAATGTATCTTTAGGTGATTGGAAATATGTTGGTAGCACTATTACAAGAGAACAAGATGAAGATCAAAATATTATTTCTGAATCAACTGAAGATGTTGATGGTGGTGAAGTAGGAGATGCTCCTCAAACTTCGTTCTATATCGGTGCTGATTATCGATTAAACAGAAACTTCTCTTTTGATTTTGACTACAGACATTACGATAAATTATTTGCTGATGTAGGTGCTGTTAAAAGCAACTTAGAGTTACCTTCTTATGGTATTGCTGATTTAGGAATGTCTTATAGAATGTTTGTTGGTAAAGAAAAAAATAATACGTTAAATTTCAGATTTAATGTGAACAACTTGTTCCATAAGATATATCTATCGGACTTAAGAACTAATATTGCGGCTAATGCTGGTGATGTAACTTACCAAGGAATTAACGTAGCTAACCAAGGGTATTTTGGTTGGGGTAGAACTTGGAACTTATCTTTAAGATATAACTTCTAAACATACCATTGTATAGTATAAAAAACCACCTCAAATGAGGTGGTTTTTTTATACCTAAAATTTGTATTTTTACAACACTTAAATTCAACACACCATGATGAAAGATATACACTCGTATTGGGCCTATATAGTTTTAATAATTTTAATATATGCTGTTTTTAACGCCATTACCGGGTTTAAAAACAAAAGAAGTTTTACGGATAAAGATTTAAGAATCGGTCTCTTTACATTGATCGTTTCCCACATTCAGTTATTGATTGGCTTAGGATGGTATTTTATGAGCCCTTGGTATAAAGCATTAACAACTAACGGTAGTGAGGTAATGAAGGATAGCACCAGCAGATTAATGGCTATAGAGCACCCTTTAATGATGATCATTGCTATTGCCCTAATTACCATCGGTTGGTCTAAACACAAAAAGAAAACGGAAGATCTAGCAAAGTTTAAAACTTTCATGATCTTTTATGGGCTTGCGTTGGTTGTAATCTTATCTAGAATCCCTTGGGCTAACTGGTTTAATTAAATCCAATTTTTAGCAATTTTCTATGAAAATTCTAAGCTATTTACTATCCCCTATATTTGGTCTTGTTTTCTTCTTGATCTTATTAGTATTCCACCCTTTGCAATGGATTGGGTTAAAAATGGGATATAAAACCCATAAGTTTGTTGTCGATCTTATGAATCTTTTTTTAGTACGATCTCTTTTGCTTGTTGGCAATACCGTCAAATTTAAAAAGCATCACGAAATCCCTAAAAATGAAACGATCATATTTGCTGCGAACCACCAAAGTCTATTCGATATTCCTCCGATGATATGGTGGTTGCGAAAACATCACCCAAAGTTTGTATCTAAAATAGAACTCGGAAAAGGGATCCCTAGTGTTTCTTTTAATTTAAAGTATGGAGGCGGTGCACTTATAGATAGAAAAGATCCTAAAAAAGCTTTATTTATATTGACTGAGTTTGCAAAAAGATTGAAAAAGAATACTTGGTCTGCTGTTATTTTTCCAGAAGGAACCAGAAGTCGAGATGGGAAACCTAAATCTTTCTCGGTAAATGGTTTAAAAATGATGATTAAACAAAATCCAGAGGCCTATATTGTGCCTATCTCTATCAATAATTCTTGGAAGGTTTTTAAATATGGAAGTTTCCCTTTAGGTTTATTCAATAGGATTACTGTAGAAACACATCAACCCATCCATCTAAAAGACAAAGATATTAACGAAGCACTATCTGAGACAGAAGCCTCAGTGAAGAAACATATCAATCAATCGTAAATGTTCCTTTGTCATTCAAGAAGTTTAGCCTCTTCCTTGTTTTATTTTGTGCTTCTTTATCAAGAATAACTACAAAGATTTCTTCTTTATTTGGTGTTGTCTTAAATATTACCTCTCCTAAAAAGTTGTACACTCCAGAGTGACCAGAGTATTCATATTCATTGACATCAACTCCAACCCTATTTACACCTACACAATATGACATATTTTCAATGGCTCTTGCTTGTAACAGCGTATTCCAGGCATGAATTCTAGGTGATGGCCAGTTTGCAACATATACCAAAAGATCATAATTTTCAACATTTCTTGCCCATACTGGAAAGCGAAGATCATAACAAACAAAAGGGCATATTTTCCATCCTTTATAGTTTACAATCAATTTTTCTGTTCCAGCCTTATAGGCGGCATCTTCTCCTGCTAACGTAAATAAGTGTTTTTTATCATATGTATCTGTGGTGCCATTGGGGTGCACAAAAATAAGCCGGTTATAATAATGACTGTTTTCTTTAATCACTACGCTTCCCATAAGTGCAAAATTATTTGACATAGCACACTCCTTCATCCAGTTTACAGTAGCCCCATTCATTTCTTCAGCAACTTCTATTGGGTCCATTGTAAACCCTGTGCTGAACATTTCTGGCAATACCACCAAGTCGGCTTCTAGGTTATGGAGAAGTTCGCTAAAATGCGCTCTATTAATAGAAGCATCTTCCCAAGTCAACTTAGTCTGAATTCCTGCGACTTTTAAGCTATTTTGCATGATCCTGTTTTTTAAACAATATTATAAAAATTAATCTTACCTATTTTGTAAATTGTTCCTTCTATTTTTAACGCGTCTATGCAAACATTTATCACCGAAACTATAGAAGATATTTTAAAGACTACTGAGTCCTTTAATAATGTCGTTCTTATTCTGCCTTCACAAAGAGCTGGTGTCTATGTTAAGCAAGCGCTAAGAAAAATGCTTCCAGCAGGTTTTTTGCCAGAAATCTTAACCATAGAGCAGTTTTTAGAAAGAGTTTCTAAATTAAAAAAAGTCGAAACACTTCCATTGTTGTTTGATTTTTATACAATATACAAAGATGTAGTGGTTGATCCTGTTGCTTTTGACGACTTCTCTTCATGGGCCATTACGGTCCTACAAGATTTTAATGAAATCGATCAGTATTTAATAAATACGGATGACCTTTTTATTTACGTAAGAGATATTCAACGACTAAAAAAGTGGTCCGTAAAAGGAGAGTTCAAAGAAACTGAGTTGGTTAAAGATCATCATTCCTTTTTAGAAAAATTACATCTTCTATACCCCAAGTTATACGCACACTTATTAGAAAAGAAACTGGGGTATCAAGGACTTATTTACCGAGAAGCTACGAAGAGTATTGATGGCTATTTGGGAAATAACGATCATAAGAAACACATGTTTATTGGGTTTAATGCTTTGAATAAGGCAGAAGAATTTCTAATTCAAAAAGTATTAGAGGTGAAGAATTCTGCTATTTATTGGGATATTGACGATCAGTTCTTGCATTCTAATCATCAAGCGGGGTCTTTTATAAGAAAGTATAAAACACAATGGAATTATTATCAGAAAAATGACCTGAAAACTGTAGGAAATTCTTTTGATTCAAAAAAGAACATACAGGTTATAGGTGCCCCTAAAAACATAACTCAGATAAAGCAAGTGGGGGAAATTCTCAATGGTCTAACAAACTATGACAACACTGCTTTTGTTTTAGGAGATGAAACTTTATTACCGGTGGCTCTTTCATCTTTACCAGAAAAAGTTCGAGACATTAATATTACCATGGGGTATCCATTAAAGAATATTCCAACTGTACAATTGATACATGCCGTATTTCACCTATTCTTATCTCAAGAAAGACTTCATAAAAAAGAAGAAAATACTTTTTATTATAAAGACATCTTAGCCATTATCAAAAATGCAACGCTTTCCAGTTATTTAGAATCTGAAAAAAATACTGTACAAAAGATCTCGGATCATATTCTTCAAAAGAATGCTTCTTTTTTATCGGCAGATGAGATTATGTCCGTTTTGGATTCGAGTGAAAACAAACAGACCCAGACAATTCGCACTGTTTTTTCTTCTATTGATTCCGTTTCCAATTTTATAGACAAGGTACTCGCCATTATTCAAGATCTAAAAGAAGATACTTCAGCGTTGGAGAAAGAATATTTATATCGCTTTCATCAAGCTTTTACGCAGTTAAAAATGCTACAAGCCGATCATCACTACTTTAAGGAATTGAGCACATTGTTTAAGTTTTTTAAACAGATTATCTCTTCAGAAAACCTATTCTTTCAAGGTGAACCTTTGCGAGGTTTGCAGCTTATGGGGATGTTAGAAACAAGGGTTTTAGATTTTGAAAACGTCATCATCACTTCTGTAAATGAGGGGAGTTTACCTTCAAATTCAAATACGCATTCTTTCATTCCTTTCGACGTGAAGGTTCATTATGGAATTCCGACATATCGGGAAAAAGACGCTATTTTTTCCTATCACTTTTTCAGACTACTCCAACGTGCAAAAAATGTGTACATTTTGTACAACACAGAAAATGACTCTTATGGAAGTGGTGAAAAAAGTCGCTTCTTAATTCAATTGGAAATGATGCGAGACGATATTATCCACAAAACTGTAAGTGCAAAGGTCAAAACAGAAAAGGCTGCACTAACTGAAATTGCCAAAGATTCGGATATATATACAAAACTAAAGGAATTGGCACAAAAAGGTATTTCTCCTTCTGCACTTACCAATTATCTATACAATCCTATTGCTTTTTATAAACAGAAAGTATTGGGTTTAAAAGAACTTCAAGAGATTGAAGAAACTGTTGCTGCCAATACGTTAGGAAGTGTTATTCATGATGTCCTAGATGAATTATATACGCCTTTTGTAGGTGACTTTATTAGCGAGAAAGATATAATGAATATGCTCGATTTATCTGCTGACCTGATCATAAAGAACTTTAAAAAACACTTTAAAAGCGGTGATATTACAACTGGGAAAAATCGATTGATCTTCGAAGTGACCAATCGTTATATAGCACGGTTTCTAAAAAAAGAATTGGACGTTGTAAAGCAAAATTCGCTAAAGATAATCGCTACAGAAAAACAGTTGGAAGCCCGCATTTCGGTAAAAGGAATAGACTTTCCAATAAAAATTAAGGGAATTGTTGATAGAGTAGATGAGTTGAACGGAACCATTAGGGTTATCGATTACAAAACAGGTATCGTAAAATCTGCAGGACTAAAACTTGGAGGTGTTGAAAACATAGAAGATTATAAATATAGCAAAGCAATTCAACTTCTTTTATATACTTTTTTATATACAAAAAACACGACTCATTTTAATTTCAATACTCCAATTATAGCAGGGATATTTTCTTTTAAGAATATGAAAGGTGGTCTTTTAGAGGTTAACTTTTCTGAAACATGGGGAAAGAAAGATCCTATGGTTACTTCAGAAAGACTTGATCTTTTTATGCAACAAATAGCGCAACTTTTATTAAAAATATACAGTGTCGAACATTCCTTTAAAGAACCTAAGGAATTATTGTTTTAATACTATTGATCTCCACTTAAACCACTCAATACTAAAAGTGGGACATCACAGTGAAATTCAGATTTTAAAATCGTGTTAGACTCCCACAGTTTTTTAAAGAACCCTCTTTTTCTTCTAAATACACATAGCATGTCTGTGGTATTAGATTCAAAATATTCTAATACTCCAGCAAAGGTGGTGTCTTTTTCGGTAATTGTTAAACTCTGTTGAATTTCACTTAATTTATTATCTAACAAAAGGTCTTCTTCTGTCGTATCCGGTGTTTTTACTAATAACAGATCTACCACAGTATTAAATTTGTTTACGATTGTCTCTAAAGGATATAATGCATCTTCCTTTGTAATTACGCCAGATTTAAATGCAGTTAATGCCGTTTTGAATGCGCTGAATGTTGCTCCATTTGGCACAACCAATACAGGTATTTTCGAGTATTTAACAATACTTCCAGAAGTACTTCCTAAAAACACATCTTCCTTTACAGAATTACTTTTGGGACCAACCACGATCAGATCAATACCCAGCTCTTTATCTACTTTGTTAATACTGTCAATAACATCTCCATTTGCAGAGATCATCTTTACTTCAACATTTTTGGTATTAACTACATTGATAATAGACCTTAAATACAAATTGGTTTCCCTTTCAATAATATCATTTACGTTGATAATTGTACCTGCTTTAGAGATTACTCTATACGCTCTAAAAACAAAAACTTTTGCATCTATTTCTGATGCTAGATCAATAGCATATTGCAAGGTATTAGGTGCGTTTTCTGTAGATCCAATAGGTACTAAAATATGTTTCATAATGATAATTAATTATTTGTCAACGTAAAAGTTTGAACGCTACAAAGGTACATTTTTTTTAAATGTAGTTTTATTTGAAAGAATGCTTATATCCTTACCTTTGTGTTTCATTTTTTTTCTTTGAAAACAGATATTAGCTTTAAAAGAATTAACAAGCTTGCCATCCCGGCTCTAATTGCAGGAATCGCTGAGCCTTTAATCTCTATCACCGATACAGCAATTATTGGAAACATCGATTTTCAAGCAAAAGAAAGTCTGGGTGCTGTGGCCATTGTAGGTTCTTTTCTTTCCATGCTAATCTGGGTATTTGCGCAAGTAAGGAGTGCTATTTCATCTATCATTTCTCAATATTTAGGCGCTAACAAGTTAAATGAGGTTAAATCCTTACCGGCTCAAGCCATTCTTATCATAGTGCTCATCAGTGTTTCAATTATCGCTATTACCTATCCTTTTGCAGAATACATATTTAGCGTTTATGGTGCCAAACATTTAATACTTGCCTATTCTATAGATTATTATGAGATTCGAATTTTTGGACTCCCTTTTACCTTATTTGTGTTTGCCATCTTTGGAACTTTTAGGGGTTTGCAGAACACATACTACCCGATGATCATTGCCATATTAGGAGCCGTTCTAAATGTCATTTTTGATTGGATATTGGTATATGGAATAGACGGTTGGGTTCCTGCCATGAACATTGAAGGAGCTGCCTATGCCAGTGTAATTTCACAAATGATTATGGCTATTGTAGCAGCTGTTCTATTGCTTAAAAAAACATCTATACGCTTAAAACTTATATTCCCATTTAACAAAGAGATTCCAAAGTTGGTAAAAATGGTGTTCGACTTATTCCTAAGAACGGTTGCATTAAACGCTGCCTTAATCTTTGCCGTATACAGTGCCACCAGTTATGGCACCGATACTTTAGCAGCCTATGGTATTGGTATTCAATTATGGTTCTTTGGAGCATTCTTTATTGATGGATATTCTAGCGCTGGTAATATTTTGTCAGGAAGGTTATTGGGTGCTAAAGAATATGACACTTTGGTTACATTGGGGAATCGATTAATTCGCTACGGTTTTTTAACCGGAATAGGTTTGGCAATCGCTGGCTTTGCATGCTATAATTTGATTGGAGAGATTTTTATTCAAGATCAAGCGGTATTAGATCGTTTTTACGAGGTTTTCTGGATTATTTTGATCATGCAACCTTTATGTGCCATCACATTTATTTTTGACGGGATGTTCAAAGGTATGGGGCTCACTGCTTTTTTACGAAATGTACTACTCTTCTCTACCTTTGTTGTTTTTATTCCGTCTTTGCTTTTATTCGATACGCTTGATTTAGCCTTAAACGGTATTTGGTACACCTTTATCCTCTGGATCATTGCTAGGGGCATTCCTTTAGTGATAAAATTTAGAAGAAAGTTTTTGCCACTAGTCGAAAAGAGTTAATTTTGACCCACGTAAGACCCAAGAATACAAATGAGTACAATACGAATTACCAAACAGTTCAATTTTGAAACCGGCCACGCTTTATATGGTTATGACGGTAAATGTAGAAATGTACATGGGCATAGTTATAAGCTAGACGTTACCGTAATTGGCTCTCCTATCAGTGACAATACGAATGTGAAATATGGGATGGTTATCGATTTCTCTGATTTGAAAAAAATTGTCAAAGAAGAAGTAGTAGATATTTTTGACCACGCCACTGTTTTTAACAAAAACACACCTCATATAGAGTTAGCAAAAGAATTAGAAGATCGTGGGCATCATGTAATCTTAGTAGAGTATCAACCAACCAGTGAAATGATGATCATCGATTTTGCTTCAAAAATCAAACGACGTCTTCCAGGAAACATTGAGTTATTTAGCTTAAAACTACAAGAAACAGAAACCTCATTTGCACAGTGGTTTGCCAGTGATAATTAATCACTTTCCGTTAAAATTATTCATCGTATTATTAACACCATCTGTTCCAAAAGACAACACTGCTTTTGTGGAAACTGGAAATCTTTCTATAAGTTGACTTTGTTCTTCTGCACTCCATTCCGAAAGCACAAAATCTACCTGCCTGCCTCTACTATAATTCGCCCCTACCCCAAATCGAAAACGAGCATATTTCTGCGTTCCTAATTTAGCTTCCGTATCCTTTAGTCCATTATGACCCCCTGCGCTTCCTTTGGTTTTTATACGAATCATTCCGAAGTCAATATTTACATCGTCGGTAATCACCAATACATTTTCTATGGAGATTTTTTCTTTGGTCATCCAATACTGAATGGCCTTCCCGCTTAAGTTCATATAGGTGCTTGGTTTCAGTAGTATAAACGTTCTTCCTTTATGTCGAAAAGAAGCAATGTCTCCTAGTTTTTCGGTCTCAAATTTCGCATCATGATCATGGGCCAGCTCATCGACGATCTGAAAACCAATATTGTGGCGAGTATTTGCATACTCACTACCAATATTTCCTAAACCTACTATTAAAAACTTTTTCATAAGCTCTTCTGTACTCTCTTTGGGTGCACTCTTCTTTTTAAAAAAGAATCTTAGCATATTCATTTCGCTAAAATACTAAAATAAAAAAGCGCTACACTTGGTGTAACGCTTTTCTGTTTTTATACTATTGTATACTTTATTCGGTAGCAGTAGCTTCAGGTGTTGCTGCTTCTGCAGTTTCTACTGTTTCTTCTGTTTCTTCTTCATCCATTGCATTACGAGAAGTTCTTACTTGTACTACCACTGTATTATCTGGGTGCATAAATGTATATGCATCATTCGTTAACTCAGTTACAAATAATTTATTTCCAATTTTTAGCTTAGAAATATCTGCATTTATAAAATCAGGTAAATTAGTTGGAAGTGCTTTTACTCTTAACTTACGATTTGTAAAACGCAAAGAACCTCCATTTAATACACCAGGAGAAGTTCCAGATAATTTTACTGGAATGTTCATTGTAATTTCCTTGTCCTCAAATAATTGATAAAAGTCTACGTGTAAGATTTTATCCGTTACTGGGTGAAATTGAATATCTTGCAAAATAGCTGCAAGTTTTTGTCCGTCTACGTCAATCGTTGCAGTATATACATTTGGAGTAAATACTAAACTTTTGAACGATTTTTCTTCTGCAGAAAAATGAATTGGTTTATCTCCTCCGTATATAACGCAAGGAACCATACCAGCATTACGTAAGGCTTTCGTTGCTACTTTACCTACGCTTTCTCTTTTTGATCCTTTGATTGTAATTGATTTCATTACTTCTTTTTTACTTATTTATTTACATTAAAAATTGATCACTAATGGATGTATTTTCTTGTACTTTTCGCATCACATCAGCGAATAAGGGCGCGCAAGATACGACTTTTATCTTAGATATGTCCTTTTTTAAAGGAATTGTATCTGAGACAATTAGCTCCATTAATTTCGACTTTTCAATTTTATCATAAGCATCTCCAGAAAGGATGGGATGCGTACAAATAGCACGTACACTTAGTGCTCCTCTTTCCATCATTAGATCGGCTGCCCTAGTTAAAGTTCCACCCGTATCAATCATATCATCTACTAAGATGACATTCTTTCCTTTGACATCCCCTATCAGTTCCATATGACCGATAACATTTGCCTTTTTGCGCTGTTTATAACAGATCACTACATCAGACATCAGAAATTTAGAATAGGCGTATGCTCTTTTGGATCCTCCCATATCTGGCGAAGCTATGGTAAGATTGTCTAATTTTAAGTTGTTGATATACGACATAAAAATGGTGGAAGCATACAAATGATCTACCGGCTTTTCGAAAAAACCTTGAATCTGATCTGCATGTAAATCCATGGTCATAATTCTAGTTGCTCCAGCGGCTTGTAACAAATTTGCTACTAATTTCGCTCCAATCGCTACCCTTGGTTTATCCTTTCTATCCTGACGTGCCCACCCGAAATAAGGCATTACCGCGGTAATATGTCTTGCAGATGCCCTTTTCGCCGCATCTAACATTAGTAACATTTCCATAAGATTATCTGCACTGGGAAATGTAGATCCAATAATAAAAACTCTGCGTCCTCGTACCGATTCCTCAAAGGCTGGTTGGAATTCTCCATCACTAAAATGTGTAGTGATTACTTTTCCTAATTCGATTCCGTATTCGTTTGCGATTTTTTCTGCTAGCTCCATGCTTTGCTTACATGCAAAAAGCTTTGGAGACAATTGATTTGGTGCCATGTAGTTGTGTGTGCTTTGTTATTAGTTGTTGTTGCCGACAAAAATAAAATTATTTGATGAGTTTTAAAGTCTATTTTAAGTTTTATACTAAAATATTTTTATAGCTTTGCAATCCGCAATACAAATGCTCAAGTGGCGGAACTGGTAGACGCGCTGGATTCAAAATCCAGTTCTTTCGGGAGTGTGGGTTCGATTCCCACCTTGAGTACAAAAAAGCTTCAACAATGTTGAGGCTTTTTATTTATCCAATTACTGAACTCATTTTAAACATAGGTAAGTACATGGCAATCAGTACTACAGCAACGATTAACCCAAGTATCAGTACTACAAAAGGTTCTATCGTCGCACTGATCATTTTCGATTTATAGGCAATCTCCTCGTTATACTGATCGGTTAATCTTTTAAAGATCGTTTCATTCTGATTTGTTTCTTCCGCTACTTTAATCAATGATCCCATCTTCTTATCAAAAATAGAAATCTCTTTTACACTTTCATAAAACGTTTTTCCTTGCAAAATATCTTGCTCTACCCGATCTAAAGCTTTTTGCAATGGATAGTAATCGATCATTTGTCTGGTCAATTGAATTGCATTCAACAAAGGAATCTTAGCACTCGTCAGTAAATTAATAGCCTGAGTAAATTGAGCTATTTTTACTTTTCGGATAAATTCTCCAACAAAAGGAACTCGCAACCAAAAAGAAGATTTTGCTTTTCGATACCATTCTTTTTTCTTGGAAATCTGAAAGAAGATACATACAGCAATAAGTACAATCACTCCGATTCCGAAATACTGTCCAAATACATTTGATAGTTTAATAATAACCTTGGTAAGCCATGGTAATTCCATGTTATTCTGTCGAAAGATTCCTTCAAACATGGGCACCACAAACTGGAGCATGAATACAATAGCTCCAAAAGCCGTTAACATTACAATAATCGGGTACGATAATGCACTAATAATCGTTCTTCTTTGTTCGTTCTTACGCTTGTAAAACAGCCCAAGTTCATCAGAAACGCGTTCTAAGGTTCCCGTGCGTTCCCCTATTTGAAGCGAGTACGTTTCATATTCAGAAAATTCCTTTCTTTTCTTAGTTGCATCCGATAGATTCTTCCCAATAATCAATTCATTTAACAACTCTTTAATCAGGTTTTTATCGGCTTTCTTTTTTTGCTCTTCTCCAATCAACTCTAAAGCATCCTTTAAAGTAAGTCCTGCTTTTAATAGCACGCCTAACTCTACATAAAAGCTTTCCTTTTTCTTATTCGAAAATGACGGACCAAATAAGGTAATCTCCTTTTTCAGCAATGTATCTACTGAAGAAGTTAAGGAAGCGTTCCCTTTTTGTTTTTCTATGTTTTCTAATTTAAATGCCATTACTGCTCTATATAATGTGATGCGTCATTTTTTTTATACACGAATACTGAATTGGTTGAAAAAGTATCTGAAAATCCTAGTTCAATTGCGTCTATAACTCCATTCTTCACCTCTTTTCCATGTAAATACATATTCTTCATAGTCAATTTTAAAGGAATCGTATCTCCATTTCTAACTACCACTTCTTTCAAAAAAAAGTATTGTAATGAATCTACAGCGTTTTCAAAAAACAATCGCTCTTTCGTATCATCATACACTCCTTCATAACTATTCAAATCTCCAAATAAAACACGCTCAAGATACTGGATCTCTTGCTGTTTTTCGTATGTGTATTGTATATTTCTCACCTGTTTTTGTACAGAACTCAATGCCAAAAAAGCAATAGTCACCACAATACTGGAAACGACCAATACTACCATCAACTCACTCAACGTAAATGCCTGTACTTTTTTATGCATTACTCTACTATTTTTTTGACCCTGGTCTTGCTGTTTGCCTTATTATTTGCAGTAAACACAATAAAAGAAACATCTCTTTCTATAACTCTCTTTGCTTCTATATCCCATGACCCTTTTTCAAAAACATCAGGAACTTTTAGCTGTCCGTGCATCTGCAAATAGGTCAATTTTTGTAATTCCGTATCTATGAAATGTGTACTACTGTCTACCGACTGCTTTAATATTCTGGTCACGCTTACTGTGGCTATCGTAAACACGATCGTAATAATAATGGTAGCAACAATAGTCTCTACCAAAGAAGACGCTTTTATTTTATAGTTGTTTTTTAATGCACCCATTTTGCTACCGATACATTAATTCCATTCATAAAGAGCCCGCTAAACTGACCCGCTAAAGCATCAGCTTCTATAGTCCCATTGTACAGATGATTTACATAAACGCCTCCATTTTCTCGTGCAATAAAATTCCCTGTAAATACAGCTCCTTTTACGGTTCCTTTTAACTCTAGATTTTTCTCGCAATACACTTCTCCAGTAATAATTGCTCCTTCTTCTATAAATACCTGTATGTTGTAATCAAATGGCTTTTTTTCAGTTTCATAGACCACTACACCTTTCAGTTGTGAGTTCTTTCCAATCTTTATTGCTTCTTTATTTTGTTTTCGATGGTTGTTCTCAGCTTCAACAACTACTAAGGCAGAAGGGTAGTCCAGATCACATTCTTCTGCTATATCAATCTCTTGTGATGCCAGTGCCTGAAATGTACCTTTTGTTTTAGGCAATACAACTATTCTGGGAGCAATTAAAATAACATGCTCTAAAATGGCCGAAGGGTGCACTGTAATCGACACTTCTGAAGTAATAATAATATTACCTTTTAAAGAGATGTTCTGCAAATAGATGCTATCTAAACTAGTATGAACTTGTGTTGATTCAGCAAAAGATCTTTGTCGTTGCAAGCCATCCTCTAAATCGAAGCCTTCAAAGTCTTCAATGGGTTTATAGGTGATGAATTCTCGTAAAAAATCAATATTCTGAATTCCAGGAAGCGAAGTCCCACTTTGTTTCGAATTTCCATAGACTAGTGAAGATCCATAATAGGACGTCCCTCCAATGCTTCCTCGTCTCACTCCTAATTTAGGCAAAAACACATTTCCTTGAATCTTGGTATTACCAACCAATATCAGTGGTTTATTGGTCTCTTGCAAATACAATGCTGTTCGCTGTGTAGTGTGTCCTCCTACAATTCCGGTTTTTTGAAATTGTTCATTATTCAATGTTGCTGTCGCAGAGATCAGGTCAAAAACACCCCAATGTGTTCGTTGTACTTCAGTACTTTCAGAAGAATACTCAGAAAAAGAAAAATCTGTTACCGTATTATAGGGAATTGCTGATTGTGCCACGTAATCAAATGCCTGATTGGTATTATGAATAGTTTCTTTAAATAGGGTACTCTTTTGTGCAATTCTCTTTTGCAAATACAGTAAGGAAATAAATGCTGAAAGTACAATAATGATGATCACGGAGATCACTAACACATATTGTATAGAGGCAGCTTCTATTTTTTGTTGAACCCATTTCATTGCATTCGTATAATTGTTTTTGATATGCCTTTATAACTGATCAAAACGCTCTTAGCAGTTCCCTTTTTTAAAGTAATTCCTTGTTGTGTTTGTCCTGTCTTAAAGATTTCCTGTTGACCATTTATTTGAATGATATAAGAAGTTTTTTTACCAGATATCACACCTATAAACTGAATAGGCGGAAACATGACGGGGTCTTTCTTTATTGCTTTCTTTACAGGTTTTGGTTGTACTTTCTTTCGATAGATCTTCCCTAAAAAAGGATCTCGGTAATCTGGCTGAATCTCTTTTCGTTCTCCTTTCTTGGTTTGAATCCGGTTAAAGTCAGTATTCGCAACCACAGCAGTTTTTGAGGTGGTAGGGTTCATATTTGAATAAAGTTTGTACCCTATAGTTCCCCATACCGCGACTACGGCAGCTAATAACAAGTATGTTCTGTTTTTATTCTTCATTTTAGGATAACAATAAAGGATATATTTCTTCTATCGATGTAATTCCTTCTGCAACCAGTTGTATGGCATTCGATTGTAAGGTATGTATCTTTTTTTCTTGGATGTACTGCAGCACTTCCAGTTCTTTATCTTGTATTTTTTGTACCAACTCTTTGGTGATCGGGATTATCTCATAGATCGCTTTCCTCCCTCGGTATCCAGTCTGATAACACTTTGCACAGCCTTCTGCTTTATAATGGGAATGAACATTCGCAGGTGCTTCATATCCTTTCGGCAAAGAGTCCTTGGTTAATGGCGCTTCTGTCTTACAATGATCACAAAGCTTCCGCACCAATCGCTGCGCCACACTTACATTTAAGGTGCTCGCGATTAAAAAAGGTGGAATACCCATGTCTATCAATCTCGAAATAGTAGCCCAAGCCGAGTTGGTATGAATGGTAGAAAGCACTAAATGCCCGGTTAACGCTGCTCTGATAGCCATGTTTGCGGTTTCTACATCACGGATCTCACCCACCATAATAATATCTGGGTCCTGACGTAAAAAAGTTCGCAATGTGCTGGCAAAATCCAATCCGATATTCTCTCGTAGTTGTACCTGATTTACTCCTTCTAAGGTATATTCAATCGGATCTTCAATAGTCAGAATGTTCGTGTCTTTCTTATTTAATAACTTGAGTGTAGCATACAGGGTCGTGGTCTTTCCAGAACCTGTAGGTCCTGAGATTAATATAATCCCATTCGGTTTTTTTACAGAATCGGTATAGGTCTCTAACTCCTTTTCTGTGAACCCTAAATTCTCTAATTGTACAGTTAAATTGTTCTTCGATAGGATCCGCAACACTAATTTCTCACCATGTAATGTAGGTAACGAGGATACACGAATATCAAAATCTTCTGCTTCGGTAGTTAGGTTGATCCTTCCGTCTTGTGGTAATCGCTTTTCAGAAATATCTAAGCCAGACATGATCTTAATTCGATTTACGATCTTCGGATATTCATCCAACGAGATCACATATTTCTCGATCAACTTTCCATCTATACGAAAACGTACTCTATGTTGTTTTTCAAAGGCCTCAAAGTGAATATCACTACTCCCAATTTCCTTAGCTTCATAAATAATATTCAATAGAAAATCTTCCGAATAACTGAGTGAACTGCTCGTCTCACTTCGTTCTCGCTTTCTATAATTCTTTTGTAAATAATTTTCTATGTTAGCGCCCTCTTCAGATTCTAGTACTACGGGTCTACCTAGCATGATTTGCAATTCCAAACCTAAGGTTTGTAGGTCTTCCTGATCCGTTTTTAAATAGATTTTTCCTTCCGCTTCTTTGAAAGGGATGATCCTATAATGATATGCTTGTTCCGAACTGATCAGTTGTAATACCTTTGTTTCTATATGTGTCATTTGCTCCGCCATTATACTCGATATAGATCTGTAAAATTAAAAATCAGGTTGCTCATCATCATCATTAATACAAACAATGCTTGAAACCCTGCTAATGGAATAGTTTGATCTTTTAGAGATGGCTTTAACACCATAAACACTATAAATGCAAACACTAAAGAGCTGCTGAAAACAATCAAAAAAGTGGGTACAGGAAAACTCACTGCTAATACTAAAAAGAACAACAAATCACCTAAACCAAAGGCTTCAAATAGTCGCTTCTTCATGATCCATCGCGTATAAAGCAATAAAATCAATAGAATACATCCTATTACCGCCAGATTGATGCTGATATGCATCAAGAATATTTCAAACATATGAAACTGACTGTGCAAAAACCCTCCTAATGCGAACAGGATTAACAACAAAAAAATGGTCACCTTTCGTTCTTTCAGATCTTGATAAAAGACCCATAATAGAAGTCCAATAATTGCTATGTTCAAGGATACAATCATTTACTAAATCTTTGTAATAATAATTTGCATACCAGATAATTTCTTCTGGTCCTATAGTTTCTTTTCTTTATAAATTGCAAAGAAGATACCTTTGCCAAACGTTGTTGTTCCATATCGTTCGCGAACAACATCAGATTTCTAAAACTACCTTTCACCTCTACTTCATAAGTCAATAAATTAGCACCATCTGCTACGAAAGAATGTGGTTCATTAGATGAAATGAGCTTTAATTTATGCTTCTCTGTAAACTGTGTAACTTTTATTAATAAGGTTTGCTGGAAGGTGTTCTCTATCGACAGATCATTTGATTGTAAGATAGAATCCAAATACTGTTCTTCCATTTTCAACCCTTGAATTTGCGCTTCCGCATTGTCAAGTAAAGCCTTATCTTTTCCCAATTTCTCAATCTTTACACCAAGATCAAATGTTTTCTTAATCGCAAAACGATAAGAGATTAGGAGCATCACAACGAACCCAACAACTAAGGCAATATTTCTTTGTTTGCTATTCATTGAGTGTGATTATAAGGTCAAAGGAAGATCTTGTCTTCTTTCCTCTACCATAGTTTACAATACCTACTTCATCAATCCAGGTTTTCTTTTCCAGTGTAGCGATCCATTTGGTAAAATCTGCATCATAGATGCTCACTCCACTTATCTCGATCGTTTTATCCTTAAAACGAACTCTTTTATTTTCTTTTATTGTCCCATTCACAGGCTGAAACGTCATATCCGTCAGTAATATAGAACTAGGTACAGAGGCTGATATTTCATTAAAATACCAGGCTACTTTTGAATTGGACGAGGACGAAATACTTTCTACTAGTTTCCGCTTTCTGAAAACTAGATCTTTTAATCCTGTCAATTCTTTTTTCTTCGCCTCATTAATCTGTAGTTCCGCCGAGTACGCCAATTCTTTACTCTGATAGCTACTGAACACTAAAAAATTGATGAGCAAGGCTACAAACAAAAAGCCCAACACAAATTTAAATCCAAGATTAAAGAACCGTTTTTGAACATATTCCTGTTGTAGCTGCCTCTGTGTATTACTAGTTGAAGCTCCGCCTGCATAATAATCTATAATTCCAGCTAACGGAAGTACATGTTTATTAGAAACTTCTAATTCGTTAATCGTATAAGTCTCTTCTTGAACTGCTTGCTTTTCTATGTTCGTAATTCCTTGTTCATTTAACGTGACTTGAGCATTAGAAGCGTTTATTTGACCTTGATCGATCAATGCTATCAATCTCTCTAATGACAGGCTCCCTAGGGAAAAATCAACTACGGAAATCTTTTGTGCCTGGTACTGCGCTATGATATCGTTGATGTAATCCTTTCTACTGATGGCAATAAAGGCTTGCTGATCGTTGGTGTATATTTTATAATAGAAATCAGATAATGCAATATTGGGAAAAGCAGCTTTTACCAGACGCTCTTCCGTAGTATGGGTATTGGTCACTTTCTTGGTCAATACCTGTTCATTATTAACCACCAGAAAGATATGTTTCTGTCCTTGTATTTCAGATATGAGCGCATCAAAATCTGCTGCCTCTCCTTTGCCGGAAAGCGCAAGTTCTTTTTTCTTTCTCTTTAATTTTAAAAAGAAAAACTGCCCATTGTCCGCGTGTTCCACAGCGCAATAGCTAACACCATATTTGACTAATTTTCGAATCATTTATCTAATGATCGTTGGCTTGATCAATATTGAAAGTTTTCTATTTGCTTTTGTACGTACTCTTTTACTAAACAAGTACTTAATCACCGGGATTCGTGCCAGAAACGGCACCCCTGAACCTGTTTTAGTATCTTCATTATATTCCAATCCCCCTAAAATAATTACATCCTTGTCTTTTACACGGATTGTTGAACTAAACTCTCTTGAATCAATTCCTGGAGGAGCATCTGCAGCTATTCGGTCGTTATTAAAACTGGACTGTCCAACATTAATGCTAAGTGTAATATTTTCATCACCAGACACTAAAGGTTTTATACTAATGGAAAGGTTTGCATCTGTTGGGATATACTCAACAGAATTGATCACTTGAGGATTCTGAGAGCCAATAGTATTTGTTTGCTCGATCTTATAATAAGAACGTACTCCGTTGGTTAAATGTGCGGTATGGCCATTTAAGGTAGATAACTTTGGGGTCGATTTTATTTTAATATCTCCATTGGTTTCTAGAGCTTGAATCCTGGCATAGAAATTAGGGACTACACGACCTAGATTTCCGCTTCGAACGCCACTTAACCCGCCAATAATATTGTTGATTGTATTGGCTCCTAAGGTCAAATTGGTTCCGCCAGTGCCATCTAAAATTGTTCCTTTATCGGCGGTTGGATTTTCTCCAATACCAAGATCTAATCCGGCAGAAAATGTAACCGTTTTGTTTACCTCAATAATCATTACTTCGATCAATACTACTGGGACAGGTTTGTCTATCTCTTTTAAAAACTCTTTAAACTTGTTAATCCGAATCGCATCACCATTGACAATAAAACTATTACGTTCTATATCGACATTAATCGCTAAACTATCTTTTACACTTTCAGGGATGATATTCAACAATGCTTCAGCACTATTATTAAAGTCAGAGAACGGTTGCCTGTTTGATCCTCCGTTATATCTTCGAGAGGATGTTGTTCGAGGTACATTCGTGTTCCTATTGTTAAAATTGGTAGTACCTCCATAATTGTTATTTTGCCCAAAATTGGTGTTGTTTCCTGCAGTTCCAGAAGAAAAGCTATTATTACTTTGAATAGGTTCCATCATCATCTGAATAGAACGGTGCATCAAAGGAATGATCTCTGTGTTTCGAATGGAAGATTGTTTACGGTCTCCAAAAAAGTACATCCCATTTTGTTTTTTGAAACCGAATTTGGTATCCTCCAATACTTTTGCCAATAGTACATCAAAAGAAATGCTATCTGACTTTACAGAAGTCTTTCCCATATTTCGTAAAGGCTTACTGGTTGCCATATTGATCTTTAAATCAAAACCTATATCGTTGATGATGGCTTCTATGGGTGTGTCTATAAAATCTACTTCCAACAGTTGATTAATAGTGTCTTTCACTTTAAAATAAAAGTTCGCCGTTCTCGGGCGTATAGGTCTTTCATTACGGCCGAATGTGGCATCTAAGCTTTCGAACACATAAAAGCCGTCCGACGTTCTATTTACTTTTAGGTTGTTGGTTTGCGCCAAGATATCAATGGCTTGGTCAAACGTTTTTTCTTTAATAAAACCCGATAGACGCCTTCCTTCTAGCCCAACAGAATAGACAAGGTTTTTTCCGGTTCGACTGGTAATCTTCTTCAATACTTTAGGTAAGGAATCCTTTTGTAGATCGATAGAGAAAATCGAGGTTGTGGCATCATATTCGATTGGGATCTCGCGTGGTATATACGGAGCCCTATACTTCTTAACCATCAAGATATTCCCAATCACATCGATAGTCAGTTGATGTTGATCACATAAATGTAATAATACATCTTCTAGAGAAGCATTCGATAAGCTTTGTGACAGCATTACTTTCTCTAAGGATGCATCGATACTAATATTCACCTTATTGTTACTTGCCACTGCTCTTAAAAATGTAGGCAATGTTGTATTGGTGATGGAAAAATCGACCGTTTTTAACAAACCTGGAATAGTGGTCTGTAAACTATCTAATTTTGTTCTAAGTTGTTGGATCCTTGTATCGGGTTGTTGTGCCAGTGCGTGCGCACTTATAAAGAAGCAGCATAACCATAGCCCAATATATCTTTTCAATAGCTTCATTTTTTTTTAATTTACAGTAAAGTTAATAGTTGTATACTCTGTGGTATACTCAGAGTTTGATGCACTTACGCGCCATTGATAGCTGCCTGCTGTTAAGTTAGCCGAGACGCTATTCTCTGCAATGTTGGTGTTTAGCAATATCTGTGTAGCATTGGTAAAATCAGGTGTCGCAATTTGTATCGTATACGAAGTGGCATTATCCAATGTTTGCCAACTAAAATTTATATCCCCTGCGGTGAGTTGTGCATTCTCGGTGGGTGCTAGTATCACCACATGTTGATTCGAAATGTCTTCTTCTAAAATTGCTTCGCATCCAATACATAGCCACAAGAATGCGCATAAAACGATAAGTCTTTTCATAACAAAATTTTGTCTTATAAAAATAACAAAAAAATTCATATTTTAGTACATTATATTTATATGTAGTCTAAAAATGAAAAAAGGTTACCCGTATAAGGGTAACAAATTCGGAAAATAGACACAGAAAAACAAATAACATATAGTAAACGCTATGAAATTTTTACACAAGAAAATCCCTGCTTACAATTTACAAGAGTTACTGGTGGTACTGGTTATTATTGGTATTCTCATTTTAATTGCTATGCCTAATTTTACCGGAGTCATTAACAACGCAAAGAGCATAGAAGCTCAAAATAACCTGAAAGCAATAGAAAGTTTTCAAAGCAGCTATCGTTTTATGCACCGCACGTATGCGCATGAATTAGAGAAAATAGATTTTATCGCACCTAAAACACCTGAACAAGGTGGTAATGCCTACTATACGTATGAAATATTGAATGCTACTAGAACAGCATTTACAGCAAGAGCTACTGCCATTGATGATTTTGATGGTGATGGTATTAAAAATGTTTGGGAGATTAACCAAGACAAGCAACTTATAGAGGTAACGAAGGATTAGGTCGATCTCAATTTGGCAATTAAAACACTTGCCCTCTATAATACTCCAGCACCTTTACTCGAAGGACATAGGCATATTTCGCATTCGACAAGTTTATTTTGGCACTTTCTAAGTTGTTTTTGCTCGTGATATACGCTAAAAAGTTAGAAACTCCACTGTTAAATCGGGTTTCGTTGACCTGAAAGGATCTTTCGAAAGCTGCTACTTGTTTCTGAAAGCTTTGATACCTAGCGAAGGCTGCTTCCATATCGAAATGCACTTGTTTGATGGTATTTTTAATTTCTACTTGCGTTCTTTCTAACTCTACTAGAGATTCTTCTACTTTCAACTTCTCTAAAGCTACATTGTTCTTTGCTCTAAAACCATTAAAAAGTGGAACTCTGACAGAAACTCCCATAACCGAATTCAAATTGTTTTCAAATTGATCCAAGTAAGGTATTTGTTTTGAACTGAATTCATTTTGCTCCCTTAGCACAGGTATATTTTGACTATTAACCTCTACAAAGTCGCCTGTTTCTACAATAGAGCTGCCTATCTGAGTAAAGGTTTCCGCAGCACTTGAATAATTGGTATTCAACTGCCCAAAGACGGACACTTCCGGAATGTATTGTGCTCTGGCTACATTTATTCCTTTTTTGGCAGCTTCCACTCGTAATTCTCTTGCTTTAAAAGTAGCTAACCCATTCAATGCCTGTTGATAAACCTCATCGGAAGACAGATTGTATTTCCCTAAACTCAACAACATAGAACTCTCATTTACATGCACTTCCCCATCTAAGTTCAACAATCTTGCTAAACTTAATTTCGCATTATTCAACTGAATCTTGGAGGATAAAATAGAGGTTTCATCTATAGTTTCTTGACCCAGTAGATCTGTATAATCTGCAGGATTTGACCTTCCTTCATCATACAGATCTTTCTGAATCTTGAGTTGATTTTTGGTTGCTGTTAAACGTTGTTCGTTCAACTCTAATACATCTCGGCTGTTTAATACTTGTAAATAGGCCAGTGTTACTGACAACACTAGGTTTTGTTTTTCTTGTTCAACTTCTAAGTTTGCCGCTTTGGCATTCATCTTTTGTTGTTTCACACTGTTTAGCAATCGAAATCCATTGAAAATGACGGCATTCAAATTTAGATTGGCGTTCGAAAATGTCAATTTCTGATTGATAAAATCATTCGTAAACGGATCGATACTTCTTCCGTTATTCACACCAATATTATAGCTTCCGTTTACATTGGGAAGTAAATTAGCTTTCGACTGTTTGAAATTAATAGTTGCTGATTGCTCTCTGAATCTAGATGATTTGAGTTCAAGATTATTCTTTAATGCAATCGAAATACACTCTTCTAAGGAATATCTCTTTTCTGTTTGTCCTTGAGCAGTGAACAAGGAACTAGATATCAAAATAAGTGTGCAAATAAAATTCTTAATTCTCATGACAATTCTTTAATCAGTGATTATTCTTCCATCCAATAAGTTCACAATTCGAGAACCATAGGATGCATTTTCCTCGGAATGCGTAGCTTGAATAATAGTTACTCCTTCCTTGTTCAATTCAGAAAAAAGCTCCATAATTTCTATACTCTGTTTCGAGTTTAGATTTCCAGTAGGTTCATCTGCCAAAATAAGTTTGGGATTTGCAACCAAGGCTCTAGCAATACCTACCAATTGTTGCTGTCCTCCACTCAATTGCTCTGGGAATAAATCTTTTTTCCCTACAATATTGAATCGATCTAACATATCGGCAACCATTGCTTTTCGCTCAGATGGTTTTACTTTCTTGTAAATTAATGGCGTTTCTATGTTCTCTCGAATTGTCAACTCATCAATCAAATGATATGCTTGAAACACAAATCCGATATATTCTCTGTATAATTTGGATCGGTTTCTCTCATTCATCTTGTGAACATCTTGATCTAGAAATGTATAATGTCCATGATTAAAGGCATCTAACATTCCGATACAATTCAATAAAGTAGATTTTCCAGAACCTGAGGGCCCCATCAAGGAGATAAACTCACCCTCACTTGCAGTGAAGTCGATCTCATTTAAGATGCTAATTCGACTTCCTCCAGATTTTACTACCCTAGAGGCCTGGTGTATGTTTAATAATCTTTGCGTCATTGTATTTTTTTATATTGTTAGTCTGTCTTTAATGAATATTGAACCATGATTTTCTTTTAAAGGTTTTTAATTTATTCTGTATGGATACTATCTACTGGATTCGAAATAGTCACTTTGTATGCTTTTACGCATATGGTAATCAAAGATGTCGATAGCACGATCAATCCAACTAGTAAAAAGATAGACGTATTCATTTCTATTCGATATACATAGTTTTCTAACCACGTATTCATTGAATAATATGCTATGGGTACTGCAATTAACAGAGATATGAATATGAGTTTAACAAACTTTTTTGATACCAACCATAGTATCCCCAACGAAGAAGACCCAAGGACTTTTCTTATTCCAATCTCTTTTGTGCGTTTCACTACATGAAAAGAAACCAAACCAAACAATCCCATGCTGGCGATTAGCATAGATATGAGTGCAAATAAACTAAAAACGTATCCTAATTTGTTCTCAGATTCGTATAAATTGTCATACGTATTTTCCAACGATTTTACTTCAATGTATTCTGATGGAGTGATCGATTTCATTGTTTCCTCGATGAACAATTTCATATTCTTAAAGTCACTCTCATTGGTCTTAACAAGTATTTGTCCCCTATATCTATCAGGACCTCTTCTCATAGTCATAAAAAGAGGTTTTACAGAAAAACTTAGTGATTGCAAGTGAAAATCCTTTACTACCCCGATTATTTTTCCACGAAAAAAGTCTTTTCCAACGGCTGTCTTCCAGCCTAGTTTTTTCATAGCTGTTTCGTTTATAATATATCCTTGAGTAAAATCTGTCACATATTCTTTAGAAAAGGATCTCCCTTCTACCATTTTCATATCTACGAGATCTATAAAGTCATAATCTACATATGATCTGTAAAATCGCATTGATTTTTTTTCGTAGTTCCCAGTCCAATTTTCTACAGGCCCATTACTTGTTATTTTTATGGGCAATTGAGAACTTATAGAAACCTGATTGATATTGGGGTGTTTCAGTAACTCATTACGAATTATATTCTCTTTTGCCATAATATCTTTACTAGTATATGACATATGAAGAATATTTTCTTTTGTATACCCCAACTCTTTTTGTGTAAAGTACTGTAACTGCTTATAAACAACAACACTGCATATCATCAATCCAATCGCAACAATAAACTGACCAATCATTAATGAATCTCCAAGTGAAAAGCGTTTCCCGCGGGTTTGCCAGAAATTACCTTTTAAGGATTTTACGAGATTTACTTTTGTTAAAAATACTGCCGGATAAATACCAGAAAGGAACCCTAATACTATTGAAACTAAAAGCATACTAGCAAAAAACCAAAAGTCTTCACTAAAGCTTAAAATGATATTTTTTCCCAATAGATCGTTAAAAAGAGGGAGTAAAAAGATGGCAAGTTGTATTGCTATAAAAAAACTTAATACAGACAGCACTAAAGATTCACCTACATATTTAAAGAGCAAGTTTCCTTTTTTCGCTCCCAATACTTTATGAATTCCCACCTCTTTTGATTTTTCTGTATATCTTGATATGGCTAAATTCATGTAGTTCATGGATGCCAAAAGAAGAATGATGATTCCAATAAAAGAGAAAAAGTATATATACTTAATACTACTATTCGTTTCCAACTCATCATCTAAATTTGAATAGAGGTGAATATCCTTCACAGGTTGTAAAGAAAATTTTGGAAAAAAAGAAAAACCACCATTTTTATAGGCACGTTTCATTGGTTCTTCGTACTTAGTCAATTTACGATTTAACTCCTTGTAATCTTGCCCCTGCTTCAATAAAATATAGCCGCGTTGTTCACAAGTAAACCAGTCATTAACATCTCTTTCCCAATTTGGATATAGCTGTCTTGACACGATAAAATCATACTTAAAATGCTGATTTTCTGGAGAATCTGCTACAATCCCTTTCACAACCAGTACATCTTTATTGTTGTACAAAATTGTTTTACCTACGGGAGATTCTTTTCCAAAGATTCTTTTTGCAGTAGTTTGGGTAAGTAGAATTGATGTCTTGTTTTGTAACGTTTTTTTATCCTGCCCTTCTAGTAACTCTATCGTGAAAATATCAAATAGATTTTCATCTGAGAAAAGTCCTTTCGCTAAAAATAATTCCTCATTTTTGGCCAGCGTAGCTTCTCGAACCGTTATTGTGGTTATCTCCTCGACTTCGGGAAATTCCGCCTTCATTGAAGTGAATAAGGGTACTGGTGAAAGCGTATAAACATCTGTAACGTTTGATTCGATTCCTTCTTCCTTGGTTAATACTCTATATGTTCGATCAATTTTCTCATGATGTTGATCATAACTCAACTCAAATTTCACATATAATGAGATGAAGACGAAGCATGTTATACCTATGGTCAGTCCGACTACGTTGATTAAAGAATACATTTTATTCTTTCTCAAACTCCTAATTGTTATTTTGAAATAATGTTTAAACATAATTACAATTTTATTCGGTTCGTAAAGAATCAACAGGATTATTCGTTGCAGACCGAATGGCCTGAAAGCTTACTGTTAATAATGTTATAATTAATAAAATAAAAGCTGATAACATAAAAATCGAAAAATTTATATTTATTCTATAACTATAACTTTGTAACCACTGTGATGAAAAATAATAACCTATAGGTATAGCAATTATCAAGGAAATACCAGCAAGAATAATAAACTGTTTCGATAATAATCTCCAAATAATATATACGGACGCGCCAAGAACCTTTCTAATTCCGATTTCTTTTTTTCTTTGTTGTGCAGTGTACGTAGTGAGGCCTAAAACTCCGAAACAACATATTATTAATGCAACTATCGAGAAAATAGAGGTAAGTTTTGCTATACGTTCTTCATCTTTAAACTTTAAACGATGTTCTTCATCTAAAAAGTTATAAGAAAAAACGTCTTCAGGGTTATACTTTTTGAAAATAGTTTTTGTGTCTCTAATAGTATTTGAAATAGCATTTGGTGTTGCTGCTATCTTAATATTTACGTATTTGTATTTCAAAAACTTCTTGTCGATTAAGGTATATATAGAAGGTTCAATGGCATCATAAGGGGATAAAGTAACCATATCTTTTACAACTCCTATAATTTTAAATTTCCCAAAATATCCCCACTTTACATATTTTCCTACGGGGTTTTCAATACCCATATATTTAACTGCTGATTCATTTACTATAAATGATAAAGAATCACTCGGGAATTTGGATGAAAAATCTCTACCTTCAAGTAAGTTCCAGCCGATCATTTTCCCAAAATCTGGAGTGGCTCTTACAGTTCTAAAGCTTGTTTTCATTTTTGGGTCCTTGCCTTCCCAATGAAAATCTCCATTTGCCCTATTTGTTCTAGTTATCCTTACGTCTGAAGCTGTAACTTGATCTATATAAGGAGACTTTAATAGTTCGTTTTTTATGGATGGGTAACTCTGTAAAACTCTATCATTATTTATGGGTATACTTACAACTAAATCCTTATTAAAACCGAGAGGTCTGTTTTTTGCGTAATTAATTTGTTCTATTACTGTTAGGGTCCCTACAATAAGAATACCAGAAATCGTGAATTGTAAAACTAATAACCCACTTCTTATTGCTACAGAATTTTTGTTATTACTACTTAACCCTTTAAAAACTTTTACAGGTTTAAACGCGGAAAGGTAAAACGAAGGATATGAACTACTTAATAAGGCAGTGACAAACAATAATGAAGAAACTCCGATCCAAAAATATAATTTTTGAAAAGGAATTTTAATCTCCTTATCAATAATAGTATTAAACTCTGGCAATAGTAAATCAGTAAATAATAAAGCCAAACAAAAAGAGAAAAATATAATGATAAATGATTCTGTAAAAAACTGTAGTGCTAATTGTCTTCTAGAAGAACCAAGCGTTTTTCTTATACCAACTTCTTGACTTCTTTTCAAAGCATTTACAGTACTCAAATTCATAAAATTAACACACGCTAAAAGCAGGATAAAAAATCCAATAACACCAAATAAAATAACATTTTCAATTCTACCTCCAACACTCTTTCCGTTTTCAAATTGAGAATGTAAATACCATTTTGACATAGGAAAAAGAAATAATTCAGTACTCAATGTATCCTCAGGGTTTTTGTTTTTTGTAACATATTTAATCTGGTTAGAAACAACATTTATGTCAACATTTTCTTCTAACTGTGCAAATACCTGAAACCTAAAATTTCCCCAACTTAAATTATCTTCATATTGTCCTGTTCTTTTTAAAAGTTCCCAAGGCGCAATAAACTTTAAACTGTGAAAGCTAGAATTTTTTGGCAAATCCTTATAAACTCCAGCAACTTTAGCTTCCATCTTATTACTTATCATGATTGTCTTACCCATTGGATCTTCCTCTCCAAATAAATCAACAGATGCACTTTTAGAAATTAACAAAGATGAAATATCTTTCAAAGCATTTTTATTACCAGAAATCATCCCTAGATTCAAAATATTAGCTAAGTCTGGTTCTGCAAACCTTCCTCTTGATTTAATGATTTTATTTTTATGAGTAACTGTGAAATTCTGAATTCTTGAAGCCGTTACAGCATATTTGAATTGATTCCCATATTCATCTCTTAAAACTGGGGCTAATTGCATTGGTTGCGATGAATACGTTCCTATTTTTCCATTAAATTTCTGATTTTGCATTACCGAAACTATATGATCATAGTTGGTCAATGATTTATTAAAACTCAACTCTCCATAGACCCACAAGGCAATTAATAAAACAGCGGTCAAGCCTAT
>Ga0316204_10000423_pt1 | contig 156916 bp, 154 predicted proteins | sample 6monrhotite_MG_2_FD_205661 | JGI IMG/M metagenome (GOLD analysis project Ga0316204, IMG submission 205661) | Microbial mat bacterial communities from mineral coupon in-situ incubated in ocean water Damariscotta River, Maine, United States -... | ecosystem: Environmental > Aquatic > Marine >... | reverse complement strand
CTCCATGGTTTTACCACCTTTGGTTTCTACCGTGAAACTGGCTGGGCCTGTGCCTGCAACACCATTCGAAATAATGCGTGCAAACGAATCAATCTCTGTACGGTATTCAGTCCCATTTGCGCCATAAGCACCTGCAATAGCAACAAGCCGTTGCCCATCAAGACAAAACCGATCGTTGGCATCGAACTTTACGGCACCTTTCACACCATCCTGTGCCACCGTTTTTGGGCAACGATGAATGGTCGAAAGGCCAGAAAGACCCCAGCCCATCCCAAGAAGACCGTTACCACCCTGACTGTTGTAATTAAGTGAGAGTTTTGGCTGCATACCATTCACACCCGGAGCGACTTCAATCGGAATGCTGTAGTTCGCGGCCCCTGAAGGACTCACCGAAACCGCTGCATGCGCAGACATTACCAATCCTATAAAACTAAATAGAAAACACGACAGAACACGGATACCAAAACGATACATAACCCCTCCTCAAGAGCGCATAAATTAGGGGCGGATAAAACCACATTCAGATTCGCTGCACCATCCCGCAAAAAGGGTATATGCGACGCTCATTTTACCTACAATCACTTCACCTTTTACATCTATCCCACCATTCCCCACCATTCACAGAAACCCCATTATATAACAGCTATTCGATAAATACCTTTGATAAGTCACTGTGTACATATGCATCGAGCTTATAATTTTTATGCTAAAGTGGGTTGACAAGGGGTTAAATAGGGCCAATATTGGCGATAAGTGGGGATTTGTGGTGAATTCTACACGGTGTGGAGAGGCAGACAGCTATGTTCGAAGGTGAACACACGGTTAGCATGGACGATAAAGGTCGGGTCAGCATTCCTGCTGGCTTCCGCGAAGCTTTACGCCGCCTTTTCGACGACGAATCTGTTGTAATTACCCGCGATTATGATGGCTGCCTGCGAGCCTACCCACCGAAAGAGTGGGAACGTAAAGTCCTCCAAAAAGTCCGCTCCCTACCGATGAATGACCCCAAAGTCCGCGCTTATGAACGCCTTGTTATCAGCCCTGCCACCACTTGTTCTCCGGACAAGCAGGGTCGTGTTCTTGTCTCTCCCACACTAAGAAAAGATGCTGCATTGAATAAACAGGTCGTGTTTTCCGGTGGTCCGGGTTACTTCGAAATATGGGATGCCGACCGCCGTAATTCGATGCTCGAAGAAGCCCAAAAACTGCTGCTTGCCGGCGGACTGGACTTCTGATGTGTCTCACGACAATTCCATGCCCCACACACAATCGGTTGAACACATCCCTGTTCTCGCAAACGAATTCATTGATGCGCTCTGCATCGATCCAGATGGCACATACATTGATGCCACCTTTGGTCGTGGCGGACACAGCCGCATGTTACTCAAACGCCTCTCTTGCAAAGGTCGGCTTATCGCACTTGATCGTGATTCGGATGCTGTGGCTGTGGGTAGAAAGCTGGAAGCCGAAGATTCACGTTTTAAAATTTTTCACCACGACTTTGCCTCACTTGAAGAGGCTGTCCATGATGCAGGATGGCATAAGGTGACCGCAATCGGCTTCGATCTTGGCGTCTCCTCTCCGCAGTTTGACCAGCCAAATCGCGGCTTCTCATTTCAACAGAGTGGCCCACTCGATATGCGCATGGACTTCAAACATGGTCAGCCGCTGTCACAGCTTTTGAAACACACATCAGAAAAAGAACTGATTCAGATCATCCGTGACTTTGGCGATGAGCGTTACGCCATGCGAATCGCAAAAGCCATCTTGCGTGCATACAAAGCCAATGAAATGAATACCACGCTTGATCTTGAAAATGCCTGTTTCCATGCCGTGCCTAAACAAGCCCGTTATGGTGGCGCTCACCCTGCTACGCGTACATTTCAGGCCTTGCGCATCTGGGTTAACGATGAATATGGTCAGATCAAAACAGGTGTTCAGGCTGCGATGAAACATCTCAAACCCGGCGGACGCCTTGCTATCATCTCATTTCATTCCGGCGAAGACCGCCGCATTCGTGATATGATCGAAGAAGAAGTCAATGCATGCACCTGCCCACCACAGTTTCCGATTTGTGTGTGTGGGCGTGTCGCTTCGATGCGTTGGGTGCAGAAAAAACCAATCCGTGCTTCAGAGGAAGAGATTGCCAGTAACCCGCGCAGCCGATCTTCGCTATTGCGTATTGCAGAGGCCGTTCAAGTCGATCCAAGCCAGAATGATCCAAGTCAGGGCGATCCAAACCAGACCGATGCAAAACAAACGGATGCAAAACAATGAACGGCAAGCTCACTGTAGGCCTTTCGCTTGCATCCATTGCCATGCTTGCAGCCGGACAGGTATGGCTCTCTCATTTACGTTATGAGACCTCTCTGGAAACTTCCAGCATTCAGAAATTGCAGGGTGAGCAAAAACATAACATCCATAAACTGAATCTGGAGCTAGCCAGCCTGACCCGGCCAGAGCGTCTGCGTAAAATTGCACAATCGGAGCTTGGTATGGCGCCACCTCGCCCCATGCAGGTGATTCGCCCATGAGTCGCGCCGCTATGCATCGCGCTTCTGCAAATGATTCTTCCATGGAAAAAACGGAGAGTATCTACATTCGCCGTCGCCTTGAAGCGGTAGCAGGACTCATGGCTGTTGGTTTTTTGATTCTCTCCATTCGCGCGGTTGATTTGCATTGGATTCAAGCTGAAGCGCTGAAGAGTGCAGCAGACAAACAACGATATCGCCAGTTTCAAACGACGGCACCACGCGGGCCCATTGTTGATGTGAATGGACGTACACTGGCGGAAAGTGTCGAGGTGCCATCCATTGCAGCAATTGCACATGAAGTGCCGGATGAAAGAATCCCCGAATTGGCCCGTGCTCTGGGTCTGAATGTAACAAAACTACAAAAGAAGCTTCATAACAAACAAGGTTTTGTCTGGTTATCCCGTCTGGTCTCCCCTGCGACTGCCAAAAAAGTCATGGCACTGAATATTGATGGGATTCGTCAGGAAAGTGAATGGCGGCGTTATCACCCGCTTGGGCCTGAAATCGGCCACTTGTTAGGATTTGTTGGCATTGATGGGCATGGTCTTGAGGGTGTTGAGCGTAATTACAATGATACACTCGCAGGCAAGCCGGGCATTCAACAGGTTCGACGTGATGCCCGTGGACACTCATTGCCCGGCGGTATCTGGTTGAAAAAGCCGACCATCGGTCAAAAACTTCATCTCTCTCTCGACAGTACGATTCAAAGCATTGCTTATGCGGCACTGGCTGATGGCATTCGCAGGCAGGATGCCAAGGGTGGCTCAGTGGTTGTGATGCGGCCTGCTGATGGTGCCGTGGTTGCGATGGCCAACTGGCCAGGTTTTAACCCGAATAATTTTGGTCAATACAAACCCGGACAATGGCGTAACCGTGTGATTACCGATGTATTTGAGCCGGGCTCCACGCTAAAACCCTTTACCGTTGCCGCGGCTTTGAAATCCGGAAAATGGAAACCTGAATCCAAAGTTTTTTGTGAAAATGGTAACTATCAGGTTGCAGATTACACCATCCATGATGATCACAAAGAAGGCTGGCTGGATATGACAGGCCTCATTGCACGCTCCAGCAATATTGGCGCAGCCAAGGTAGCACTTGATATCGGCCCTGAACAACTTTACAACACATTAACCGATGTAGGTTTCAAACGCCGAAGTGGCATCGGGCTAGGCGGAGAATCACCTGGCATCATACCCTCAATCGGGCGATGGGGCCCGGTTGAAACAGCCAACATCGCCTTCGGTCAAGGCATTGCGGTGACGCCGTTGCAGCTTGCAACGGCCTTTTGCGTTTTGGCAAATGACGGTTATTACGTTGCCCCCAAACTACTGGCTAACAAAACCAGTCCGATACGCAAACGTGTGATGGGCAAAAGGGATGCCCGCACAATACGCGCCATGCTTGAAGCCGCTACTGGCCCGGAAGGAACTGGCGGCCTTGCCGTTCCGGCGGGTTACCGGGTTGCCGGGAAAACGGGCACAGCCCAGAAACCAAGTGCTGATGGCAGTTATGCCGGCGATAAGTTCACGGCAGTGTTTGCAGGCATGGCACCCGCCAACAACCCTGAGCTGGTAGTAATTGTGGTGATCGATGAGCCACAAAAATCAATTTATGGTGGTCAGGTTGCAGCACCCGTATTTCGCAATATTGTAGCTACAGCACTTCCTTACCTTGGCATTTCACCCACACAAACTGAAACCCCTGCCTGGAGTGTGGCACACGCTTCGGCAGAGTCTGACAATATAGTATCCAAACAATCGCTTTTACGCCTCTCTCTCAGAGAAGCCCGGCACATTGCTTCAGCCAAAGGTTTGCAGCTTCGTACCCATGGCACAGGTTGGGTTAATCGCCAGAAACCACTCTCTTTTGCATCGCTGCAAGCAGGCGATGTGGTGGAGGTATGGCTGAATGAGTGAATCGATGTCTGTATCCAGAATTGAGTTCAAACCACGGATGCTCTCCAGGCTTTCTAAGATTCAACCCTCTTCTGACGCCACCATTTCCGGCATCTGTGATGATTCACGTTTGGTTCAGCGCGGCGATGCGTTTCTTTGTATGCCTCGCACGGCAACCAATGCTGAAACCTTTGCCAACAAGGCCATGGAAAACGGTGCTGTTGCGATCATCTCCATTGCCAAGCCACTCAGTATTAATCTGCCTCTTTTGCAACTTCCAGATATGAATGCAGTCGGCGAATTACTGCGCAAACTTTCTGGTAGAAAGGCATCAGGCATCAACTGCATTGGCATCACCGGAACAGATGGGAAAACAAGCATTGCATGGATGTTGCGAGAGGCGTTATCGCGCCGTTTTGATACCGTCTGGTCAACAGGCACGTTAGGGCTTGTCCGCAGTAGTTCGAATATTTCAAACATTGGCAATACCACGCCTTCACTCATCACCTCACATCGTCTGCTCCAGTCTGCCGTACAGGAAGGTGTGGATGCGCTGGTCATGGAAGTTTCATCCCATGGCATTGAGCAGGAGCGTATTGCCGGGCTACCTATTAACACTGCGATCTGGAGTAATCTTGGTCATGATCACTTACAGGATCATGGTGGTTTTGAATCTTACGGCGATTTAAAGAAACAATTTGTTACACGCACAGTTCAACAGGGTGGTATCGCCATCTGTAATGCCGATGATAAAATCATGCGCAAGCTCATGGCCAACACACCGGCACACTGGTATGCCCATGGTCTTTATGCCGGTGATGCTGATGAAACCATTAAACTCACATGGGAGCAGGAACTTCCGGGCATGGTGCGCTTTTCTTATCAGGGCAAGGAAATTCGCATCGAGGACATTCCGGTCGGAGACTTCCATGCTGAAAACCTTGCCGCAGTCGCACTGACACTCATTAGTCGATTTGATGTTAAATTTGATGAACTCCCTGAGTTTTTAAATGGCATGAGTGCCCCACCGGGGCGCATGCAGGCACTGGATATCGCACGCTGGCAGGTTTTTATCGACTATGCCCATACACCGGAAGCGCTTTCCCGTTGTCTGGAAACCGCACGCAAGTTAACCCGCAATCGTCTGATGGTTGTGTTTGGCTGTGGTGGCAATCGTGATAGAGAAAAAAGACCCGAGATGGGCCGTGTTGCAGTGGAAACTGCAGACTGTGTCTGGATCACTTCAGATAACCCACGCAATGAACTCCCTGAAGTGATTGCATCGGAAATTGAAAATGGCATGCGAAAACCCTATCCTGCAAAAGTTTTTCTTGAGCTGGATCGCAAACAGGCCATCACAGATGCCATCGAAGCCATGCGCCCCGGTGATCTGCTTGTGATTGCAGGCAAAGGGCACGAGGCCTATATGGAGATTGAAGACCGTCGTTTTGAATGGAGTGATTTCACCATCGCAGAGCAATGCCTGCATCACAAAGAAGATCAAAGGATGCAGCTATGCGCTTAAGCAGCATCGAACTCCAGAAAGCCACGAGGGGTCATTGGCATAAAGGTATGCCGGAATCCATTATCGGCATCAGTACAGACACAAGAAAATTTATTGAAGGTTACGCTTTCCTTGCGCTTCGCGGCCCAAATTTTGACGGCCATCGTTTTGCAGAACAGATCGTTTCAAAAGCCCATGCACTGATAGGCGATGAGCAAGGGATCACTCTCTGGGATCACCTTCCGACCCCACAATTACAGGTTGTAGATACCCTGACAGCACTCGGAGATATTGCCCATGCATGGCGCAATCGCTTAAGCCAAACCACCGTGATTGCCATTACCGGATCATATGGCAAGACCACGGTTCGTTCCATGTTATCACATATCTTTAACGCGCTTGATATTTGTACCGCAGCAACCCATGCCAACCTGAATAACCTGATTGGTGTACCCACCACGCTTCTGGGCATTGATGAAACCACCGAAGTGGCGTTAATCGAATGTGGCATCAGCGAACCAGGTGAAATGAGACGCCTTTCACAGATTGTACAGCCTGATGTTGCAGTTATTACGGGCATCAGTGCAGCGCACAGTTCCGGGCTTGGTGGTATTGAAGGGGTTGCTCGCGAAAAAAGAGAACTTATTTCTCATCTTTTACCGCAAGGGTGGTGCGTATTCGGTTCTAACGTATCGCAACAACTCAAGGGGCAGGATATCCCTCATACCGCTATCGACATGGATGCAACAAATGACGATGTTGTACAGTGGAAACTTGAAGGGCAATGCCTACAGTTATTTACAGCCCGCGAAAAGGCCACGCTGACACTCTCTCTCCCGGCCAAACACTGGGCAGCCAATATGGCACTTTCTGCAACCATTGTACTGAAATATTTCAGAGAAAAGACAAGCAGGCAGGCCCAGCAGCAAACCACTCAAATGATGCCAAACCTACAGAAGATAGCAGACACGCTTTCGAGCTGGAAAGCTGTTGACGGACGTATGGCAACTGTTATTGGAGCCAACGGCATCACTATTCTGGATGACAGTTACAATGCCAATCCTGCCTCCATGCAAGCCGCATTGGATACACTGGCACAGCTAACTGGCCATAAAACCGCAATCATTGGTGATATGGCAGAGTTGGAACATTCAGCTCAAGCCCATGCAGGTCTCGAAGTTTCCAATATCGACAGACTGATTCTGATCGGTCATGAAATTCAGGCCTTGAAAACAAATCACCCTGAAGCCCTTTGGTTCAAAACAACCGATAGAGCACTGGAATGGATCCAAACCAACCTGAATAACTTTGGAGAAAACGACACCGTGCTGATTAAGGCTTCCAGAAGCATGCATCTGGATCGCATCGTTCGTGCGATGGTGAGTCAGGAGGGCATTCATGCTCTATAATCTTCTCTATCCACTGGCTGACCAGTACTCTATTTTCAACCTGTTCCAATACATCACCTTCCGCACCGTCTATGCGCTGCTCACTTCGCTCATCCTGTGCTGGGTGATTGGGCCATTCTTTATTCGTTGGTTGAAGACCCGGCAAGGTAAAGGGCAACCGATTAGAGATGATGGCCCACAAAGCCATTTGGTCAAACAGGGCACACCCACCATGGGAGGGCTGCTGATCCTGCTTACCTTCACCCTTTCGACACTTCTTTGGGCTGATCTCTCCAATTATTTCATCTGGCTTGGGCTGATGTTAACACTGGGCTATGGGCTGATTGGCTGGCTGGATGATCACCTGAAACTCAGCAAAGAGAGTTCTAAAGGTCTGGCGGGAAGATGGAAGCTACTCTTACAGTTTCTGTTTGGAGGCATTGCCGCTGTAGGTCTCTATCAGATGACCGAACCGATGGTTGATATTCCTTTTTTCAATATCCAATGGGAAATGGGTTTATGGTACCCACTGTTTATCATTTTTGTTTTGATCGGAACTTCCAATGCTGTGAACTTAACCGATGGTCTGGACGGTCTGGCTGTCACGCCAACCTTCATGGTAGCCACAGCCCTTGCGGTGGTTGTATACCTGTCAGGTCACGCTCAATTTTCAAATTACTTAATGATTCCATATGTTCCCGGCGCAGGCGAACTGACTGTCTTCTGTGGTGCCATGGTGGGTGCATGTCTTGGTTTTTTATGGTTCAACACTTACCCGGCGCAGGTTTTCATGGGTGATGTCGGGGCACTGGCATTGGGCGGCGCCCTTGGGTTTGTCGCCTGCGCTGTGCATCAACAGTTCCTGCTTGCCATTGCCGGAGGTGTTTTTGTTCTCGAAGCGGTTTCAGTGATTGTACAGGTTGCCTCATTCAAATTGACGGGAAAACGTGTTTTCCGCATGGCTCCGATCCATCATCATTATGAACTCAAAGGCTGGGCAGAACCCAAAGTCATTGTCCGTTTCTGGATTATTTCACTTATTCTTGCGCTCGTGGCTTTGTCCACGTTGAAAATACGGTAATGACAATATGAACATCCAAAGACAAAAAATCGCCATTATGGGCATGGGGAAAACAGGGCAATCACTTGCACGTTTTCTGTTGCGCCATGGTGAAATATGTGAAGGCTTTGATGAACATAAAATCAAGTTACCTGATGGTCCTGGACTGCCTCTGCATATCGGCCCTTTCTCTGCCGACACATTGAGCCAATACGATCTGATTGCCGTCAGCCCGGGCATTCGCTGGTCAAATCCGGTGCTTACGGCACTCAGGGAAAAAGGCGTTCCTGTCACAAGTGATCTGGATATTTTTCTGGATCATTATACAGGCGCTATCATTGCTTTCACCGGAACCAATGGCAAAACAACCACCACCCATCTGGTTAATATTATGCTTGAGACTTTGCCCGGTGGTATTGATGCCGGTGGCAATATTGGCACGCCAATGCTTGAACTTCTTCAGGATGAAGAACAACCGACACGTGTTGCATTGGAGCTTTCGAGTTTTCAATTGGAACGCAGCAATCGCATCAAACCGGATTGGGCTGTGTTGCTCAATTTCCAATCTGACCACGCTGATACACACAGCAGTAAAGATGAATATCTTGCTGCCAAACTTCGAATATTTGAACTACAGAGAGCAGGTGATACTGCCATGCTTCCTGCCGATTCTGAGTGGAATGATCTGGCAGAGCAATTACAAAACAGGGACGTTCGCACCCTTCGTTTTGGTTATTGCAATGAGAATGATTCAGAATCAGATATGTTGACTGCGGGTATCATGGAAACCTCGAATGGCCCTGCGCTATTCTGGCTGCAACATGAACAGCGCCAGTTGATCCCTTGCGAACAAATTCCTGCACGGGGAACACATCAGCATATGAACATGGCTGTCGCAGCTCAAGCTGCCGCTGATTATGGTGTAAGCCCGGAAGTGATTCGTGAAACCATGCTTTGTTTTCGTGGGCTTAAACATCGACTGGAACACATTTGCATGACCGCAGGAAAGGATTGGTATGATGATTCCAAGGCCACCAATCCTGATGCTGCGATTGCGGCTCTCAATTCATTTGAAAAAACCGTCTGGATCTGTGGCGGTTTAAGAAAAAATCTTGATCTTACTGCACTCGTTCCTGTAGCTCATGAACATGTTGTGCATGCCTTTGTGATTGGAAAAGAGACCCGTGCCTACACCGAAATGCTGGAAGAAGCCGGCGTCCCATACAAAGTTGCCGGAAATATTCAGCGTGCTGTGTCCATGGCATCACAATGTCAGGGCGATGATCCTGTACTGCTTTCTCCCGCAGCAGCCAGTCAGGATCAGTTCACAGATTATGTAGAGCGTGGCTGCGCATTTGCCAACGCTGCTCAGCAACTGAGAAGCGCTCATGGTCGTATGCGTGGAGGCGCAGCATGAATCGCCGTATCGCACCTCCCGACCCTGTAATCAGCGGCGCTGTACTGCTGCTTATGCTGCTCAGTGCCATCATGATCGGCAGTGCCAGTCTCAGTATAGCTGAAGTTCGTTATGGTGATTCCTTGCGAATTATTTCTCACTGGATGATCTATATCCCTATCGGTCTCATCATTGCATGGACTGTTTCATCTGTGCATCCAGACTGGTTAAAAGCGGCAAGTCTGCCACTGCTCGGTATTTTTCTATTACTCATGTTTGCTGTGCTGCTGTTTGGTATTAAAATCAATGGCGCAACCCGCTGGTTCTCACTGGCAGGCATGACACTGCAACCCGTCGAACTCTTCAAACCTGTCATCATTTTATACTTGGCATATTACATCGCTGCATTTCCTGAACGTCTAAAAAGTTTCTCAGCAGGCCTTGCTCCCATGCTTGTCGTGCTTTGCGCAGCGGCTACGCTGCTATTGCTTCAGCCAGACTTTGGTAATGCCGTTTTGCTTGTCATGGTGACATTCTGCATATGGTTTGTAGGCGGTGTACCTTTGCGTCACCTGTTTGCTCTGGTAGCGATCACCATTCCAATCGGGCTGCTTGGCATCCTTGCGGAGCCTTATCGAGCCAAAAGGTTTTTCAGTTTCACCGATCCGTGGGCTGACCCGTTTGGCAGTGGTTATCAACTGGTTCAGTCTATGATTGCATTTGGCAGTGGTGGTTTATCAGGAAGCGGCCTCGGACAAGGCGTACAGAAACTTTTTTATCTGCCGGAAGCATTCACCGATTTCATCGCAGCCGTGCTTGCCGAAGAGCTTGGACTTGCCGGAACACTGGCACTGATCACCATCTTTGCGGTGTTGATCTGGCGCGGCCTGCAAATCGCCATGCATGCCAATGAAACATTTGAACGCCTGCTGGTATTGGGTTGTACACTCCTTATCGCCATCTCATGTATGATCAATCTGGGCGCAGTGATGGGAATTTTGCCCACCAAGGGCATGCCCATCCCATTTTTTTCCTACGGTGGCAGTGCACTTTTTGGTAACTGTGTCCTGATTGGAATGATTCTTTCTGTTCAGCGCCACCAGTCCGGGAACAGCGCTGAGCAGTATCTTCAGAACAGCCGAAAAATCGAGGCCATTGTATGACTACGGCAGCAAATATTTGCATTGCCGGTGGTGGTACCGGCGGTCATGTCATGCCTGCACTCGCGCTTGCCGATGCAGCTCGTGAGGCATGGCCCGAAATGAAAGTATCGTTTATCGGTGCTGAACGTGGACTGGAAGCCCGTCTTCTGCCTGAACGAGGAGAAGAGGTGTTGCTGCTAAGTATGCACGCCGTTCAAGGTGCAGGAATCGCTCAAAAACTCCGTGTTCTCTTCTGGGAGCTTCCCAAGGCAATTCAGAAAGTCCGAAAACACTGGAAAACCAATCCGCCACAACTGGTGGTAGGTGTGGGCGGTTATGCCAGTGTCACGGGCGTTCTTGCAGCACTAATCAGTCGCATTCCTGTTATGCTCTATGAGCAAAATGCCGTACCCGGACTGGTCAATAGAAAACTGGCCTATTTCTGCAAAACAATCATGCTTGGTTTTGCAGATGCAGGCCGCTGGTTACCAGCCGGAAAAAGCATCATCACCGGAAACATTATTCGGGAAGATATCGTAAAGGTGAACTGGCAGTCTCATACACCACCGAGACTTCTGGTGCTTGGCGGCTCACAAGGTGCTGCCTTCCTTAATGAAACCATCCCTGCTGCATGCCATCAATTGAAAAAAAAGGGCAAACTCTTTCAGGTCACACACATTGCGGGCAACAACGATACAAGCATTCAACAGGTCACGGATACTTATAAAGATGCAGGCATTGAGGCTGATGTACTCGGGTTTTGCAGTGACATGCCGAACTTTTATAGCAGTGGTGATCTGATGATTGCTCGCAGCGGTGCCATGACGGTGGGTGAAACAGCGATCTGTGGTATGCCGAGCATTTTTGTGCCATTACCCCATGCTGCTGATCATCATCAATTTTATAATGCCAAGGCCAGTGCTGACAAAGGTGCTGCCATCATTTTTGAACAGCAGGATTGCTCTGTAAGCAAATTGGCAAAACAGATTGAAAATCTGTTATTTGATATTCCCCGGCTTACCGACATGAGTCGGGCTGCCAAAACGGTTGCGCCCACCCTTGCCAAAGAGAAACAGCTTGAAGCATTGCAGGCGCTACTGCCTGTACCGGAAATCATGGTATGAAAACACGTATTCAATGCATTCACCTGACAGGCATCGGTGGCATCGGTATGAGTGGCATTGCCGAATTGTTACATAATCAGGGCTTTAGCGTACAGGGAAGTGATGCGGCTGAAAGTCCCAATGTACTTAAACTGCGTGGTTTGGGTATTGCTGTCTCAATTGGTCATGCCAAAGAGAACCTTGGCAAAGCGCAGGTGGTTGTAACCTCAACTGCGATTGCAAAAGATAATCCTGAAGTCAATGAAGCTAAGAAAAAGGGTATTCCGATCATTCCCAGGGCTGAAATGCTGGCTGAGTTGATGCGCATGAAACAAGGCGTAGCTGTTGCAGGAAGTCATGGAAAAACAACCATTACCTCGATGATCGCACATGGCATGGAAACTGCCGGGCTTGACCCGACTTATGTCATCGGTGGTCGTTTAATGGCGACAGGCGACAATGCCAAGCTGGGTTCCAGTCCATGGCTGGTGGCTGAAGCAGATGAAAGTGATGGTTCATTCCTTCGTCTGGCTCCCACCATTGCAGTTGTCAGCAATATCGATCCGGAACATCTGGATCATTATGGTGATTTTGAACATCTAATGCAGGCCTTCAGACAATTTGTGAATTTAACCCCATTTTATGGGCGTGTTGTCCTGCATCATGAACATCCAAACGTAGCCGCACTGCGCGAAGGCTTGCACAAACCGGTGACAACATATGGCAGCAGCCCTCAGGCAGACCTTCATTTGATGAATGTGAAGCCCGATGGAAACGGTCAACAATTAACGGTAGGCATTCGTGAAAAAAAACAGACATGCCATTTCCGACTGCCTATGCCCGGCCGTCATAATGCCGAAAATGCACTTGCAGCTATCGCTGTCCTGCTTGATCTGGGTGTTGATACCAAAACAATCAAACAAGCGATGGAAAGTTTCGCCGGCATTCAGCGGCGCTTCCAATGCACATCATCAAACAGTGGTGTTCTGGTCGATGATTATGCCCATCACCCAAAAGAGATCATGGCAACATTAGAGGCCGCGATCGCATGCTGGCCTGAAAAAGAGATCGCTGTGATCTTTCAGCCTCATCGATATACCCGAACTCAGGATTTAATGGCCGAATTTCTTGGCGCATTTGATACGGCCCATGAGGTTGCGTTGCTACCCATCTATGCAGCCAGCGAAACAGCTATCAAAGGCATTTCATCTGAAAATATGGTTGAAAACATGCGCACAAGAGGTCACAGGCATGTGACGTATTGCCAAAGTTTGGAAACTGCAAAAAAACATGCCCTACAGAATTTATCAAACGGTAAAGTGGTATTGCTTATGGGAGCCGGGTCGATCGGTTCTCTGGCTCAACAACTGCGTGATGCCATTAATGAACAACCTGACGATAAAAAAAATCGCCCAATTGCTAACGGGCTGACTGATCTAAATGCTGGAGCATTGCCATGAGCTGGGCACAGGATATTGCAAAACTGGGGCGACTCGATGAACAGGTTCCCATGTCAGCACATACCACGCTGGCCATCGGTGGACCGGCCCACTGGTATTTTCGTGCAACAGGCATCCATGAACTGGCCGAAGCGCTTCGTATCATTCCTCTGGACATCGCTATTTTGCCATTGGGACGCGGCAGCAATCTGCTGGTTCCCGATCATGGCTTTGATGGCATTGTGCTCGATTTTGGTGAACTTTCCCAAATCACTGTCGCTGATACCACACTCACAGCAGAAGCCGGTGCCCGTATGAGTAAAGTTGCTCAGCAATGTGCAACACATGGCTTGGCAGGCCTTGAGTTTCTGGCGACTGTGCCCGGTGATATGGGCGGTGGTATTGCCATGAATGCCGGTGCATTCGGACAGCAGCTATCCGATACCCTGCTCTCTATTCAGATATTGCATCGTCATGGTGAGATCGAAACATTTCAACGGGATCAACTGCAAATGATCTATCGTCATACCAGCTTGCCTAAAAAATCATTGGTGGTTTCCAGCGTATTTACCCTGAACATCGATAAATCTGAAGCCATTCGTGAACGGATGCGTAATATGCGCAAACAACGCAGCAGCACCCAGCCGCTTGCCCTGCCTAACTGTGGATCCGTTTTTAAAAACCCTGAGGGTGATTATGCCGCACGCCTGATTGAAGAAGCTGGACTCAAAGGCAAAAAAATTGGCCATGCGACCATATCTTCCACTCACGCCAACTTCATTGTTAATGAAGGGGGTGCATCCTGTGAAGATGTACTGACCCTGATCAACATGGCTCAACAAGCGGTTCAAGCCAAATTTGATATACGGCTGGAACCGGAAGTACGTATCATGGGAGGTTCGGCGTGAATCCATCCACCCTCCTCAGTCCTGTTCAATTTACCAACGTGGGTGTGTTAATGGGCGGTACATCCAGTGAACGTGAGATTTCGTTACGTTCCGGAAAGGCGGTCTCTGCTGCGTTGAAACGCTCAGGTGTACCTGTAACCGAAATCGACCTGACCCACAACTGGCCGGAACAGATCCAATCAGCTAATATCGATGCTGCATTCATTGCGCTGCATGGAACACTCGGTGAAGATGGCGCAATTCAAGGTCTGCTTGAAATCATGAACATCCCCTACACCGGTTCTAATATCACCGCTTCTGCGCTTTGCATGCACAAACAACTTTGCAAAAATGTACTTGATAAAGCGGGACTTAAAACACCGCTCGATATTCCATTGACTGATAACGGCCCCGCGCGTTATCCGGTGATTCTTAAACCTGTTGCAGAAGGCTCAAGTGTCGGACTTCATTTCCTAAACAATCAACAGGAGTGGAACACGCTAAACGTCGACGACCCAACCCACTGGATGGCAGAGATGCCGATAACGGGGCCGGAGATTCATGTGTCCACGCTTAACGGCAAGGCGCTGCCACCTGTCGAGGTTGTTCCGAAATCCGGTGTCTATGATTACGAGTCCAAATACACGGTTGGCGCAACGGAATATTTCTGCCCTGCCCGGCTGCCTGCCGAAACGCTTCGTCTGTGCATGCAGCGTGCGGAAGAGGCGGTCGAGGTCACAGGATGTGATGGTGCACCGCGTGTGGATATCATTGTTCCTGATGGTGGCGAACCCGTCATCCTTGAAGTCAATACGATCCCCGGCATGACAGAAACCAGCCTGCTTCCTAAAGCTGCCGCTGCTGCGGGTATCCCATTTGATGATCTCTGCTGCCGGATGTTGGCTGTAGTCCGCCCTGTTTCAAATAAGGCCTCTTCAGGAAAAGAACTCTCAAAATGCGAGGTGGGATCATGAGTCGCACCAACACCCGCCGTATGCCTAAAGTCGAAGTGAAACAGCATCGGCAATTGATACGCAGAAGAGTGACGTTGATTGCAGGCATTGTTATGACACTGACGCTATCCATATCCGCACTGCTTCTGCTTAACCAGACTTTTCGTGTCTCCACATGGAACATTGAAATTGCAGGCAGTGCACCCAAAAGTCTGGAACAACACATTGACTCGGCCATGAAATCCCTGCCCGATTACAACTTCTGGTCGACACGGCCCGGTGTACTTCGCACTCACCTGCTTCAAGCTGTTCCCGACCTTGAAAACATCGATATTCGCAGAACATTGACCGGCTCATTGCAGCTGTATGCCACAGCCCGTACGCCTGTCGGCCTATGGCAAAAAGCAGAGAGTAAAACATTTCTGGTGGATATGCATGGCACGGCCTATCGCCCGCTACAGGCAAGTGAAACGGCTGACCTGCCTATTCTACGCGTTGAAAAAACGGATATTCGCGAAGTATCTGAACTATTGCGGTTTATGAAATCCAAACATCCTGTCTATTTTTCCCGTATCAGCGAACTATTTACAAGTAACAACACTTGGAAAATCAACTTTGATCAAGGGCAGCAGTGGCTGGTTTCACGTAATCAGGATATTTTGTATTCTATTACTAAGATTCGTGAGCTATTGGAAAAACCACGCTGGCGTTCTGGTCATTGGCGAGTAGATGCACGTGCAGAGAAACGCTGGTTTTTTCGCCCAACCGGGCAAGAGGGAGTGATTTAATGTCCAAATATGAACAGGTCATTGTCGGACTTGATATCGGAACAAGTAAAATTGCTTGCATCGTGGCTGAGTCAGCACCGGATGGAAAACTTGATGTCATCGGTATCGGCACCCACCCTTCCCGTGGGCTTCGTAAAGGTGTGGTTGTTAATATCGAAAGTACAGTTGAATCCATCCGTCTGGCTGTAGAAGAAGCGGAACTGATGTCCGGTGTCGACATTAAGTCCGTCTATACAGGCATCGCAGGAAGTCATATTCGTGGATATAACAGTCATGGTGTTGTTGCGACAAGAAGCAACGAAGTTACCAAAGAAGATGTAAACCGCGTGATTGATGCTGCACAGGCGATGAATATCCCGGCAGATCAAAAGGTCCTTCACATCCTGCCACAGGAATACATCATTGATCATCAGGATGGTATTCGCGAACCGATTGGTATGAGTGGTGTACGTCTGGAAGCCAAGGTGCATGTGATCACCGGGGCCGTTTCATCTGCCCAGAATATCATCAAATGCTGCAATCGTTGTGATTTGGATGTTGCAGATATGGTGTTGGAGCAGGTCGCCTCCAGTGAGGCTGTGCTAAGTCAGGATGAAAAGGATATCGGCGTCGTGCTTGTAGATATCGGCGGTGGCACAACCGACATCGCAGTGTTTATTGATGGTGCGATTCGCCACACCGCAGTGATTCCGATTGGTGGTGATCACCTGACCAATGATCTGGTGGTTGGCCTGCGCACCTCAGCACGTGAAGCTGACCAGTTAAAGAAAAAATATGGTGCCTGCATGGTAGAGCTTGTCTCATCGGAAGATCAGATCGAGGTCCCCAGTGTAGGAGGCCGCGCGCCACGCCCCATGCCACGGCAGGTGATGGCACAAATTTTAGAGCCGCGTGTTCAGGAATTATTTGAACTGGTCAGAGCCGAACTTCAACGTTCCGGCTATCAGGAACTCATTGCCGCAGGGCTGGTGCTTACAGGCGGGAGTTCACTGCTTCAAGGTATGGTAGAACTTGCTGAAGAGACCTTCGATAGCCTGCCAGTGCGTCTGGGAAGACCACAGGGTGTTGGTGGACTCGTTGATGTTGTCTCCAGCCCCATGTATGCCACAGGTGTTGGCCTGATTCTTTATGGACAACGTTATCGGCAACAAAAGCCCATTACGATCAATGAACAAAACATGTTTTCAAAAGTATTAAAACGAATGCGAAGCTGGTTTGGCGACAACACTTAAACAGTTATAAAGAAAAAAATAAAAGAGCACGAAAGGAGAAAATATTATGGGAACTTTATACACATTTGAAGATAACAGCGCACAAGCTGCAAACATCAAAGTGATCGGTATTGGCGGTGGCGGTGGCAACGCATTGAACAACATGATTGAGCACAATCTGCGCGGTGTTGATTTCATCGTAGCCAATACCGATGCACAGGCCATCGAACACAGTTGCGCAGATACCAAACTCCAACTGGGTACCGACCTCACACGTGGGCTCGGTGCAGGTGCCAATCCTCAGGTTGGCCGTGATGCCGCAGACTCTGAACGGGAACACCTGCGTGAGTTTTTCCAAAATACAGACATGGTATTTATTACCGCTGGCATGGGTGGCGGCACAGGAACAGGTGCAGCCCCGATCATCGCTGAAGTAGCCAGTGAAATGGGAGTCCTGACCGTGGCTGTGGTCACCAAACCATTCAACTTCGAAGGCAAACGTCGTATGCGACAGGCTGATGCAGGCATTGAAGAGCTGCGCAAACATGTGGATACCCTGATCACCATTCCAAATCAAAAATTGATTGGCGCAGTTGGCAAAAACACATCCATGCTGGAAGCCTTCCGTAAAGCTGATGATGTACTGCTACAAGCTGTAAAAGGTATCTCTGAGCTGATCACCCATACCGGCTATATGAATGTCGATTTTGCTGATGTGAAAGCGGTTATGAGTGAAACACGTGGCATGGCAATGATGGGCTCCGGCACTGCAAATGGCGAAAACCGTGCCTGTGAAGCCGCTGAGCATGCCATCTCTTCTCCGCTTCTCGAAGATATCGATATCCATGGCGCACATGGCATTCTTGTGAATGTCACCGGCAATGAAGATATGACACTGGCTGAATATGATGAGGCGGTATCTATCATCCAGAATATGGCTGACGAAGATGCCAATATCATCTGCGGTATGGTATACGACAAAAATGTAGGTGATGAAATGCGTGTAACCGTTGTAGCAACAGGATTGAACACGGATACAACAGCCCGTGTCACAGCGATTCCAAGCACTTCAGACAATAGTTTCATCCTGCCAAAAACGGCCGCAGTTCAACAACCCATGTTTGCAACTGAGCATACTCAGTCGGCAGCACCACAGGCCCAGGCCGTTGGATTGAATCAAGCCTATGATGAAGATCAGTTGGCCGTTCCAACCTGGATACGTCGCCAGGCTGACTAAGTTTTCATTCTGTACCTACAACCACCTAAGTTGTGTACACATGAGAATATTTTGCGGATTTATGTGGAACATGGCATGCTACGTCGCCAATTTTATTATTGGCTTGTGCCCTGTATCACGGAAATCGCATGTCACGATAAGAAGATTGCCTTCTCTGATCTGATGTAAGATTAGGGAAAATTGAAAAAGTTGAATGTAAGGGGAACAGTCTATGATTCCACAACGAACACTGAACCATTCCATCCGCTGTAGCGGTATTGGTCTACATTCCGGGAAAAAGATCCAATTGGTTCTGCACCCTGCCAATGAAGATTCAGGGATCACGTTTAGTCGTTCAGATTTGGATATCACGATTCCTGCAAAAGCAGAAAATGTGACTGATACGCGTCTTTGCACAACGATTGGTCAGGGCGAAGCAAACATTTCAACCGTTGAACATCTTCTCTCGGCTTTGGCTGGGTTAGGCATCGATAACGCACACATTGAAGTCAGTGGTCCGGAAGTCCCTGTCATGGACGGGTCTTCTGCACCGTTTGTTTTTCTGATCCAATGCGCTGGCATTCAGGAACAGAAAAAAGCCAAAAAAGTGATGCGTGTTTTGAAAAAAGTTGAAGTCAAGGAGGGTGACAAACGCTGTTCTCTGCACCCTTCAACAGGATTTAAAATCTCCTACCTTTTAGACTATGATCATCCACTATTACGCCAACGCAAAGTCAGCATCGATTTTTCTCGTCAGGCATATACACGCGAAGTCAGCCGGGCCCGTACATTTGGCTTTTTACATGAAATTGAAAGCCTTCAAAAAGCAGGGCTTGCACTCGGCGGATCACTGGAAAATGCCATTGTACTGGATCAATACCGTGTCATGAATGAAACCGGTCTGCGTTATGATGATGAATGTGTTCGCCACAAGATTCTTGATACGCTTGGTGACCTGTCACTTGCAGGCTTACCCATTGTTGGTGCTTTTGAAGGTGAACGCACCGGCCATGAGATGAACCATAAACTGGTTACTGCCCTGCTGGCTGACCCGTCCGCATGGAAAATTGAAGAGCTACAGGCTAATAAAAACAATGAAGAAACTGTCAGCGGCCAACTTGCACACCAACAGTAACTTTAACTTTATTCAAATCAATTCCAATCGTTATGGATCACCGATTTAAGCGTCATATATACTGAAGCTAGTGCTGCGTAAAACTGGCAGCGAACTGTTCAACCCATTCACTGGCGGCCTCATCAATCGTAATATTTCGGCCACCCTTTTCGCAAACATCCAGCCAGTAGCGTCTAATGTGACAAACCTGCTCAAACATATGTACACGAAATACTTCATCCTTAGTCTTAAATACGACACCCATGATGCAGGCTCCTTTCGATCTGAAGCTTTTCTGATCCTCAGTATGTTTAAGTTAACACGATCCGAATGTAAGGTAAATCCGCAATAATACGGATATCACTGTCCAGATACTGAGTCAAATCTGATTGATTTTAGACCCCTTGAGACCACCAAAAACAGTCATTTGTAAACATCAGATAAGCGTCTCAACGATATAACCTTCAAGATTATCCATATCGGCATCGGTTTCATTCATGATGTTGTTTTGCATTGAAACCCCAGCTTTGTGAACACTTTCCGGGTCGCCTGAAATAAGTGGATGCCACGACTTCAACTTTTTACCTTCGAACAGCAAACGATAGGCGCAGCGTTCGGGTAACCATTGATATTCCCGTTTGGTGAATTTACGGATGTCGGCGCACTCAGGCACTGATTCGAAGCGTTTTTCATAAGAGCTGCATCGACAAATTCCTGCATCAAACATCTTGCAGGCAATATTGGTAAAAAACATCTCATCGCTATCTTCATCCTGAAACTTGTAGAGACAACAGCGGCCACAGCCATCACAAAGTGATTCCCACTCTTTATTCGTCATTTCCGATAACGACTTATTTTCCCAGAATGGTTTATTCATTCAATACACTCATTCCGCCAATGCCGTCTGTTTGGTTTCCAATTCGTCCCAGCGTTCATAACAGACAGACAGCTCATTCTCCAGTTCAGACAAACGTTTCTGATCTTTAAGAAAAGCATCCGCTTCACGGCTGAAATAATCCGGATCACAAAAGCGTTTTTCAATCTCTGCTTTCTCAGATTCCAGTGATTCAATCTGTGCAGGAAATCCATCCAACTCACGCTGATCTTTATAAGAGAGTTTGGTTGCTTTACGTTCAGTTTTGGATTTTGGCAGCACTTCCTTTTTAGCAGGGGTAACAGATTCAGTTTTCTGTTTCGACTTCCACACCGCGTAATCGGTATACCCACCTTCAACCGTGAGCACTTTACCAGCACCTTCAAAAGCAAGCACACGTGAAACCACACGATCCATAAAGGCCCGATCATGACTGACCAGAAGTACGGTCCCATCATACTTGGCCAAAGCCTGTTCAAGCACCGTCAATGTTCCGATATCTAAATCGTTGGTTGGTTCATCAAGCACCAGCAGGTTAGCGGGTTCAAGTAGTAATTTTGCTAACATCAACCTGCCTCGCTCACCACCTGAAAGGGCTGACACATGTGCATGTAAACGTTCTGTATCAAACAAAAAGTCCTGTAGATAACTTGCAATATGCCGAGGTTCAACCCCTGCGATATGCACATAATTTCCACCCTGCGGCAGCAGCACATCTTTCAATTTCATTTTTGGATCAAGTTCGCGCATCTGAGTAAGGAATGCGGGCGCCAGACGGACGCCATGGCGCACGCGTCCATGCTGGGGTTTAAGTTCGCCCAATAACATCTTAAGTAATGTTGTCTTACCGATACCGTTTGGACCCACCAATCCGATTCTATCCCCTGCCATGATTTTCAGGTTTACATTTTTTGCAATCATGGTTGCATCAAAGTGATGGGACAGATCAATCGCCTCAATCAACATTTTTCCTGGCTTGATACCGCTGGAAACCCGCAGCTCTACATCCCCCCCCCGTAGCCGCCTGCCCTCGCGCTGTTTGCGCAGTGATTCAAGATTTCGAACACGGCCTTCATTGCGCGTCCGGCGAGCTGGTATCCCTTGCCTGATCCAGCGCTCTTCGTTGGCCAATAATTTATCGAACTTTCTATGATGCCGTTCCTCCTGCATCAAAAGTTCGGCCTTTTTTTCAAGATATTCAGCATAACTGTAGTCGAAATAGGTAAGAGCCCCTCGATCCAACTCAACCACCTGCTCAGCAACCGCATCAAGGAAATAACGATCATGGGTAATAAACATCACTGCGCCAGCAAAGTCTGCAACAAACTCTTCCAGCCACTCAATGGATGCGACATCAAGATGATTGGTTGGCTCATCGAGCAGCAACAGATCCGGCTCAGCAACAACAGCACGCGCCACAGCAACCCGCCGAAGCCAACCACCGGAGAGTTCTCCCACATCACGATGTGCATCGAGTTTCAATCGGGAAATCGCAGACTCAACACGCGACTTATATTGCCAACCACCGGTTCGTTCCAATTCGCTCTGCATATGAGCTAATCGCTTCATCGCAGCATCGGAGCTATCCGTTTCCAATGCTGTTAATGCCTCATCATAAGCATTGAGTGAAGCTGCCGCTTCGCCCAAGCCTTCAGCCACAACTGAAAAAACAGTATGACCCGACTCAAAGTGAGGGGCCTGTGGCAAATATGCAATTTTTACAGCACTACGGACGTTTATTTGGCCATCATCTGCTTCAATCATGCCTGCAATGATCTTCAACAAGGTTGATTTTCCTTCCCCATTTCGACCAATCAAACCAATACGAGCCTGACGTGGAATACGTAAAGAAACATCGTCCAGCAACACCTGAGGACCATAAGCTTTAGAAATTTGATGTAGTGTCACAATAGGCATGTGCGAACCCTAACGATATACCTGAATTATTTCAGGTTTTATGAAAAACATACCACATCTTATTATTTCAACTGGAATCATCAGGCATCCAAGCTAAACTGGGGCTGATGTCTTTCGCATTTCGCCTGATTCCTAAGATCGCAGTAGCTATGGCTGCTGCCCTTGGCATGTTTTTCCAGATAAATATTACATATGCAGCGACACCACCCTCCTCTTTCCAAATCATCACCGATAGCGAAGTCATTTATTGCACAGCTGGCCCTGTTACAATGACAGCCAAAGAAAAACAGGCACTCAGCGAAGGAACACCGATCACCTTCAGTTGGGAAATCATTATGAAAGAAGTGAATACTTACTGGATCAATAACACCGTTGGCTCTATTACGTTTATTCGTCAGGCAATACCCGACCTTATTTCAAAGACATGGCTACTGACAGATAGCAGCAGCGGCATTTCAAGGCGTGTTCGCAGCATCGATGAAGCCATCTTATGGCTCTCTTACCTCGATCACTTCCCGACACTGGATCGAAGTCTTCTTACAGCCGGAAGCACCTATAATTTTCACATAAAAATCCATATTCATGAAGGTGAATATCGTGACTCATGGTGGACCGACCTTATACGTTTCGAAACAACTGTCGGGCAAAAAGAAATCATCCTGCCATGACTGGAATGATTCGTTACCTGCCGCTCATCATGACCATCGCCCTATGGGCAACCATCATCATGCTTTGGCCAGGTGCCACACCTTTAGAAGATTCAATCATAGCCTGGATTAACATCACACTTTTAACCATTCTCTCTCTGGCGCTGCTCAATTATGGCTGGCGTATTTTAAGAGAAAAAAAAGAACGCCGTGCAGGCTCAAGATTGCGTGCCAAACTTGTGATTGCGCTGGTTAGCATGCTGTTGATACCTGCCGCCATTCTTCAGGTTACAGCCAACCAGATGGTTGAGAAAGGCATGGATGTCTGGTTTGATGTACGTGTTGACACCCTTCTGGATCAAGCTCTTAATCTTGCTCAAGGCTTTTATGCCCGTGTTGACAGTGATCTTAAACATGGCCTGAGAACAGCCATGAATGATGATGAGTTATTGCAATACATTGCCACGTTACCCATCAGCTACAGTCTGCTAAACACACGTTTGAATGAAATTATGTTGCATCAGGACTGGCAAAGCATTCAGGTGTTTGATTTGAATGAACGACTTATTGCCAGTGTCCGACTCGAAGGCCTATCCGGCATTGAATCCGAAGCCCTTGAAGAAGAGGCAAAATCTACCCTGACTCTCGGGCTCATCTCAACCAAGCTGGTTGTCAAAGAGGGTGATGAGATGGCAGTTGGCTATGCCCCACTCCGAGCCCATCAAAATGTCGTTGGTATACTACGTGCCCAAGTAAAGCTGCCTGAAGGAACGGTACAAAATGCCCGGGCTGTAGAAGCTGATTACCGAACATACCGGGAATTGGAGCGAAACAGACAAGCAATCCGTAGCACATTCACCCATGCCATGCTGATTGTCACTTTATTGATCATCATTACTGCTGGTATCGTTGCTGTTGGTTATGCCAGACGTCTTACTTCACCTGTTAGTGAACTTGCCAGAGCACTGGAACGTGTGACTGAGGGCGACTTAACCGTATCGATCCCCACAGCACCTGAAGATGAACTAGGATCACTTGTACACTCATTCAACCGCATGACCTTACGGCTCAAGCAGAATGTAGAAGCGCTGGAGCAGACTCAGAAAGAGTTAACCGGAGCACTCGATAGCAGTCGCCAAAGGCAATACGTGCTCGAAACACTGCTGGCCAACCTGCAAACTGGCGTATTACTCATTGATGCCAAAGGCAACATTCGTCTGCTCAATCAGGCGATGCGTGAACTTCTCAATCTCTCAACCGATTGGATGCCAGGCCGTTCTATTTCTCCCCTTTGCACAGGCAGACTCCACCTTGTCGGTCAATTTTACGATGAATTACAACATCACAATGAAGAGCACCTTCAGTGTGAACTGGAATTACCGGTGGAAAACTCCAGCCGCCTCATTCTTGCCCGGGGAGCCCGATTAAGTGGTGCTGGTTCTGCCGGGTTTTCAGGCTATCTGATGGTACTGGATGATATTAGCAGCCTTGCTGAGGCTCAACGGCACCGCGCATGGGCAGAAGTAGCACAACGCCTCGCTCACGAAATCAAAAACCCGCTGACACCGATTAAACTGGCTGCCGAACGCTTACAACGCCGTTTCAGAAAAATGGCCGATGATACGGTTGTATTTGATAGCTGTACCCATGCCATCATCACACAGGTTGAACGCCTTCAGCGGCTCATTGTTGATTTTTCTGATCTGGCACGCATGCCACAACCCAAACCGACAATCGTTTCTGTGAAGGAACTGATAACGGATATGCACGAACTTTACAGTGCTTACCCACGTATTCACGCTGAAGCGTTTGCTGATGATATTCAATGTTATTGTGATGCTGATCAAATCAGGCAAATTCTAATTAACCTGATGGATAACGCTCTCGCTGCAACTGAACAGACAAAAGCACCGGTGCACCTCTACGGAAGTCATGATGAAAAAATGATAGAGTTTCATATTCAGGATGGAGGCTCCGGTATCCCGGATGATTCCGCAACGCATGTTTTTGATGCCTATTTTTCCACAAAAGAAAATGGCTCCGGCCTGGGTCTCTCCATCGCCAAAAGAATTGCAGACGAACATGATGGTGAGCTCCTGCTTGTCTCCAACAGGCAACCCACACACTTCTGCTTGCGCCTGCCCATCGAAAAAACCAGCATGGAGCCATCATGAGCGCACAAATTATGGTCGTTGATGACGAGCAGGCCATCCGGGAATCTTTACAGGGACTTTTTGAAGATGAGGGTTACCTTGTCTCCTGTGCACCATCCGGTGAAGAAGCTGTTGCCCGTTTTCGCAAACAACCTGCTGATTGCATCCTTCTTGATATCTGGATGCCTGGAATTGATGGCCTTGAAACCATGAACCGTATTCTCCAAATTGATGACTCTGTTCCCATTATCATGATGTCAGGCCATGCCACGATTGATACTGCGGTTCGTGCGACACGTCAGGGGGCCTTTGATTTCATCGAAAAACCACTCTCCTCAGATCGTCTTCTGATTGTACTTCGCAACGCACTGGAAAAGCGCAAACTTAAACAGGAAAATGTTGGGCTAAAACAGGATATTCAACAGCAAACCCGGCATCAACTGGTGGGTCAAAGTAATGCAATCAAAGAAGCTAAAAAATTAATCAAGCGTGTTGCTGCAACAGATGCAGCCGTGCTTATTCTGGGTGAGCATGGCACAGGAAAAGCGGTCGCAGCCCAACAGATACACCTTCAATCCAAACGCTCGGATGCCGCGTTTATTGAACTCAATACCGCAAGTATCCCGGAAGCTCAAATGGATTCCGAACTTTTTGGCCATGAGAAAGGTGCCTTTCCTGGGGCCTTGCATGCTCAAAGAGGACGTTTTGAAGCCGCCAATGAAGGCACACTTTTTCTTGATGAGATCAGCGAATTAAGTCTGGGCATTCAGGCAAAAACGTTAAAAACCATGCAAGAGAAAAAAATTCGGCGCCTTGGCAATCCAAAACCTGTTATGGCCAACACACGTATCATTGGTGCCAGTTCACATGAACCTGACAAGCTTTTGAGTGAAGGAAAACTGCGGGAAGATTTTTATTATCGCCTGAACGTTGTTACCATCCATCTGCCTTCACTTCGTGATCGAATTGAAGACCTACCTATCCTAGTCGAAACGCTGGCCACTGAGCAGGCCCAACTCCTGGGGGGAGATCCAGTCAGGTTTTCACAATCTGCAATGATATGTATGCAAACCTACCCATGGGCTGGCAACGTCCGAGAGCTACGCAACCACATCGAACGCTGCCATATTCTTCAGCCAGGTATTGAAATCACATCTGAAATTATGCCATCACTGGACTCGGCAACGGCCCAGCAAAACACCCCGCTTCACAATAACAGCGCATTCACGCGAAGCTATCATAATGCACGCGAAGCATTTGAACGCAGCTATCTGCTACATTATCTTGAGCAGAATGAATGGAATGTTAGCAGAACCGCTACCGAAATAGGTATGGAACGTAGCCAGCTCCACAGAAAAATTAAAACCTTTGGATTAAATGCGCCGGAGAAAATACAATGAATATTTTGATTCTTGGCGCAGGTGAAGTTGGATTTCATATTGCCCAACGTCTGGCTACCGAAGGCAACGATGTTGTTGTCGTAGATAACGATGCTGAACGCCTGCAACGTGTCGCAGATACGATGGATGTTAAAACCATATTGGGGCATGCTTCTCATCCCAGTATTCTGAAACTGGCAGGGGCTGAAAACACCGAACTTCTTATTGCTGCAACCACCAGCGATGAAACCAATATGTTAGCCTGTCAGGTGGCACATTCTCTCTTCAAAGTAACAACAAAAATGGCCCGTGTACGTGAGCCTGATTATGTGAACAGCACAGGTCTTTTTGGTCGTGATGAACTCCCCATCGACCTCATTATTTCTCCCGAACGAGAAGCCGCAAAATCGATTTTAAAACGTTTTCAAATATCATCCGCAGTTGATGCGCAGGATTTTGCGGATGGCCGGGTACAGCTTCTGGGGCTCCGGGTTCCACCCAAAGGTATCCTGGCAGGTCTTGCATTGAACGAATTAGATGAGGTCATGGGAAATATCCACACCTATATCGTTGCACACGAACATAACCAGCGCTGGCGTGTTCCCGGTGCTGATACCGTGCTGTTAGCCGGTGACAGCGTTTATATTGCCATGGCGCGGGAACAGGTTGATACATTCCTTGAACATGTCGGTTATGAAACATCTGAACATAAAAACCGAAATGTCATGATTGTGGGCGGGGGTAACGTCGGTTTTATTGTCGCGCAGGAACTGGAACGTATGGGTGTCTCCGTCAAGCTGATTGAGCGTAACCCAAGACGAGCTGAATGGTTGGCTCAGCAGCTGGATGAAAGCATCGTCATCCACGGTGATGCACTTGATCGTGATCTGCTTGAAGAAGAAAGCATTGATGGTATGGATGACTTTCTAGCGCTCACCAATGATGATGAAACCAACATTCTTGGCAGCCTGATAGCGCAGAAATACAACGTACCTCATGTGGTGACACTCATCAACCGCGCCATTTATTCTGATCTCGTTCGGCAAATTGGGCTGGATGTTACTGTCTCACCTCGTTTCACAACTGCTTCATCCATTTTACGGCACGTTCGAAAAGGCAGGATTCTTGGCATGTCTTCGCTTGGTGATGGCACGCTGGAAGTGCTGGAGGCCGTTGCACTGGAGACCTCAAATATTCTTCATACACCACTCAATGATCTGAAACTCCCTCCTAATACTGTTATTGGTGCGATTGTTCGCGACGATGAAGTGATCATCCCAAATGGTACCACGCAGATCAAACCCAACGACCATGTGATGCTGGTAACACAGGGAACCTCTCTGCGAACCGTGGAAAAGTTATTTGAAGTTCATCTTGAATTTTTCTAAGTGGAATGATCTGGATAACTTGCCAGGTCAAAGGATCGAACTAAACCATGCATCCTAAAGGTGTCATCTGGACATTAGGTATTCTTGTCGCGCTATTTGGATGCGGCATGATGGCCCCAGCTTTTATTTCACTCTATTTTGCATCCGGGCATGCTGATCAATTTATTCTTGCTGGCTGTCTGACATCTGCATTGGGTCTGAGCATGATGCGCCTGGTTGGTGCTGCGCCCGACCAGTTGAGCCATAAAGATGGATTCCTGATTGTTGCACTGGCCTGGGTGGTTCTCTCTCTGCTCGGTGCGATCCCCTTCTGGACAACCGGTGTTTGCACTACGATTGTTGATGGGCTTTTTGAATCCACTTCGGGCCTCACAACCACCGGTGCCACCATTCTTACCAGCCTTGATACACTGCCTCATTCTATCCTCTTTTGGCGTTCAATGCAGGAGTGGTTAGGTGGCATGGGAATCATCGTACTGGCTGTTGCTGTGATGCCGCTTTTAGGCGTAGGCGGCATGCAGCTTTTCCGTGCCGAAACACCCGGGCCCGTAAAAGACAAACTGACTTCACGTGTAACAGAAACCGCGAAAGTACTCTGGTATATCTATCTGGGCATGACAGGCATCACGGCCTTCTTACTCTGGCTGGCTGGAATGTCGCTCTTTGATGCCGTGAACCATGCCATGTGCACCATTGCCATTGGTGGTTTCTCCACACACGATGCCAGCATTGGTTATTATGAGTCCCAGAGCATCCGCACGTTGATCATTATTTTCATGCTGATGGCTGGCGTAAACTTCACGCTGCACTTTGTCGCATTAAAACGTGGATTTTCACTTAAAACTTACTTTCAGGATGATGAGTTTCGCACCTATATAAAATGGATAGCTGCACTCATCATACTTGTGGGCGTATTAACACTTCAAGCTGGCTCAGGAACCATCAGTGAAGTTATTTTTAATACGGTTGCGATTGCAACCACCACAGGATTTGCTGTCAGCGATTATGCCATATGGCCTCCGGGCACAGGCCTGCTTCTACTTGCTGCGATGTTTGTCGGTGCCTGTGCAGGCTCAACCGGTGGTGGTATGAAAGTCGTCCGGGTTTTACTCCTGTTTCGCCAGGGTATACGAGAAATTCGCCGCCTGATTCATCCACATGCCGTTATTCATGTGAAGATTGGTGAACACAGTGTTTCCGGCCCTGTCGTACAGGCTCTCTGGGGATTCTTTGTGCTTTACATGGTTTGCTACAGTGTCATTGCCATTCTGCTGGCGATGACAGGCGTAGACATGATGACTGCCTTGTCAGCAACTGCAGCCTGCCTGACCAACACAGGCCCCGGCTTTGGCGAAGTAGGCCCAGCTTCGAACTACGCCTCGCTCCCCGATGCGGCCAAAGGCATTCTAATGTTCGGCATGGTGCTGGGTCGCCTTGAAATTTTCACCTTCTTTGTACTTCTGGTACCCGAGTTCTGGAGAAAATAAAGCAGCAGTCCCCGGCATCTTCTTTTGGTGACGCTCATTCAGCCAATGTTTTTTTAGATTTCTGGCTTCTCCGGTGTAACCAGCGAGATGTTAATCACCCCTCTCACAGGATCTGTTGATGTGATTTCAACATCCAGTTCATCACCAAGATTGATCATCATGCCGCCGCGCTTGGCAACCAGACGATGATTCTTTTCATCCAAAATAAATAATCCGCCCAGTTCATCCACCGCAATCGAGGCTTCTGCAAGAGAGCTCTCAATTTCAACAAACACCCTGCGCTTGGTGATACCTGAAACAATGGCTTTGAATGTTTTGCCCACATCTTTTATATGATAAAGCGCGCCCAGCATGGCCTCCACATCCCACTCCGAACGCACCTGTTTGCGCTCCTGAATCGAAACATGCTCGCCCACTGCGGCAAGGTTGTTTTCCGGTTGTACCTTGTTCGGGTCCTGCTTTTTAATCAATGCTTTCAATCTGCGATGCACAGTCAAATCGGCATACCTGCGAATGGGACTGGTAAAATGACAATAACTCTCGTAAGCCAGACCAAAATGACCTTCATTATTGGGGGAATATTTCGCTTGCTGCATGGCACGAAGAATCAGGCGATGCAGTACATGTCCATACGGTTTTCCTTCGGAATCCTGCAATACTTTCTGAATATCAAGTGGGCGGACGCCGCTCTTGGAATGTTGAGCAATGGTTGATCCAAACGGCGCAAGAAAATCATTTACCTTCTCAATCGACTCCTGCTCCGGCTGTGGGTGTACCCGATAGAGTACAGCCGACTCATGTGCCTCAAAATAGAGTGCAGTCGCCACATTGGCTGCCAACATCAATTCTTCGATCAATCTGTGTGCCACATTACGCTCACGCACTTCAAGTGTCGAAATCGCATCATTTTCAACCACCGGGCGCACTTCAGGCAAATCGAGGCCCAATGCCCCACGTTTCTCTCTGTTTTTCTCCTGTAGACCTAACAAACGTGCCGCATGTGAAAGCATCTGCTGAACTTCAGGCTGCGGAATCGCAGCACTGTCACCATCTTCAAGGAATGAGGATACCTGTGTATAAGTCAAACGGGCATGCGAATGAATCACCGCATCGTAAACCTGTGCTGCCCGCCCGCGCCCATAACAATCAAAACGCATACGCACCGCCATGGTCAGGCGATCTACATTTGGCCGAAGTGAACACAACCCATTGGAAAGTGCTTCGGGCAACATCGGAATCACCCGATCCGGAAAATAAAAGGAAGTGGAACGTTCATAAGCTTCAGCATCCAATGCTGTGTTTGGACGCACATAATGAGCCACATCAGCAATCGCCACCCACACCTCAAAACCATCACCACGCGGCAATACACAAATCGCATCATCAAAATCTTTAGCATCTTCACCATCAATGGTCACAAAGGAGAGATGGCGCAGATCTTTACGCGATTTTATTTCGTGCTGGGATACACTTGTTGGCATTGCATTGGCAGCTTCCATCACCTCATCAGGAAAATCGCTGGGAAGTTGCTGCTCAGCAATAATCAGATCAATTAAACTCGATGGTTTAAACAGGTCATTCAGGCCATGCATCACCCGGCCACGAAGCGGATCAGAACCGCGTTGAATCTCAATCTGAACCCAATCACCATCATGCGTACCTTTTGCATCTTTCTTGGCAATAAGAATCGACTGTGGAACCTTTCTGGAACGGGGCTCCACCATACCAACACCACCACGGATAAAAAATTGACCCGTGATAATATTATGTGCTTCTTCGATGATTTTCACTAACTCTGCCGACTCGCGCCCACGATAGTTTACCGGACGCACCTCAACAGTATCGCCATGCATCAGGGTTCTCATTTCACCATGTGGAAGAAACAGATCCTTTTCACGTCCTTTGACAGCCACAAAACCAAAACCATCTGGATGTGCAGAAAGTATTCCGGTACATGTATCTTCGGTCTTCCGCTTCGTTTTGCGATCCGTTTTGCGATCCGTCTTCCAATCCATCTTCTGATCACGTTTAGAACCTTTCGACAATGCTAAGTACTTACCGCGCTGAAAAAGCTTGCCGTCCTCCAGCATCACTGAAATCACTCTTTTTAGTTCCCGACGTTGATCCGGCGCTTTGATTTTCAGTACCTTCTCAACATCACGCATTGAACCCGAGCTTTTTGGCATGGATTCCAGTGCCTGAATAACTTGGCTGTTATCAACCCTTCCTACAGAAGGATTTCTACCACCTTTTTTCCGTTTAACATCATCATGACGATCGGGCCTCTGGCCGGACGGCTTTCCCGACGTTCCTTTAGCATCCGACCACTTAAATTCTTTCATATTCTTCCTTGACACCGAAGTGCTCCATTCTACTATTGCGCGCCCTTACAAAGCCTGTTGCTATGTAAGGCGATATGCCGAGGTGGCGGAATTGGTAGACGCGCTGGCTTCAGGTGCCAGTGTCTTCACAGACGTGCTGGTTCGATTCCAGTCCTCGGTACCACCTGTTAAGGGCTCGGCATTCTGCCGAGTCTTTTTATTTTAAGCCAGATAATAGAATATTTACCTCACTTTGAATAATAGTAAACATTTAGACACTCGCATAAGCTAAATTTACCCATATACTACTCTCCGTGATGACTTATGCAGCCAATACTACAAGCGATGAAGAGCGCATGGAGGGATTGCTCCAACGCCTTAGCATGCTACGTGGCTGGTCATCACAAACGTTTTCGGCTTACAGAACCGACCTGCAACAGGCTTATACTTTTTTGCATGACAAACAAAAAAAATCCATCTTTACAGCATCACAGGATGATATCTCCAGCTATCTTGGGAGTCTGAAAAAAAGAGGTTTAAAAGACGCTAGCATCTATCGCCGTCGCAGCTCTCTTTCAACATGGTACAACTACCTTCAGGAAGAGGGTTGGCGAGAAGATCACCCGGTACGCCAACTTCCCAGCATGCGAAGAGAACGAAGACTTCCAAAAGAGATGAGTGAACAGGAAGTTGAGAAATTGCTTGCAGCACCCGATACAACCCAAACCACGGGCTTGCGAGATCGATGTATGCTTGAGCTGATGTATGCAACAGGTTTGCGTGTCTCCGAACTGGTTGGGTTAACGCTATCTAATATTGATCTTCAAGCTGGCATTCTCCGCGTCGTTGGCAAAGGTAATAAAGAGCGCATGGTTCCCTTTGGTGAAGAGGCAGGAAACTGGCTTGGGAAATGGCTACAAACACGTACTAACATTGCAAACTCCCACCTTTTCCCCGGACGTCGCAGCGATGCAATGAGCAGGCAGAATTTCTGGCTAAGGATTAAACTTTACGCCACACAGGCAGCCATATCTCCCCTCCCCTCTCCCCATACATTGCGCCATGCATTTGCAACACATCTGTTAAACCATGGTGCCGATCTTCGTGTGGTTCAAATGCTGCTGGGGCATGCCCATATCACCACAACTGAGATTTACACACATATATCCAAATCACGTCTGCATGACCTTGTGAACAGCTCTCACCCTTTGGGAAAAAAACCATCATGAGTCAGATGCCACTTCCAAAGCTCTTACGTGAAGTCAGAAAAGCGATTTCCAGAGAAGATTATCAGCAAGCTGAAACCTGCTATGTAAAAATCCTGGAACTTCCGGAAATGTCTGATGATCTCGATGCCAAACTCAGGTATGCCTATTGCGCTGAAAAAAATGGCAATTTCGCTCAGGCGATTGACACCTATTCAGAAGTACTCGATCTCTACCGCCAAAATGGAGAAGAAGGCGCAGCCATTTCACTTCAGGATATTATTGAAGCCATTAAAACAGGCCCACATGCAGGTTCCAAAGCAAGTAATTCTGAGCCGTTGGTAGAAGAAGGAGTCCAGCCCCTGGACGACGCAACACTCATGCAACAGCTATGCGATATGGGAGAGTTGATCACACTTGCTCCCGGCGATGTGCTTTGTCGTGAAGGAGACATGCCAGATACGCTCTGGTTACTTCGCAGTGGTTCACTCACCGTTTACATGCCCGATTATGATGAACCTGATGATATTCATGTAAAAGAAGGACACCTTGCACTTGTAGGCGAGATAGGTTTTTTCACCAACCAGAGAAGATCCGCCACTGTTGTCGCAACAACCATGGCAGAGTTTTTTGCTATCAATTCGTTAGTCATTTATAACCGGAAACAAACGGACCCCGCATTCAAAGCAGCCATGCTACGCCTGCTCTTTGAACGTTGGGCTGAGCCGGTTTTAACCCGCCATTCAGTATTCGAACGTGTCAACGATATTGACCGCCAGCGTCTGATGAACACATTCAAACGTGTCACGCTCGGCCCCGGGGAAACACTGATTGAGGCCGGCGAAATGCATAATGGTACCTACATGTTACAAAGCGGGTGTATGTTTTTTATGCATGCAAAAGATCAACGTGATGATTCCACTGAGACCGATGATGGATCGCTGATGACCAGCCTCTTTCCAGGCGACATGATCCATTTGGGAGGCCTGCTGAAGAACTTTTCAAGCCACTACCGGGTTGTCACTGCTACGCCTGTGAAACTATTGCATCTTTCTCAGGAAACATTTGAACCTTTTGCTCTCAGAAGGCCCTGGATCATACAGGCAATTCTCCGCTTTTCCCGCAGGCCTGCCAGCCTACAGGTCATGAAACCGGAAGATGATTATCTTTGGAAAACCGACCGACATGTGAAAACTCATTAAAACATGTCTATAATGGAAATGAATCACCCAAGGAGTTTTGCCATTTAACATGGATTATCAGAAGTTATTTCAACAAGCCAGAACCGCTGCCGCAAAAGGTGATTACCATGCTTCCCGCAAATATTACAGTGAGTTGTGGAATTCTTCTGTCTGGCATAATGATAAAGATGTTAAGCTCAGTTATGCCTATGCCTGTGAACGCACAGGTGATTACAGTGAGGCTCTGAATGCCTATAAATCTCTGATGAAGCATTATACTGAGAGTCTTGCTGATGAAGACGATGCGCTCTCTCAGGAAGGTTCAATCCGACTGCGTGAAATCATGACCGAAAGTGGCATCGAAAGCCGTGGGCAAACCATCGATAATAGCGACCATACAGGTGAGGCACATCTTGTTGCCCAACTGTTTGAACATGGCTATCCAAGAGAACTCACCGCAGGAGAGCCACTTTGCCTAAAAGGTGATGCTGCCGGGCATATGTGGCTTCTTCAGGAGGGTGAAATTGATGTTATTATGCCAAACCAGGAAATTTCAAAACTTTCCGGCAGCAAAGAAAAACCCTGCCTTATTGGTGAATTAGCATATTTTACCGGTATGCGCCGTGCAGCCACACTTTCTCCCGCTACAGCGATCAAGGTAATGGAACTGCCTTATGAACGTGTCAGGGCGTTATTAAAACAGGATCATTCATTCTATGCCATGATGGAACATCTGTTCCGGCATCGTCTTGTATTCCAGGTATTATCACAACATGAAATCTTCAAACTTTTTAATGATTTTGACCGGCAGCGAGTCACTTCCATATTTGAAAACAGCAGCACACGTGCCGGACAGACATTAATTGACGCAGGCGAAGAATATCCGGATGCTTTTTTGGTTCAGTCAGGCACATTGCTACTTCTTAATCGAAAAAACGGTAAAGAAACACTGATTGGCAGTATACACCCGGGAGATTTTTTCCATCTTGGTGGACTTCTGCGAGGTTTTAAAGCTCCCTACACGGTTGTATCAGGCACACCTTGCCACTTGCTCAGATTACCGAGGCATAGCTTTGAACCTTTCATGTTGCAACGTTCATGGCTTATCAAGGCTATTCTCAAACATAGTCGCCTGTCGGCCGAGCTACAAATCCTTCATCCTGAATCCAAAAATTTATGGGCGGCTGATCGTTACTTCAACATGAAAAATGCAGCATAAAGTAATCCCTATACTGCCAATTATTCTATGCCCTGTTATATTCCTGCGCCTCAAAAAGCCATGGATTAACACATCCTCGGAGGCCTAAAACATGCCAAAAAATAAAGACATCTCTTGCTACTCGCCCGGTCTGGCTGGCATTCCAGTTGCAGAATCATCCGTTTCCTACGTTGATGGACAGGTCGGGCATCTGGAATATCGTGGTATCGACATCGAAAAAGTCGCTGAAAATTCCACTTTCGAAGAAACATCTTTTCTGCTTCTCCATGGCCATCTTCCAACTACAGAAGAACTGGATGTCTTTGACATCCGCCTCCGACATCATCGTCGGATTAAATACAGCATTAAAGATATGATTAAATGTTATCCCGACGCGGCCCACCCCATGGATGCCTTACAAGCAGGTGTGGCTGCACTGGGTATGTTTTATCCAATCAAAACCGACATGACCGCAGACCTCGATGTGGCTTATAACATGGCCGATAAAGCAGCCATTCGGCTGATTGCAAAATTACCAACGCTTGTAGCCGCTCATGCACGCATGCGCAAAGGTGATGATCCCATTCCTCCACGTGATGATCTGGCGCATGCGGCCAACTTTCTTTACATGTTAACAGGTGAAGAGCCCGACCCTCTCTCCGAGCGTATTATGGATGTCGCACTCATCGTACATGCCGAGCACACCATGAATGCCAGTACATTTTCAGCGATGGTGACCGGTTCAACACTGGCTGATCCCTACACCGTGATCAGTGCTGCGATTGGAACGCTTTCCGGCCCCTTACATGGCGGAGCCAATGAAGAAGTACTCGATATGCTTGATGAGATTGGTTCGGTTGAAAATGCAGAGCCATACCTGAATGATAAAATTACAAACAAACAAAAAATCACGGGACTTGGCCATCGTGTTTACAAAACAAAAGACCCACGTGCTACGCTGCTACAAAAGCTCTATGTGGAATTGACGGAACAATTCGGAGAGGACCCAACCTACAAAATTGCACAACAGATTGAAAAGCTATCTAAAGCCACATTAGGTGCTAAGGGCGTCTGTCCTAATGTCGATTTTTATTCCGGTATTGTCTATCGAAAGCTCGGAATTGATACCGACCTGTTCACACCGATTTTTGCTATCGCCCGCGTTTCAGGCTGGCTGGCTCACTGGCGTGAGATGATTGGTAATACACGTATCTATCGCCCAAATCAGATTTACACGGGTCAGCACGGCTTGCCTTTTACCCCGATCGATAAGCGTTAACTCTCAATACAACTACCGACAAACTGTTTTTCTTTGAACGCTTCGCTCTGAACCCACATAGTGTTCAGAGCGACAGCGATCATAGATGATACTCGCTGCCATTACGGCACCCAACGTATCTGCCAGCCAATCCGCCACTTCCGAATAGCGACCTTCAATAAAAGACTGGTGAAACTCGTCACTCACACCATACAGTGAACAAAACAGAACGGTGGTAAACCATAATCTTCGATGCTTTAGCAGATGGTGTGAAAAGGCATTCCAGGCCAGCACACCCATAACGGCATACGCCAACAGATGCGTCAACTTATCCTGATGCAAAAAAACCTGCGACATTGGCAACGTTGATTGATGAGAGAGAAAAAAGATAGATATACAATAAACCATGAGAAACAAGCTATCACGCAAAAAGGCAATCTTCATAAAGCTGCGTTGACTCTCTTCTTTATATGGAAATAACGTGTCATCCCCGCCGCTGTAAGTATGCACCATACGGCAAAAAGAGCCCCCGGCAATGCTGTTTCCGGCTCAAAATGAGCAAGCGCAAGTGCCACACCAAGTCCTGCATTCTGCATCCCAATCTCAATCGCCATCGTGATTTTATGTTTCTGATCAAAGTTAAAAAGAGCAGCCGCGGCCCAACCAAGCAAATAACCCAAGCCATTTAACATCATGACAAGCAAAACAAGCCAGACTGAAACATCTGCAATGCGCTCATGATTGGCTGCAACGGCATAACTACAAATTATAATGATGGCAATCGCAGCGACCCCGGGAGCCATCACCTCCGCATCCGCACCAAACGTGCCTAAACGTGGGCGCAATAGCATACCCAACAGCAAAGGAAGCACCACTGTCATACAAATAGTTTTCACCATGGGCCAAAACGGAATCTCAAGAAAAGCGCCACCCAGCGATTCAACCAGCACCGGCGTTAAGAGCGGCGAAAGAAGTGTCGCCAACATCGTCATCGCAATAGAAAAGGCTACAGCACCACCCGCCAGGTAAGTAATCACGTTACTTGCCATCGCACCCGGCGCACATCCTACAATCACAAAACCCAGCGCAATAGCAGGTGAGACCCCTTGCATGACAGCAATGTTTGCTGCGGCAAATCCTAGCAGTGGCATGATGCTATACTGGGTCAAAACCCCTAACCCTATCTGCACAGGGCGGAAGAGTGCTGATTTTGCCTCTTCAGGTTTCAATACCACGCCCAGCGCAAACATCGTGGCCGCAAAACACCATAAAAAATAATTTTTAAAAGGAAGAAACAGGGGTGGATACAAATAAGCTGCAATAGCTCCACTCAACGTCAACAGCGCAAGATTTCGGGATAAAAATCGCCAGAACATGCCGAAGGTCTACCGAAGCAACGGCACGGATGCCACCATTATCATGCCTGATAAAAAAAACACCCAGTCATAACTGAAAATGAATGTAGCTCCCCAAAAAGCATCAAAAATTAGAATTTTTTTATAACGTCGATATCATCGGCTAACTTTATCAGGAACGGAGCCTTTATTGACCATGATCAATCGCTATCAAATCATACAAATTCATATGCTTCTGGCCGCTTTTTTATTGCCGATTGCCATCATGTATTTTATCAGTGGTGCCCTCTACACCTTAGATATCAAGGGGCATATCGATAAACAGGAAATCATGTTGCAACTCAAGCAACCATTCACTCCAAATCTGGATTTTTTAACGCAGATAACAAAAACATCTCTTCTCGAAAGGAAAATCCCTCTACCTACTGGTGAACCAACACTCAAAAAGAGACATGGCACATACGAATTACGTTGGGGTGACCTTGAGCATGTTGTTAAGCTGCAACCCGCCCATGATGCGATGACAGCCAAATTAACCATCAAGGAGCGAAACTTTCTTGCTCAAATCATGCGCATTCACCGCGCCGAAGCGGGGTCTGTATTCAAAGTATTTGCTATTATTCTGGTGACTGGCCTGATCATCATGTTTGCGACAGGTATTTATATGGCTCAGGCTGTTCCCAAATTGCGCCAACCAGCCATTCTTGCCATCGCAATAGGCTTGCTCACCTTTCTCGGATTAATGCTGGCCTGATTTTTCAACCAACAATCTGAAGCCGGAGTATCTTGAGAAATTAACCTCAAATTAAATGTTGTTTATGTATGCGTGAAAAGTGATTTCTCTCACATTCTAATCTTTTCAGCTTTCCATAATTCCCTGCGTACTTAAGGAGCAAATATGGTTTCTCTTAGATATAATCAGAATAAAACGGGTCAATGTCATCAACAGGTGACTTGTGCCTAAACGTCGATTCTTCTTTCTTACCCTGTTTTCACTTCTCATAGCAGCGCCTCTGGGACTGATCAGTTACAAACTTTTGGTGCTTGATTATCGAATGGCTGACCTGATCCCGGCAACAAGTTACCACGTTGATATCAACATGGCTGTGGATGGACATGGCGATGATATTCATATGCGTACCTACCTGCCAAAATCAGATCCACGCCAACATGTCACCGAAGAGACACAAACCTCTGGCGATTTCAGACTTGATATAAGCTCTGACCCACTTAATCGGATTGCAACCTGGAAGGCTGAAGCAGTGAAGGGGCCACAAAGTGTGCATTATTCATTCGCCGTTCAGGCACAGCATGTGCAATACCGAATTCCAACAGACTTACAAATACCCAAGTCCTACCCACCACAACTTGCGCATTACCTGCGTGCGGAGGAAGGGGTTCAGGTCAATGATCCACTCATTGATGAGGCCATCGACAAAATTATTCCACGAAGAGATGTGCCGGTATTAGAGCTGCTGACCCGAATGCATCGTTATCTACAGGACGAACTCAAGAATAAAAACTTTTCCGGGTATACCGACGCCATCACTGCCTACAAACTCGGAGAGGCAAGTTGCAATGGTAAGGGGCGATTATTTGTTGCGATGGCGCGTAAGATGAACTTACCGGCCAGATCAGTGAGTGGACTCATTATGAAATCTGGCAGCAAGCGTGTTAGTCACCAATGGGTAGAGATTTATGTGAATGGTTACTGGGTACCATTTGATACGATCAATGACCATTTTGCAGAACTACCTGCTAATTTTTTAACCCTCTATTATGGCGATGAAGTACTGTTCCGACATAGCAGAAATATAAACTTTCAATATTCCTTTCAGATCACCAAAAAACTAGTCCCAAAAAGCTCACTTCGTGAACATATCGGCGATTCCATGCTTAACATTGCCAATCTTTATCAAACTTTTGAAAGCATTGGCATTTCACAAAATCTCCTGAAGATTATTCTGATGATTCCATTCGGCGCACTGGTCACGGTGATCTTCCGTAATGTAATTGGCATTGAAACCTTTGGTACCTTTTTACCGGCTCTTATTGCATCCGCAGCACGTGATACCGGTCTTCTCTGGGGTGCAATCGGTTTTGTCATGGTGATTGTCCTGACTGCACTGATTCGTCGCGGCATGGATTGGCTGCAACTATTGCATTCGCCCAAGATGGCAATTCTTCTAACCTCGGTGGTGATGATCATACTTGGCGCAACAGTTTTAAGTGTCCAGTTTGGTCTTGGACAATTAGCCCATCTATCGTTGTTTCCTATTGCCATTCTGGCCATTACCGCTGAGCGGTTTGCCATCTTTGAAGCTGAGCAGGGACTCTATAAGGCAGCACGTGTGACAGTTGCAACACTTGTAGTGATCGCTGCTGCATATGCGGTGATGGAGTCTCAGTTTTTGCAGAGTATGGTGTTAGCCTTTCCTGAATTACTGTTTGTATTGATTGCCCTGAATATGTGGCTGGGTAAATGGATTGGCATGCGCATTTCTGAGTTTTTCCGTTTCCGGAAACTGATTTGGAGCGAGGCTACCAAATGAGTTTTTCTTCATGGATCGCAAACTGGCAGAAGTTTCATAAAGGCAGGGCTCAAGTACTGAGCATGAATCAGCGGAACCTGCATTTTATCTATCCCAACAATGCACGAAAACATTTTCCAATTGCTGATAATAAGCTGCTTACCAAACAGATACTCGGTGCCAGTGGCGTACCGGTTCCTGAAACTTACCAAAGTTATTCCAGTTTTTTTGAATTGCGGAGTCTTGAACATGATCTCGCCCCATGTCATGAATTTGTCATAAAACCGGCTCAGGGTAGTGGTGGTGGCGGTATTGTGGTGATTAGTGAGAAAACGGAAAGTGGATGGAACAGCGTAAGTGGCCATCACTATACAGCCGCTGATTTGCGCCGACATATCGCTGACATCATCTTTGGTGTTTACTCCTTCGGTTTGAGTGATCATGCCATTATCGAGGCACGGGTCGATCAGCACATCGAACTGAATGAGTTGAGTCCTTTTGGATTGACCGATGTTCGTATCATTTTATGCCATGACAAACCCGTTTTATCAATGTTGCGTGTGCCAACAAAGGCTTCGGATGGCAAGGCTAACTTGCATCAAGGGGCCTTGGGTATAGGTGTCGATATCGAAACAGGCTGCGGAAATCATGCTATTCATGATGGCGTACCGCTCTCCCACCACCCCGATACAGGAGCGGCTCTACTGGAAAGGAAATTACCATTTTGGGATGATATTTTACGTATCAGTTGCCAGGCAGCACAGGCCGTCCCACTCAAATATCTTGGTGTTGATCTGGCGATTGCCAACGATGGCCCATTGATATTGGAAATCAATGTAAGGCCCGGTATTGAGATACAAAATGCCAACATGCTCGGTATGCGCCCACTATTAGAACAAGTTAGAGCACCTGATCAGCAATATAATACATTGGGAAACAGTCTATGAAGCGCTCATTGTGGCAGGAGAGTTTTATTCCCGTTGTATTGGTGGTCTTAACGATCTTTATCGCTTTGCTGTTTGTGAAATATCAGGTTAGCCATGAAACTGATCAGGCTATTATCATCGATATTCCAACGATTGCTATCGACTCAAATACTGATGTACAGGATGTTAGCAGTAATGAAGAAGAGGCCATCGACACATCGTCTGTTGATGATCCTGAACGCGCCATGATCATGGCACTGATCAATGCACATAGCTGGGCCAAGGCAGAGCAGGTTCTACAAAGTAGACTGGCAAAAGAGGAGTCTTCGGAAAACCTTACATACCTTGGCATATTCCATTATCGAAAGCGGCAGTATGACAAAGCTCTGAATGCTTTAAATCGAGCGCTTGCGACAAAACCAATATATGCAAGCGCCTACTTTTATCGCGGAGTTGTATTCACCAAGCAGGGCGAACTGGAAAAAGCCATGGCTGACTATCGTCATCAGATCAAACTGGTGCCATTCCATTTTGAAGCAAACTACAATCTGGGTGTAGCGCAGCGCAGAATGAAAAAATATCGCGCCGCCAGCCAGACTTTCGAACATACCCTTGGCCTTGCCAGCGGCAAGCGCAAAGCCAAAACATATTACAACCTTGGGCTCGTCCTGCATCGCCGCGGTGCAACATTTAAAGAACAGGCTAAAAAGGCATTCAACGCAGCCATTCGACTGCAACCTAATTATATCTCACCGCGTTTTGGTCTGGCGAGTTTGGAAGCGGATGATGAGTCAGGTCAACATCGCGCGTTATTGCAATATGAAACCGTATTACGTCTACGCCCTGATTATGCACCCGCCCACTTTCGTAAAGGTTTGGCCTACTCAGCACTCCATAATAACAAAGCTGCCATTGCCGCTTACCGGAAAGCGATTCAGCATAACCCAGCCTACTTCAAGGCGCATTACAATCTGGGACTCCAATTGATCAAGAACCGTCAATGGGGGGAAGCGAGCCAACAATTCATGTGGATTCTTGAACGTGACCCGGCACATGCACGCAGCCACTTTAATCTTGGTCGTATCGCCACTGGTAAACTTGATTATGCTACCGCACTTAAACATTATCAGGCGGCTCTCACCTTAAGAGAAGACAATTATCCTGAAGCCCTTGTAAACATGGGCCGTATCTTTGTTCAGAAAGGTGAGTTAGATCAGGCGATCAATACCTATAACAAAGCTATTCAACTTCGCCCTGACTATGCAAAAGCCTGGTATAGCATGGGTATGGCACAGCTACAGGCAGGTAAGAAGTCTGAGGCTGAAAACTCATTCAAAACTGCTATCCAACACAAACAAAATCATCTTCATGCATGGATGAGTCTGGGCGACCTTTATCATAAGGAAAGCCATCTCGACGAAGCCATACATGCCTATCAACAGGTGCTGATTTTGGACAAAGATCATCAGCCTGCACAGCTTGCTTTGGCCGATATTTATGAGCAACAAAAGCATTATACCGACGCCGCTTCCCTCTATGAAACTGTTTTAGATAGCTACCCCTCCTATGTATTGGTCAAACGAAAGCTTGCTGCCGTTTACATGTCGATGACGCGTTACAACGATGCTGAGAAAATGCTGCGTCAGGCCCTGCAACTCGACCCTATGGACATTGAGGTTAAGCGCATGCTGGCGAGCATCATGTTTAAAAAACAACGAAACAAAGAGGCCGCCAAATTACGTTATGAACTCGTAGAGAGTGAGCCTGCCAGAGCCGATCTTCGCCTGGAATATGTACAGGTGTTGATCGCGATGGGGAATGTAGCTGTCGCCCGCGCCGAATTGGAAAAAGGTTTGCGCCTGACCCCCAATAATATTGGGTTGTTACAGGCCATGGAGTCACTGAGGAAATGATAACCGAGGAAGAAAAAACAAAACCACAAAACAGGAAAAGGAGCTACAAGCTATGAAATGGAAAGTATTAAATATCGTTATATTAAGTGCATGCATGAGTATCGCTATTGCGCCAGCCCATGCTGCAAAAAAAACTACAGAAAGGTTTTTCTCGGATTTTAGCATCGGTCTTGGCTACGATAGTAACGTATATCTCACTCCCAAAGCATCTTACATTGATTTGGGACAAGCGGGTAATCCTCTCGTTACACCAAACGTGCAATCAGGTTTGTACATCCCACTGGCTCTGGAGGCTGGGTACATGACAACATCCGGTATAACATCAAAATACAAATTTGATGGTGCCTTTTATATGAACTCAACCCTTAGTAACGCAAACACCTATAATCATAATATCACACTGGGCAAAAACATAACATTCGACAGTGGTAGTGAACTTTATGTAGGTCTCCTGGCTGGATATCACAAAAAAATATATTATGACCGTGATACCGGAGAGGCAAAACTCTCACGGACATCAGGTACCAATATTTCGAATCGCTATACCCATTTTGATTTTGGTGGCGAAGCAATATTCCAGAAACAGATCAATAATGTAAAATATGAACTAAATTCCAAATTGGCAACCCTCGTGTATAACGACCCCATTGTGATCGCCCCTCTGGACCATAACCTGCTCGAACTCGGAGTGAATGCTCGTTTTCCCGTGTTTGGCCAAACAACAAAGTTAAAGCTTGGTTACGATTTTACTGCACGTGACTACACTAATCGACGGGCGCGTGATGCTTCAGGGGCACAACGCGCTGCCAATGCATTGCTAACCTACTTTTATCACGATTTGAATGCTCAGCTATCCTGGAAAGTCAGCAATAATCTAAAGGCTTTTCTTGATGTCCAGCACGTTTACCGTATTGATAATTTTGTTAATTATAACAATTATACCAAAGACAAAGTAAAATTTCGTTTACGTTACAAGCTGTCTCCCGATGCATTTTTGCGTGCCAAAGTTTCTTACAGTCATAGAAAATACCCAAATGCATTCGCCTTCGACAACCCAATTGCAGCCAAGAAAAAATACGACACGCTGACTGCCTCACTAAAAGGTGAATACAGAATTTCAAGTCTGGGTGCACCTGCGCTTTGGGGTAAAATTTCTTATCTCAAGCAGGACTCCAGCGATTTACGCTACGTCTATAACCGCATGAAGGTAGCAGCGGGTGGTAGTTGGAAGTATTAAACACCTTGCACAAATGAGGTGATAGTGAAATCGCTTCAGCGTGGTTGTTTACGAACCTGTAGTCCGTAAACAACCACGCTGAAATTACCCGCCAAACCCAAAAAAAATGGCTATTGTAACTCTACACATACTTTCCAAAATGGTGCGGTCAATTTATTAAAACCATGTGTATGAACTTTTAATCTGTATCTTGATCTAATTCAATAAGGCGTTTTTTTATCATTTTTCTCACATAGTCTGCCAATCCTTTTGCAGAACGCTCCTTTTCCTCAAGCTCTTCAATCCTAATAGGTTTCAGATATTCAATAACCATCCGATTACGTGCTTTGGCAAAGTCCATCCACGACTGATTTTTGCCTAAAAAAAGAGGATCGCAGTAAATTACAACAGGCTGAAGGAGCACACCGGCTTTAATTGCCGCATGAAAACCAGTAGAGCGAAATCGGTTAACAGAAGTGTTCGATCTGGATCGTGTCCCTTCCGGGAAAAAAGCGACATGATGCCCCTCTTTCAATCGCTGGCAGCACTCATTGACAATCCGTTTACTGGCTTCACGGGTGCCGTCCATGCCTTCAACGTAGCCAGCTACATCGACAAAGTCGGAAAGAATCGGATTATTACGTGTCTGCGATTTATAAAGGCATATTGCATTGGGAAAATCCTTTAACAGCACAATAAAATCAAGCAGTGATGGATGATTAGCAACTACCACCGCAGGCCCTTTCACTGGCTCACCACTAAATTCAAAAGAGAACAATCCAACTTTGCTCAGCGTGTTTAGATATGCTGTGACATGATGATGGGCGTGAAAAAGAGACCGACTCCGCTTTTCGGAACTTTGCCCCTGACTCTTCATAATACGCGGCATCAGCCATTTTCCCAGCCAGAGAACCTGAACAGCAAACTGTACAAAACAAAATGCTATCAACGCCAACCGGAATGTCATTGTCAGTAATTTCATGCGCTCCCCATGCTATTTCCCCGGTCCACTTGTAGCCCATAGTATATACTGTCAAATATAGATCCCCTATTTGAATAAGAGAATAAATAATTTATCTTTCGCATGAAATTTTATTTGTAAATACAGTAATACAACAGTTCAAAACGAAGGAAACAATTCAAATACTCATGCAGCTCTTCCAAATTTTGAGATGATCAATTCAGGCAAAGACCAGATCACGACTACGAAACAGCAACACTCCGTACTTATTACCGGTGGTGCTGGCTATATCGGATCTCACCTGACTTTATTACTCCGGAAACAGGGTTATCAGGTCATCGTCATTGATAATTTGAGCACCGGAAATGCCTGGTCTGTACCCGAAGATTGTCTCATCACCGGCGATATTCTTGATACCGATACTCTAATTAACATCATGCGGGAACAACAATTTCAAACCGTTGTCCACCTCGCAGCAAAGAGCAGTGTACCTGAATCATTTGACAAACCGGATGACTATTTTGAGAACAATGTGAATGGAACAAAAAGTGTTATAGAAGCATGTGCCAGCGCTGGTATACAACAGCTTCTTTTTTCATCAACTGCTGCTGTTTACGGTAATGCAACCCACGGGATAGTCAAAGAGAATGCACCATTAAACCCTATTAGCCCCTATGGAAAATCTAAGCTTGAAGCAGAACAAGTAGTTAAAATTCTCTGTGCTCTTTATGGAATTAAACAAATCACATTCCGCTATTTTAATGTCATTGGTGCACACCCCAAAGCTCTGATCGGGCAATACAACCCTGGCTCAGGACATCTGTTGCAAAAGTGCCTGGATTGTGTACAAAAAAGTACTCCTTTACAGATATATGGTAATGATTATGACACAGTCGATGGAACTGCCGAGCGGGATTACATTCATGTACAGGATCTTGCATCCCTGCACCTTCACGCGATGCGTTATCTGGACCGTGACGGCAAATCACAGTTACTAAACGCGGGGTATGGTACCAGCCATTCAGTCCTGGAGTTCATCCAGACTTTTCAAAAGATAGCAAACAAAACAATTTCAAGCCGCTATGTGTCCCGACGTGAGGGTGACCCTATATCATTGATTGCGGACCCATCACGTCTTGATGCATTACTGGACTGGCAACCTCAATTTTCTTCACTTGAACAGATGATTGGTAGCAGCTGGTTATGGGAAATTTCAGCAAAAAGAAGATCCATCGCATGATGAAATATAAACGCACTTTGTTTCCTCTGGCGATGACCGTAAGTTTTGCCCTCATTGCTATGGCATTGTTTCTTCAAATCAAGGGAAGCCAATGGTTATTTGATATCATTTCTGAATTTGGGCACTTTTTTTTCCTGGGTCTTGGCGGTGCTATCATTGCCAATTCAACCGGTGCCGGTGGAGGCATCGTTTTCATCCCTGCTTTTTCATCACTGGGATTGTCATCATCTGAAGTATTAAGTACCAGCATTTTAATTCAGTGCTTTGGCATGACAGCGGGTACCATCTCATGGTTTATCAGCTTTAGAAGCAGAAATACGATTTTTCAGCGTTACCGCTCATTTCTCATCCGTGCAATTCTAACCGCAAGCCTCTCTTCAATAGCAGGCGTTATGATCTCTCAACTTTGGCTACGCTCTGAGATAAACATACCGATGTTGACGGTATTTTCTGTTCTTTCTATCTTTTTTGGATTAACGCTCCTGTTTTCAAATCTATATTCAGGTCAAAAGACATTCCCCAAAACATCAATGACTCCATCTGATTATTTTCTGATCATTCCCATCTGTTTTGCTGGTGGGATCATTACTTCGATCATTTCAATTGGTGTCGGTGAGATACTTCTCGTTCTATTGTTCCTGCGTAAATATCCAATGCATGTCGCTATTTTTGTTGCTGTATCTGTGTCCGCAATCACAGTTATTTCATGTGCACCCTATCAAATGGCCATCGAACAGACGGTCGTATGGGATATAGTCGCATTTGCAGCTCCGGCAGCTATCGCAGGAGGTGTCCTTGGACGTTATTTTGCCCTGCTACTGGGTGCTTCCCGGGTGAAAATTTTCTGTGCCTTATGGGTGCTGATGACGGGTATTTTTATTTGAGGTCTCTTTAAATAAAAAAAACGTGCAAACTGCAAACATCAAACTTGTCATTATCCCCTAAAAATCTCCAAGACGAGAATTCTTACTTGGATTTTGCAACCACTTTGCAATGTCCTTACCCAATGTTTTTACACAGCGTCCTAAAATTGAACAGGTTCCCTTATATGCACCCCACATACCCCCTCCAGAGTAACGCGCTGCAACAAAATCGCCAACCAATTTGCCATTGTCGTACAGGCCTCCCTTAACCTGTACTGCTTTTGCACCAGACCATGCACCGCCCGCTGCACCTTGTGTTCCAACAATTTCAAGCAGTAAAACACGCCCCTTGGTTTTCTTCGATATATCGTTGCCCAGCTTAACATCAATGTTGTATTTGTTAGCAAATTGACGTACAAAATCCGGCAACTTAGTCTGCAATTGGCATTCGTTCTTTACAGCTTCGCGAATAACAGCATTTTCTCCAAAAGGTGTGGTTGCGCCAAGTTTTATCTCTCCAGCCAATGCTGTATTCAAACCACAAAAAATAACAACTACCGACAATAAAACTGTATAAGAATATAACATAATAGAAATTATCCTCCCAAGTCTTAATTTAATATGTTAAATGAGTGTATTCCCGTCTATCCATCATGTCCAATGATTCAATAAATTCAAATCCTCATATCGAGACAGGTATTATGCAGCCGCTTATAAAACAATTGGTGATACTATATGAGAATACAACCCTGCTAATAGAGAGGCCCGGAATAATCCGGGCCTTTTTTATTTAACTTCGTACGTTACTGACTCGATTACCATCAAATGTTACGATAATTTTATTCCATCGTGTGATCCAATAGAGCCACTGACTGGCCTCCAGGCTAGGTGTTTTATGCGCAGGTGGGTAACCATACGCAACAAGCACAGCTTTTTTGCTCATGCCTTTTTTCACTTTAGCTATTTTAATGGCCTGACGCTCAGACTTTGAAAACTTTGAAAGATTCACTTTCTTTGCAGAAAAATGTTTATTCGCCCACTCTTCACCACTTAACCCGGAATGGCGCGATTTATTTTTAAGTTTTAAACGTTGTCCGGTTTTTTCAACGGTAAACACAACACCGCTGCTGCTAATCCTCTCAATAAGCACTTTGCTGTTAACAGGGATTAACGCATCCACATGATAATTAACCCATGTCACAACTTTTCCTTTCAAGCTATATATATTAACCTGAGTGAACAGTGTTTGACCCTCAAGATCACTTGCAATGGCCTGTTGTGGCAACATAGAGCATATAAATATACCCAAAAAATATAGAGATCGTAATTTCATTTTTATTCCCCCATGAAGCATTGGTATATTGCAACGCTACAATATTTTCACAAAACATTGTAGCGTTCTCGTGCTTAAAAAAACTGTGGGGTATTTAATTTATCATGCACGATCAGATCAAAACATTTATTACCCAGGAGATTGTACAGCTGGAGAATCCAGAACATTTTTCTTCTGATGATGATCTGCTTGCCGCGGGGCTTGATAGCATGGGAATTATGCGCCTGATTATGTTTCTTGAAAAAACATTCGGCGTTACGTTACCCGATAATGAGATCGAACCTGATAATATTCAGACATTAAACTACATTGTAAAATGGGTTGAGCGTCACCAGTAAAACCATGTTCCCCCTAAATGCTGCCGATCACTTTACTTTGATGATGGATCATGAAATCCGGAAGTCCGGCCTGGCCGGAAATCTTTGTGCACTTGTCATCGAACTCGAAACCTGCCCTGATAAGGATGAACTCTCAAAAAAGACACGATCCTTTGCCCAACGTTTTCCTTTGGCTGTTGCCAGCTTACAAAAAACAGGCAGACGTTACGCTTGGGAAGAGCGTCATAAGAGCCCGGATATCTTTTTTCACCATGTTTGTCATGATGTAAAAAACAGTGGCACCTTCCAAATAGAAACCTTAAAAAAAATCATCAACAAAAAACAACCACTTGAAGATCTATTGCCTGTAGAAGTTCACCTTATTGAAAGTGAAAAAAATAATCAGCTAGTATTACGCTGGTTTCACCCTTTATGTGATGCCAAAGGCATTGAGCTGATCTTGCACCACATCATCCACCAGGGTCAACATCAACATAATGATGCGCCTGCCGGCGTGGATGCCTGGCTAGCCAAACAGGGACTTTGGCAAAAAATTAAATTTGCATTTAAGGCGCGCAACAATATTCGTCAGCTTGATCGATTAAACAGTGCTCTGCTCAATCCAGCTGATCAACCAGCCGACACATTTGATTTTCAAATTGTGCGTTATGATAAAGAACAGACAGCAAAGATTAACATGCTGGCACGTCAATATGCAGGCATGACAGGCACAGCTCTTTACTTTATCGGTTGCATGATGCGCACATTAAAAACCGTTGGCTGCGATCATCAAGGGGATGGATTCTGCGTGCCTTACGCATTCAATCTACGTAAACGCAAAGCTCTTTTTCCTATCTTTGGCAATCATGTCAGCTTTCTTTTTTCACAAGCCAGCCACACCCAATTAAAATCAAAACAGCAACTATTTGAACACCTGAAGGAACAAAATAAACATAGTATCCGCCATAGTCTCGATTTTGCTATGTTACCATTGATGGAAGCTGGAAGCTGGCTAAACCTTGATCGTTTTGGCGAAATTGTACGCAAAAACCCACAAGCGACAGAGCGTAGCTCTTTCTGGTTCTCATACACAGGAGAAATGGACCCTCCCATGACTGAAATTCTTGGATGCAACGTCACAGGTCTGTTTCAGATCAGTCCGGTCACAGCACCACCTTCATTTGGCATGCTTGTAAGCCAGCTCAATGGGGAACTCACCATCAGTTATTGCTACATCCCCCAACACGTGCCTGAAGAGAAGCTTGTCAGGATCACAAAACAGATGTCATTGGAACTCATGGACCAGGCTTAACAACATGCATGTTCTGGATCGATTCCTTGCTACAAGCAGCCAACACCCTAACCGTATTGCACTACAGGAAGGTCAACGCTCGGTCAGTTATCAGGATTTTCATATTCGGGCTTGCCAACTTAAAAGCTTACTTCAGCAAAAGGGTATACATGCAGGTGATCATATCGCAATTCTTTTGCCACGGGGCTGTGATGCCACAATCGCAATCTATGCGACACTCTTTGCAGGCTGTTGTTATGTGCCGCTGGATATCAAAAACCCGATCTCTCGCCTTCAATTTATTATTCAGGATGCAAATATTACCTGTATCATCGGTTCAGGAGCAAAACCAGACTGGTGTGATTCACATGACTGGATAGATATTTCACAAATACAGGATGGCGATGAGAACGACATCGATGTCATTTGCCGAGGCCATGATCATGATCTTGCTACCATTTTATACACATCAGGCTCAACAGGCATGCCCAAGGGTGTCGCAATTCCCCACAAGGCCATCACCGCATTTGCACAATGGTCCCGCCAAAGTTTCGACATTTCAGAAAATGATATCATTGCCAGCCTTGCACCTTTCCATTTTGACTTATCTGTTTTTGATCTTTTTACCAGCCTCTCATCAGGTGCTCAGACCATATTTGTTCCTGAAGGGCTAACTATGTTCCCCAGCCGTTTAACTCGCTGGTTAGAAGAGCAAGGCATTACAACCTGGTACACCGTACCATCCATTCTTTCTTTTATTACAATGAAAGGAGAGCTTAATCATATTCAGTTGCCCAAATTGGAAAAACTCCTTTTTGCCGGTGAGGTATTTGCGACACCAAGACTCATAGAACTTACGGCACTTCTTCCACATGTAAAAATGTTCAATCTCTTTGGCCCAACTGAAACCAATGTTTGTACATTCTGGCCTGTAGATCGCGATCGTTTATCTCCTGATCAGGCCATTCCAATCGGTCAGGCTGCATGCCTTGCAACATTAAAGATTGATGAGAGTAATCATGAGCTTCTGGTCAAGGGCCCATGTGTTACAGCTGGCTATTGGAAAGATGGAAAGCTTGAACCTGTAACTGACAAGGGCTGGTACCGTACCGGAGATAAAGTATCCATCAATCAGCATAATGAATATCTCTATCATGGCAGGCTCGATCGTATGATTAAAAGCTCAGGTTATCGTATCGAACCCGCCGAAATTGAACAAACCATGAATACTTCACCGTTGATACAAACATCTGCTGTAACCACAGTAGCCGACCCGGTAAGTGGTCGCCGAATTGTTGCTGCCATTGTGGCTTCAACTGATTTTGATATGTCCACTTTCAAACAATATCTTACTGCCAAACTCCCAACATATATGTTACCTTCACAACTCAAAGTGATCGATACAATGCCCACGCTTTCGAATGGAAAAACAGACTATCAAACATTGAACATGTTATTTTGAGAGGGGAACACCATGACCGATGATGCAGCAATGTTTTCACAACTTGGACCCACAGAAGGCACAACAACCCATGAGGCAAAACAGCGTTTCCTTACCTGTGCCCAATCAGGCTTTCTAAAACATGCCATCGATACCTCTTTGGGTGGATACGGTGACAGCTTCCATCATTTATGCCAAACGCATGAAATGCTTGGCGAACATACACAGGATACCGGGCTCGTACTCGCACTTAATGCACATATCTGGGGGGCTATATTTCCGCTTCTACGCTTTGGTAACAATGAACAAAAGGCTGCACTTCTTCCTTCTTTATTAAACGGTCAGACCATTGCAGGTCATGCCATCACAGAGCCTGATGCAGGCTCAGATACACAAGCCATGCAAGCCTGTGCTGTTGAAACAGCCGATGGTTACCAGTTAACCGGACACAAGCGTTTCATCACCAACACACCGATCGCAGATATGTTTGTGATTTATGCCAAGCTTGATGGTGTCATCACCGCATTCATCGTTTACTCTGATGATACAGGAGCCACATTTTGTGATGGTCCAGCTGTCTCAGGTTGTGCCACAGCCACAATGGGCGATATTCTGTTACAGGATTGTCTGATTCCTAAAAATCGATTGCTTGGCAAGCCGGGTGCAGGCGGCATGATGATCCAACTGGCCATGGAGCTTGAACGTGCATTTATCTTTGCAGGTGTTGCAGGCATCATGCAATGGCAACTGGATCAGGTTGTCAGCTATGTTAAAAATCGAATCATTGGTGAAGAGGCTCTATCAAAAAAACAGGCGATCAGCCACTGTATTGCAGATATGAAACTTCGGCTTGATACAACACGTATGTGGGTTCAACAATGTGCTCAACAGTGTGACCAAAATAAACGCATCACTATCAGCAGCGCCCAAACCAAACTCTATGCCAGTGAAGCATTTCTTCAATCCAGTCTTGATGCTGTGCATATGTGTGGTTCGCATGGTATGACCGGGAAGCTGGCTGTGCTGGTTCAGGATGCGATGGCAGGCCGGCTGTTTTCAGGAACATCAGAAGTTCAGAAAAATATTATTGCAGGTATGATGGGTCTATAGACTCAATATGAACATGAAAGAAAATGTGCTGATCATTGGCGGGGGCCCAGCTGGCTCGGCCAGTGCCATGAATCTTCTACAGAAAGGTTTTTCACCAACAATTATCGAAAGCGAGAGCTTCCCCCGTTATCATATTGGTGAATCACTCACGACGGAATGTGTGGATGCCCTAAATCGACTTGGGCTATCAGAACAACTCCAGGCACTCAAAGCTCCACAGAAACAAGGTGTAAGGGTCTTTTCAAAACATCCTGAAAATAGCTTCTACATCGGTGCAGGCGATGCATGGCAAGTCGAACGTGCAACCTTTGATACGATGATGCTGAATGAAGCACAAAAACGTGGCGCAAAACATATTCAGGCCAAAGTAAAAAAACTAACGCAACAGACTGATAATTGGATACTGGAACTCGATAATGGGCAGTCACTTGAATCCCGTTTTGTGATTGATGCCAGTGGTCAGCAACGTCTTAGCCACAAACAAGGCCTCTTTGGCCCCATCAAAGATGGTACATACCAGCATCAAGTCGCCTTCTTTGCCCAGTATCATGGCATAAAACGGAAAAACAGTGATCAATTCGACACACTTATTTTTCATATTGATTCTCATGCATGGTGCTGGATGATTCCCTTAAGCGAAGATGTCACCAGTATTGGTCTTGTTGTCCCTGTTGATCAATATAAACAAAAGAAATTAAAACCTGATCTTTTCATGGATCATCGATTATCAAATTTTTCCCTACCCATGATGGAACGAACAAAAGATGCCACTCGAATCTCTGAAGTACGCACCATGTCGAATTATTCATATTGCATTGATGAATATTGCCGTGATGGCCTCTTTTGTGTGGGTGATAGCCATCGGTTTATCGATCCGATTTTTTCATTTGGTGTCGAATTTGCTGTTGTAGAAGCTGCATATGTTGCAAGAGCCATTGAAAAATGCTGCAAAACACCATCAAAAGCCAATGAACATCATCATGAATACATGCAATGTACGACTCAGGCACAAAATATAATTGAAGATATACTTGCATACTTTTGGGCACATCCATGGGGCTTTGCCAACATGGCCCACTTTCGACATGCCGATGAGTTTCTGGAAATATTTGCAGGCCGTATTTACGAAACTGAACCCGGAGAAGGTCTGTTAAAAGTGAGAGAGGAGCTTCAACAATGATACGCTTTAAAATTCTTTTTCTTTTATTCAGTATCCTGTTGCTGCAATCAGCCGCATATGCAGCTGAGCAAAAAAAAGAACTACCACTCTGGGAGCTCGGTTTAATTGCAGGTGGTGCTTCAATACCGCATTACGTCGGCAGTAATCAGCGATATGCTTTACCACTGGTTCTCCCTTATTTTATCTATCGAGGTGAAAAACTCCGCGCAGATAGAAAAGGTATTCGTGGCCGTTTATTTGAAACAGATCGCTTATCAATGGATCTCGATTTTTCATTCGGTTTACCTGTTCGCAACAGCAACCGAGCCCGTCAGGGCATGCCAAATTTACATTTAGCTGGACAAGCAGGCCCGCAACTTAACTGGGCATTACTGAAAGACACACGCACAAAACTGGGACTTCACCTACCATGGCGTATTGCCATGGATACGCGTGGAACATCCCTTGGCTGGGTATTTGAGCCAGGGCTTCGTCTGAATTACAATTTCGATGAAGATGGCGATTATAAGCTCGATATAGAGGCTTCAGTGTTATACGCATCCAAACGCTATAACCAATACTACTACAGTGTTACGCCGCAATATGCTACGGCCATTCGGCCTGCCTATGACGCAAAAAGGGGCTTACATAGCGTATCATTGAAAACTGGCTTGTTATTTCGTCAAAATTCTGATGTCCGCGGTAGCATTTTTCTGACCACAAAAACGCTCTCCCCCGGTGTTGTCGCCAACAGCCCTCTGGTAAAAAGCAAGTATTACATTTCTATTGGGGCTGGCATCACATGGATGTTTATGACCTCAAAAGAAACCGTACTACGATAAATTAAATTATTTTTCTATAGTCGAGGGAGCCCTTTTGCTCGCTAACAATTTATCCTGAAATTCATTATTTCCTGTCCAGAGATCACCGGAAAGGAGGCCCATAATGTCATGCCGAATTGACCTGTTTCTGTCAGCTGCAAAAAACATATTATGCACCAGCCCTTTATTATAAAACCGTTCAACAAAACCACGCATCGAATCAAAGCCGAGTTCATAATCAGCATCATCAACATCATGCAGACCAGTATCCGCCTCATGACCATCGAGAAAGCCTTGGTGTATTCTATCAGCCACCCGTTCAGCACTGGTTAGAGCCAGAAAAACACCCGATGAAAATACAGGATCAAGAAACCCTGCTGCATCACCACAGCAGGCATAGCGCACACCATAACGGGCGTTATTGCTAAAGCTGAAATCTGCCTCTGTCTTAACAGCACTCTCCTGTTCAGCTCCAGATAGGAGCGACTGAAGATATGGTGAAGATGCTACATACCGTTCAAATATCTGAGAGCCTCTCTCTTTAGCCGGAATATCCTCCTGCACAACAATCCCAATACTGAGACGATTTCCAGCCAAAGGAATCACCCAAAACCAGCCAATATCAAGAATCAGAATTTTGATCACACCTGTCGCAAACAGCGCTTTAGCCTCTTCAGAACACACACCTCGATAATGTGTATATAGCGCGAAACGCCCCAAATTTTCAATGCGATCAATGGATTGTTTTTTTCTTCCCATGATCGCACTGCGCCCTGTCGCATCAATAAAGTAACGTGCTGTGTAATCAGCCTGATCACTACGAACTTCAACGCCATCGGCATGGCACTCAACATGCCGTACAATTTCAGCTTGGTGAATATCCACACCATGTTTCATCGCATTTTTAATCAACATAAGATCCAGTTCAGCACGTTCAACCTGATAAGGCTGGAATGCCCCGTTTAAAGGAAAAAACGCCTGCTGCCCGGTTGATTCATCAATAAATTCCGCCCCACCTTTTGCCTGATATTTTTCCACATCCCACTCAATACCAAGCCGTTGGAACACGGGTTCTCCCATGGGCAACATCGATTCACCAATATGAAATCGTGGATGTGTATCCCGTTCAACAATCAAAACCTTATAGCCATATTGCGCCAGCAATGTGCCAGCCGTTGTGCCAGCCGGGCCACCACCTGCAATGATTACATCAAGCTTATTTGTCATATCGACTCCGAATCAAATAATTCCACCACTGACGTTGATCACATCTCCTGTGATATAAGATGCAGCATCGGAACATAAAAAACCAACCACTTCAGCGACTTCCTCAACAGTTCCTGCCCGCCCCATCGGCACACTCTGTTTGACCAGGTCAGCAGGAATATCATCAATCATTTCCGTCGCAATAAAACCTGGTGCAATGGCATTCACACAAACCCCACGGCTGGCGACTTCCCGGGCAAGTGAACGCGTTGCGCCAATCAAGCCAGCTTTGGCTGCTGCGTAATTACTTTGTCCCCGATTACCATGTAACGCTGCAATCGAAGAAACTGCTACAATCCGACCCCATCGCTTTCGAATCATCGGCATTACCAATGGGCGACATACGTAAAAAAAACTGTTCAAACTGGTATTCACCACATGCTCCCACTGGTCAACATCCATACCCGGGAAAGGGGCATCCGATGCAGCACCAGCGTTATGCACAACAATATCTATCACACCTTCTTTTTCGACGAGTGTTGCCAATCTTGTCATACAATTTTCCCGATCACTGACATCAAACTGAATCGCTGTGGCACTGCCTCCCGCTGCCTGAATCAATGCAACAACTTCATCTGCAGCCTGCTGATTACGTAAATAGTTTACCCACACATGTATGCCTTCGCGTGCCAATCGCAAAGCAATGGCCTTACCGATACCGCGACTTGCACCTGTAACCAATGCCTGTCGATTCATACTGTCTCCTCATCAGATGCTGCGACTGTCACCTTAACTGAAAATATCTCGTTGTTTTCTAGCCGTACTTTGCCTGAAAACATCGCTGCCTGCTGACTACCACCAAGAAATTCAGCTACCACATCCAGTACCGCACCAGAATGAATCTGTTGTGATCCAACCGACATATCTCTGACACTGGCAATAACGCCTGAAGTCAAAGCCCCCGGAACAGGATGATCCGAATCCGGACCCTTCATCCCCAGAAAAATACCACATGCCTGTGCCACAAGCTCCAAACAGGCAAAGCCTGGAAAAATATCATCATGCACAAATGGATTGGCTTCATCAATATGGGCCTGACAATGAATATCTGAATCACCTTTTGTAACCACCGCTGATACCATAAGCATGGGAGCTTTATGCGGTAGTAACATCTCAATATCGACCCGCTCATTCATCATGGAGTACCTCAGCATACCAGCCCTCTGTTACAGAAGAGATTGCTAATTTTGACTCATTTTGTTGATGATAAACTGCTTTTGCCACATCCAGTGCTGCCGACAATGGCGAATACGATTTAATCACACCTCCGACATCTTCATGATCTTCTTGATAAATACGGACAGACCTTTTTTTATCAGATGGCATACTTAGCAGCATTGCTACCGCACAATCGGCGATTTGTTCACCCATCAGGAGCGGTTCAGGAACCGTCTCTTCATAACAGATCAACAACACCTTATCGGTGGTCATCTGAAGCTGGCAATAACAATCCAAAAGGCCCATTACCCATGTATCTTCACCCGCACCCAAGGCCTGTGCGGCATGTCGGTTCTTCGTCACCATACTCCAATAGCCTGCGGCTGTATTGTGCACAGAATTATGAAATTGTGTGGGTGACAGAGGGAAATCCCGCGTTGCTATATTACGGCACAATGTGTCGGTTACTTTTATTTCACCGGCAACGGATGCAAAAACAGATGGCACACTACTCACATCAATATTTGCATCAGCACATGCACGCTCACCCGCAGCCAGTGCCAGGCGCGTCGCAGAACTCATACGCCGCCGCAAACGTGGTGATGCCAACTGACTGTTCATATCGCAACCAGAAAAGCCATAAGATTTTGCCATTGCAGAATCTGAAAAAGCGGTACCAACGCCGAGCAGTGAAAATTGTATTGTATTATCCATCGTCAGTATCTTGTCCAAAAATCAAGCTGGCATTGTTTCCACCAAAACCAAAATTATTGCTCATCACCGTACGCATTGCTTGTACTGTCTCAGATTTCTCCAGAATATCATATGCAAATGCAGTATCAGTCTGAGTAAGGCCTGCTGTACCCGGCATCAGGCGATGTTCAAGTGCCAGCAAAGAAATAACAGCCTCAATAGCACCCGCAGCTCCCAATGTATGACCAGTTATGCCCTTGCTTCCACTACACTTAACGGCTGTTTCAAACACAGCTTTGATCGCATTCATTTCAGAAGCATCATTCATCAGCGTTCCTGTTGCATGCAGATTCACGTAGTCGATCTCTTTTGCACTTAACCCAGCCTGTGTCAGTGCAATATGCATAGCCTGCTGTGCACCGAGACCATCAGGATGTGGTGCTGTCATATGATAGGCATCAGATGACTCGCCGCAACCAAGCAAGTGCGGACGATCAGCATGTTGAGAGTCTGGTTTTTCCAGCAATAAAAGTGCCCCTCCTTCGCCCAGGTTAATACCCTGACGATTCTTATCCAGCGGTGTGCATGGCTTCTCAGATAAAAGTTCCAGACTGGAAAAACCATAAAGTGTTAAACGGCACAGCGAATCCACACCACCTGCAAGCACTGCATCACATACACCCGATGCGATCAGCCGCTGCGCAGATGCAATGGCTTTGCTACTTGATGAACAAGCGGTGGAGATGGCATAGGCAGGACCGGACAGACCCAACTCATATTTCAAATAATCTGCCGTCGCACCCCAGGCGTGTTGATTGAGAAAATCAAAACCTTCCGGCATATGTTGTTTGTCCTGAAAGTATTCATATGCAAGTTCTGTCTCATATATCCCCGAAGTACTGGTACCAATCACGACACCAATGCGATCTGCACCATACTGTTCAATCGCATGCATCACAGCATGACGCACACTGCCCTTTTCACAATTCAGTGTTGCCAGGGCAAGACGGGCATTACGTGTATCAAAGCGCCTTAGACTCTCAGAAATTTCAGGAAGCACCTCACGCACCTCCCCAACACAGGTCGGTATATTGATATGAAACAGTTCTAATGGACCCAGACAATTCTTGCCTGACTCCAAGGCCATATATAAGGGGGTATTGCCCAAACCACAGGCTGTTACTGCACTATAGGCAGTGATTGGAATCGATTGTGGTACCTGTTTCAATCTACTTACTCTCTTGAACTGCAATTTGCTGTTGTCGGATCAGTAGCGGGCACAATAAAAAACCAATCACCACACCAGGTGCTACGCTCCATGCCAATGCCTGCAAAGCAGGATTCTCAGCAAAACCAAGGCTAAAAAAGGCAGCGGCGGTTGTCATCGAAGAAATAACAATCGCCTGAAAAGTCAGTGCCTGATTGCCCGCCCGATTTTCATAAAAAAATATCCCGTAATCGACACATATTGCGACCACAAGCAATAAACCAATCAAATGAAGCATGCCCATGGTTTCACCAAAAACTCCCCATGCCCCCATCACAATAAAGACAGACATCAATGCAGGGAACAGTATATTCATTGCGATGAAAACATGTCGAAAACGAATGACCAGAAGCACAAAAATCGCAAATGCGCCAAGTAATAACATCTTCATTGTCTGCGTACGGTAGTCCACAGCAAGATGGTTCACTATATCGCGCTGGCTAACATAACGAACCCCTGCCATATCAGAAACTACAGCCTCAGTTTTATCAGCATCATGCATACCCAGCCATGTCATGATCAACACCTGTCCATTTTGAATCACATATTGCCCACTGACATAATGTTTATAAGGCCATGATTCAAATTTCTCTCGGGATAACAATTCTGTCTCCACCATTTTCAGCTGCCCTAAGTGTTTCACAGAGAGTCCTTCAGCTCGCAGGGCCTGCTGCCACAGCTCACGATTTTCAGCAGTCATATTGCCCTTAAAATAATTCAAATTTTCACGTTGAAGTTTCGCCGATGCCAACCATGGATAGAGTGAATGAAATGATTTCAGAGTCCCTTCTTTTTTCAGTGCCTGTAACTTTATGAAAACGCTCTCATTGATCTGTAATGCGGTTTCAAAATCATTCGCCTGAACAAGAATAAAACGCCCTGGTTCAACACTGCTCATATGGCTGCGAATCGCCTGATCTTCAGCTTTCAATTCTGTGAGCGATGGCGAAAGAGAATTAAGGTCGTCCATCCAATTCAATCCGGAAAAACCAATCATAAAAAAGATTAACCCTCCGCCAATCACCACCAGACGCATGGATGAACGGTAATGATGCAGCAGTCTCAGCCAGGCTCCAAATTCAATGCGCGGCTGCATCTCTCTGATATGGCCTTGCATCAGATGTGGCAGAATGTAACGCGTTAACAACAATGCTGTCGCAATGCCCACGCCAGCAAACAGTGCAATTTGTTGCATGCCCGGGTAACTGGTAAAACTGAGTGCAATATACCCTGTAACTGTAGTCAATCCTCCAAGCAACAGGCTTGGCCAGATACGCCTGGTTGAAGCTTCACTATCCGCCTCATTTGAACCCGAAGCATGCACGATGGCATGAATCGGATAGTCCACGCATACACCAATCAAAGTTGTGCCAATAGCCATCGTCAAGGCATGGATATAGCCAAACATAAGAGAAGTTATCAAACTTGATGCAGCCACTGTACTTATCAGAATGAGTGATATCCAAAACAAACCTCGAATGGAGCGAAAAACACTCAGAAACAGGAGTATCATCATGGTCACAGAAAGCATACTGACCCGTTGAACATCTTGTGAAACCTGCTTTTGAACTTCTATGGAAAACAGAGGAACACCGGTTATTCGAAGTGAAAAATCACCCTTATACTGCGCATTGAGCGCATCAAAAGTCTTCAGAATACTTGCGTAAATTGGACGCTGGGCCTGAGCATCCAGGCCTGATACGGCTGTTTCAACAATCAGACCTGAAAAATTCTTATCAGCCGTTTCCTGTGAGCCAAAACCAAGTTTGGATGCCCAATCACCTGTTAAAAGAAGCGGATCCTGAAGAATGACTGATTTTAATCGGGCACCCTCAGAACTCAACAATACTGATTTGATATGACCCGCACGTGTTTGCAAAGTCTCTTCCTGAAAAAGATGAGCAATGTCTTTTTCAGGATCTGGACTAAACAGCTGCATACGATAGGGAATATAATTTGCCAAAATTGATTCAAATACCTGTTGATCCCGTTGCATCCCCCAGATACGTACAACATGATCAACTGTTTTCAGTTTGGCTTCAAGTGCCTGCGCAAATACAGTGATATCAGCATCGTCACGCCGAGTCTCAATCAACAAAATATATCGCTGAGCAAGCTCGCCCGACTGAATACTACTTGCAATCAACGCTGTTTCCGGTGAATCACCTCGAAAAAAGAAATCGGAAACATCGGTTCTGAATTCAACCAAAAACGCTGTCGCTATAAGCAGCATAGACAGTAACGCAGTAAAAAAAAGGTGATACCGATTCATCCGCCACGCGCCTCCTTAACAAGCGTTTTCATCTGCTTGGAGACATCTTCTGACCTTTCTTTTGTATGCTCTTCTGCCGTAAATTCCCAAAACGTGTGATTTCCATCAGCATATTCAATCTTCAGCTCATCTGCTGCCTGATCTGCCTTACCCCTAAGAACAATTCTGGCATCATGTTTATCCATTGCACTTTCAACAGGTATCATCTCTAATGTCCATTGATGCTCTTTTGCGCTCAATGTCATCGTATAACGCTCTTTTAAGGTTTCTATTTCACCCGTTCTCAGTGCCATCATCAATGCAACCAAACTGGAGCCTCCGCGTGAATATCCACTGATATTGCGGGATCGCCTTATTTTGTTTTTACCATCATATAACCACAAACTGGTTCGGTTTGAAGCCATCACTAATCGATAAGGTTTTTTCTGCTCCACGATAAAAAATGCCGGTGACATATACATCTTTCCCGATGCCTTCCACGGCATATCCAGCAATTGCATATGGCGTGTTTCCTGATAAGAAAATTGAACGGGTTCCTGAACGGCATGCCGAATTAAAACAGCATCAATTGTCTCCTCAGCATACGCAATCAGCATATGAAAAAAGCAGATTATAAAAACAACGCTTTTACACATTGAGAACATCAATCACACTCGCAGGCACTTCCAATAACATTTTGCCATCAGATCGGCATATCGCTTGCTTGGTATGCCCATAAGCACACCGCTCATTTGTCGTTGCATCTAAAATCGTATAGGCGATGCGTATATAATGTTCCCAAGCCTTAAAGCTTGCCGAGATTTCAATAACTTGAGCATATTTCAAAGGTTGAATATAACGACACTGACTTTCAATCACAGGGAAAACATAACCCAGCTTATGCATCGCTTCGATATCAAAGTCTTTAGAACGATAAAGCTCAGTACGGGCCAACTCAAAATATTTATAATAATGGCCATGCCAGACAATGCCGAGACTATCAACATCATGAAAAGGTACTGTCGCACTTACAGAAATGCCTGGCAGGATCATCAGCCTTTGTTTTCCCTTTTAAAATCAGGAATCCAGCATGGAACAGATTCGCAATATTTTTTATGTGCCTCACCAAATTCTATTTCAAGCAAAGGTTCTTCGTAACGATCAATAAACAGTACCCCAAATCGAGCTAGAACAAAAACCCAGACAAGGATAAGAATTGAACCATCATTTAAAGCCTCTCCCAATAAAACGATATATAACGACCACATCATAGGCTGCCGTACAATGGCATAGGGCCCTGTTGTCACAAGCTCTGTCGGAGATGAAGATGGAATAGGTGTTCCCTTCCCATATTTAGACATGTGAAAAGCACTCCATAAGGCGATTGCCAGTCCCACCAACATCAGAAACTGACCTATAGGTATTAAAACGGCATGAGAACAAAAATCAAAGCCAAGCCTTTTTTCCACATCCAATAAATACTCAGGAATGATGTATAATACTGAAAATATCACCACAAAAAGATAGACTAAAGCATCGATAACTTTACGAAAAAATGAATTCCCCATTACAAGTGGTTACTCTCTTCTGTAATATTCCAAAATTCGAAAAAATTGAACCAGTTATGTGGATGGTTCTGTGCATGCTCAGCCAAAATATTAGCATATTGCTGTGCATACTTTGTTAAGTATTCACTTCGTTGATTGCGAGGAATCATAACCTGATCGGCAAGTTTTACTGTATGACTTTCGTAGACATTATGATCAATACGCATACCAAAAAAACAGTATACCGGGCAACGTAATATCGAAGCCAGCAAATAGGGTCCTGCAGGAAGCTGTATATCCCCCCCAAGAAAGTTGACCTTCACCGTTTTATCACCAAGGCCAACCCGGTCTGCAAGAATGGCAAGGAAACCACCCGATTCGACTACTTCACGCATTTTGAAAACAGCTTCAGGGTCGCTTGGGTCAATCACCCTTTTTGCCATTTCCGGATTGATTTCATCAAGCACAGAACGAATTTTTTGTGAGCTTCCATGATATGCAACAATGTGCACATCAATATTTGATTGCTCTTTCACCAAACCCTTACACGCTTCAAAACTACCAAGATGCGCACCCAACAGGATCGCTCCTTCTCCTCGTTTTTGCGCATCGATCAACTGTTCACGCCCGTGTGCATGAACTGTTATGTGTTTTGACTCACCCATTAAAATAGAAATTCTATCAACCAGAGAGCGAGAGAAACACATCAACTGTTTATAATGATCCAACCACGAGAAAGCACCTGTCGCACGCAAAAAAAAGTGGCGCGATGCTTTTTTTGTATCGCCTGAGGTTAGAAAAAAGTACGCAACAATCGGATACAGCAATAGATGAACAATACGTTGGAAACGATGTCGGCATAACCAATGCATAAAACGTATAGACCGCGATGAACCACGCTCTTTTCGTTCAGTCCAGGTGTTTATTTTGTGAGTTTTTTCAGCCATCGCAATAACAACCGGAAAGGTGCTTGTGGGAGAAGCCTGATATGCATCCAAACATGCAATATATTATCTTGCACCATACGAAAATGGGAAATTCCTCCTTCCTCTTCCGACAAATAACGAACTTTTGTAGGTACCCGGACAATCGAAATGCCTGCCCAGTACGCCCTCACCAGAACTTCTGGATCAAAATCCATGTGATTGCCCATTTTTCCCATCGCGCATATAGCGCGAACCGGGTAGGCACGAAATCCACAATTTCCATCCGGCATTTTCAATGTTCCCATTTCCAAGGCCATCATCAGATCAGTTAATTTACGTCCGTGTTTACGTCCAAATGAAATATTCTCATCGAACAAAGGGGCTCCGACAACCAATGCGCTGCTTTCATGTTTGGCCACCTCAATAAAGCGAGGTACATCGTCCAAATTATGCTGTCCATCCGCATCGACCTGAATAGCATAAGAAAAACCTTGTTCATTCGCATAGTGCAAACCACGCTGAACAGCAGCCCCTTTACCCTGATTATATGGCATATGAATCACATCTATTCGACTATCTTCAGTTGCCAGTATATTTAAAAGCTCCGCTGTACCATCATCACTTCCATCATTAACAACAATCACATATTCGACATACGTGAGAAGACTGGTCACTGCAGAAATAATCGTCTGATGATTATTGTAAACGGGGATAAGGCCACAAATTGAACCTGACATTATACTGGTAGCCTGAACGTAAGTTGCCCACGCGAAACAAGTACACCACTACAAAACAGGCGGAACGTTGTTTCAAAATCACTGATAAATTTTAATTCCATCATAATCATATCTGCGGGTGTAATCGGCTGCACAAATTTTATAGACGCTGCGCTTTCAATACAGTGTGGGCTATTGCGTATCTGCGAAACAAATCCTTCCAACATCTTTAGCTGCGCAATTGCAGGAAGAATTGGTTTTGCAGGAAAATGTCCTTTAAAATATGATAGATCAGCAGAAACACTACACACTGCCTTCCATACGGAGCCATCAAAAGACGTATCTTTGTAATCAAACATTATTCAAATAATGCCATCAAACGCTTTTTAGGTAATTTACCATTTTCTTCACGCGAAAGTTTAGCAAGTGTGATAATACGGCGAGGTATTGCAATGCCATCAAGCCATTTTTGTAATTCCCGTTTAATGACCCGCGAATTCGTGTGCACATTTTCATCAACTGCAACAGCCGCCCAAACCACCCAGTCACGAATATGACTTTTGGCAGGCACAGCGATAACTGCAGCATCTTCCACCCCATGGCAACGCATCAGACATTGCTCAATCATCAGTGTTGAAATGCGTTTGCCACCTATTTTTATAATAGAATCAACACGGCCTTCCAGAGTAAAACGTGAAGCATCTAACATATTTACCTGATCCGACATCTGGAATAGTTCGCTTGGCTGACCGTTCATAAACGGGGAGCTTACCTGAAGCAGGCCTTCCGCATCAGATGTCACCACCACCTCAGAAAAAGTCTCCCAGCTTTCACCTTGCAGTTGCCGGCGATGTGCAATCACACCTGTTTCACTGGATCCATAAATTTCCACTGGATCTGTACCATATTGTTGCCTGTATGCCTGAGCAGTATCTTTTAAAAGTGGCGCTGCCGATGTAACACACATAGTCTTTTTAAGACTAATACCTGCATCCATCAATGATTTCAAATGAATCGGGACAGTAATCAGAATACCGGAACCGTTTTTCTCAAGGCAGTTCTCTACCTCACTCGCATAAAGTGGCATCTCATCAACAAGTGGCACAGCAAGCACCCACGGCAATAACACCGTGAATGTTAAACCATACAAATGGTTTGCGGGCACACTTGCAACAATAGCCGTATTCGGCCATGCAAAGGCATTTTTGAGCATCTCCGCTTCAGACAGCAGATTCGACATAGTTTTTTCGACTGCTTTGGGCTGCCCGGTTGAGCCCGACGTATAAAGCCTGACAGCCAGTTGATTACACGGAAAAACAAGCGGTGTACTGGTGAATGAAAAACTCACATTGTCTTGTCGACAAGACTCTGCCCACACATCATTACAAACAAATGCAACTTTATGTGCCCTGCCAATCTCTCCAAGCGTTTCAGTGTGTTTATTAGGTGGAAGAATTGCCACTTTCCCTGCTTGCCATGATGCCAAAAGTGCGACTGAAAAAGCATACCGACTTTCACAGCTTATCAACACATCACCTGTTAATGGTAACAGTTTTTGAGTTAACACATCCACATCGCCCATAAACGTGGCAAAAGATATGTTTTCACTCTCACAAAAAGCTACCGTGCTATCTTCCACATGGTTTGCAAACAGTGTTATATTCCCTGCAACCATTTTCATCGGTCTGGGCCCCAGATTTTATGCCCGTTTTTTGAAATACTGATGGCCGTATCTTTAAACGATGGTATTTCCAACCAGGGGAATTTCAACCGTCGCCAGACATATTCTCCAACGACCAGCAGGCCAATCAGCCCGTAAACAATCAAACCATTATATACTGCCCATATTTCATCTGATGCCCAAATAGCCAAGATCAAACATAGGAAAATATTGAACGCAAAAAAAGCAGTCCAAATCTTGGTCACATTGGAACAATACTCTGGAATACCATCCGGCATGTCAGGAAAATCTAAACGGGCAAACTGTTCGATTAAAGGCTTCCCCGCACGCAAACTTTGCCAAAACAAAACAAACAAACCGGAATGAATTGCTATAGGAAGGAGCTTGATAGTCACTGATTGGTGTATCCAGGCACCCAGCGTCAATATCGCAATCAAGACCACATACTGCAATCGTTTTTCATCTGAAACCACTGCCTTTTGCACACAAAAAAGAATCAGTAATAGTAGGCCAATCCATGCCATGTTATGCGAAAGTCCAAAATACACGATTGCAGGATAGACAACAAACAAGACCCCTACGAGCGTTTTAAAAAACATGATTATTGGTGACTACGATTCTCTTCGATAAATTGCGCCAATGCTTTTAAACTGGAAAATATCTTTGTATTGTTATCATCCCCAGATTTAATACGCACACCGTACTTACGCTCCAGAACAATCGCTAATTCCAGCGCATCAATAGAATCAAGGTCTAAACCTCCACCAAACAAGGGGGCATCCACATCAATTTCATCAGGTTTTAAATCATCAAGGTGAAGTTCATCTATTAACAGCTTTTTGAGTTCATCAAACAAAACACGGCTCCCCATCTGTAATTCCAAGCAAAGAATTCTACATAGCATTTACACTTGATTAAGTGTTTTTTCAACTGTATTGAATTTTAACAGCAGCATTAGCATACCATAAGAATTGCTTTATTATAAAATCTTATTATGAACATCCGCACACTACCATAAACAAGTGAATAATCGCGCTTTAGTTAACGTAAGATAAAAATATCTCGCCTATATAGATATGCAGCTCAATGTTCCTGCGGTTGAATATAATTTAGAGGCACACAACAATCAAACCCAATTAAAGGCGGTTGACTGATGTCATTTTTCAAGGTCACGGCACAGCGGCAAACAACTATCGCGTTATCAGCGTAACCTTAAACGTCTGTTTTATTGAATGAAAATGGTGGGCAGGGAGGGAATCGAACCCCCGACACGAGGATTTTCAGTCCTCTGCTCTACCGACTGAGCTACCTGCCCGAACTAGATATGATGACACATCCGATCTCAGAAGCGCGATTTCTAGTGGCAAGACACCTTGGATGCAAGCATCAGTTTTACGGCCAGCCTCCTTGCCGCTATCCTCCCGCCTCGATCCGAATGGATGCAGAACAGGCTGGAGGAACTTAATGTCTATCAAATCCGATAAATGGATTCGCCGCATGGCACAGGAACATGGAATGATCGAACCTTTCGTAGATGGGCAGGTCAAAAAGAGCGACAGTGGTGTCGGCATGGTCTCCTACGGTCTATCCTCATACGGATATGATGTCCGTTGCTCCGATGAATTTAAGATTTTCACCAACATCAATTCTGCCGTTGTTGATCCTAAAAATTTCGATGCCAATAGCTTTGTTGATGTAAAATCCGATGTCTGCATCATTCCACCCAATTCATTTGCACTTGCGCGCACCGTTGAATATATGCGCATTCCACGTCAGGTACTCACCATCTGCCTAGGTAAATCCACCTATGCACGTTGCGGCATCATCGTGAATGTCACCCCGCTTGAACCGGAGTGGGAAGGCCACGTAACATTGGAATTCTCAAACACCACGCCATTACCAGCCAAGATTTATGCTGGTGAGGGCGTCGCACAGTTTCTATTTCTCGAATCCGATGAGGAGTGTGAAACTTCATACAAAGATAAAGCGGGTAAATATCAGGGCCAGACGGGCGTGACCGTACCAAGGTTATAAACATGAAACTTCGAGATATTCTAAATCAGAATGGTATTGCCTTCTCCTGTGAATTTTTCCCACCCAAAACAGACAAGGGCGAAGAAAACCTGTGGAACTGCATTCAGGAACTAAAAGTCGTAAATCCAGCATATGTATCCGTAACCTATGGTGCAGGCGGCTCTACTCAGGATCGCACCAAACGTATCGTCACTCGTATCAAGGCCGAAACCAATCTTGATCCGGTTGCACATTTAACATGTGTCGGCTCCACCCAGGAACAATTGGGCGAGCTGCTGGATGAATATCAGGCAGCAGGCATTGAAAATATTCTGGCACTGCGCGGTGATGCACCGGAAGGTATGGACAAGTTCGAGGCTGTCTCCGGCGGATTCTCTTACGCAACAGATTTAACCCGCTTTATTCATGAGCGTGGTGGTTTCTCAATTGGTGTTGCTTCATATCCTGAAGGCCATCCTGAATCCAAGGGTGGGGTTGAAGATGATATCCGCTACCTGAAGATGAAACAGGATGATGGTGCTGATGCTGTTATCACCCAGTATTTTTTCAACAATGATGATTTTTACCACTTCCGTGATCTTGCCACGGCCGCTGGCGTTACGATCCCCTTAATTCCCGGCATTATGCCAATTGGCAACTATGATCAGGTAGCCCGCTTCTCCGCTATGTGCGGCGCAAATATACCTGCATGGATTGGCGAACGCATGATTCCTTATCGTGAAAAGAGCGATACAATGAAAGCAATGGGTGTTGAGATTGCTACAGAGCAGTGTGCTGATCTGATCAGCAACGGTGTGCAGGGACTCCACATTTATTCACTCAATAAATCCGAAGCAACCATTGCCATTCACCGGAATCTGGGGCTTCAAAAGTAAAGTTTTCGATTTCCCTCCCTTTCAACTTGCCAAAGGCTGAATTTCATGCTACTAAAACAGAATGAATTTGGAGAAATCTCATGGGTATTAAACTATTTGCATTACGTTTAATTATTATTCTTTTCGCCTGCACTTCCTTGGCAAGTTGTAATAGTGATACAAGCTGGGGAATGATGTTTAATTCAAAGGGGATAGAAGAAAACACAAAAATCTTACCTAACTGTGAGTTAGAGATCGAGATTCGCATCTATCAAGATAATGTTCAAAAAATAATTACCAGCCTTCCCTTCAACAAGTCTGCATCAAGCACCCGGTTCAATATGAACGGCCTTGATCCATCTGGAAAAGTAAGAGTCAGGGCGATTGTGACCCGAGCAGATGGTAACTGCCCTCCTTTAGCGAAAGGTCAAATTTATTATTTCCCCAGTCGAACTGAATGGGCTGAACTAACTCAGTTGAATGGCGGAACATATGAAGCAAAATTTTCTCCTTTCGGAATAAAACTTTTTCCTGGGAGGCTTTTATAAAACCTTAACAGAAATTAGATATCAATACCTAAACGCTTAGCCACTTCATGATAAACCTCGGAAAGCCCGCCCAGATCTTGACGAAAAACATCCTTATCCAGCTTACGGCCTGTTTCGATATCCCATAAACGGCAGCCATCCGGTGTCACTTCGTCACCCAGAACAATTTCTCCGTTCAAAAGGCCAAACTCCAGTTTAAAGTCAATCAGGCGAATCCCCACATTCTCCAAAAGACTGCTTAACACCTTATTCACATCGCGGGCAAGCTGACGCATCGCACGGATATCATCGGCTTTTGCCCAGCCAAAAAGTTCACAATGTTCTGTATTGATCATCGGATCACCCAGCGCATCATCTTTGTAAAACAGCTCTGTCAGCGGACGATCAAGAACCATTCCCTCTTCCAAGCCAAGACGTCTGCAAATAGAGCCTGCTGCAACATTACGCACCACCACTTCAACCGGCATCATCTCAAGTTCCTTAATGCGCATCTCAACACTGCCTTCACGCTTTAGATAATGCGTTTTAACACCCGCATTCTGTAATTTCTCAAAAAACCATGAAGAAATTGCACAATTCAATTCACCCTTATCAGAAATCACATCATGTTTTTTGCCATCAAAAGCAGTTGCATCATCTTTGAATACCTGAATCAGTTCGCCCGCAATCTCAGTAGCATAGAGTGCTTTTCCCTTGCCTTCGTATCTTAATTCACCTTTCAACAAATCATTCATATCATGCCTCTCATGCAGTTGGAAAAACGCGGCAGCATACTAAGCCTGTGCGGTCGCGACAAGAAAGAGGTACACTTTCCACAAAATGTGATCCAACGCACCTATTAAACCCTCTCTTCTGTTTCTAATACGCGCGCAATCATAATCGAGTCATATCAGGAGAGAAAAAAAATATGCCAGTAAGCAAGCCTGTCCCGGAAGCACTCAATACACTCATTACAGTACAACCGCTCTTCTCATCACTCCCACAAAACGCACGCGAACAGCTTATTTTAGACAGTACACTGATACGTTTCAGCGCAGGTGAGCGTCTTATCGAAGAAGATAAAAAAAACAATTTTCTTTATTTGATATTAAAAGGAAAAGCGACAGCCATGATGAATGGTACAGCAGCAGGATATCTGGAAGCAGGTGATGTTGCAGGTGAAATTTCGGCCATTGGAATAAGCCCGCCCATTGCCAGTATCATTGCCGAGACCGAGCTCGAAACTGTTGCCTTCCCTGCCGAATCTATTGTTCAGGCAAGCCAGTCTTATGCTGAATTTGCCTCTTTGCTTAGAAAAGCAGCCTTTAAACGTGTGTCGAGTTGAAGCCTCAAAACAAAAAAACACTTAAATTAATCCCATACCTGCCACTTTTCAAAAATCAAAAGCATTGCCTTTTACACATCAGCGTGTAAAGTGCCGCGCTCTCGCGGTCAGCCGTGAGGAAGACATACCTTGCTTCAGATGCGCAAACATACTGAAGCGTACTAAAAGTACCCCAAGAGGAGCGCCGTGTACTACGAAACTATTTTCATCGTGAATCCTGATGTATCTCAGGAAAACACCGAATCCATTACTGACAATTTTATTGAGCGCATAGAAAAAGCGGGCGGCCGTATTGTTAAGCGCGAATACTGGGGCTCACGTCCATTGGCATACAGCATTGCCAAGCGTAAACGTGGCCACTATGTTATGCTTGTAACTGATGGCGAACCACAAGCCGTTGAAGCTCTTGAGCAGGCTATCCTCTTAGATGAGCGCATTCTGCGTTTCCTGACCACCAAACTTAATGAACTTTCTGACGAGCCATCTCCATTGGTTCGCCGCAGAGCTACACCTGCCGCTCAGGAAGAAAACACTGAAGCTCCCGCTACTGATGAAGCAGCTACCGCTCAAGAAAAGAAGGCTGATGCAGAGACTCCCGCCACTACAGAAGCTACGGCAGAAGTTGCTGAAGAAGTCACCGCAGAAGCTGTAACAGAAGAAAAACCAGCGGCTGAAACTTCCGGTGAGGAAGCCAGCAGCTGATCAAAATAACGTCCGGATGACTGGCAGATTGGATGATATCCGCCAGCGCTGGACACCGGATGGCAGTATGGCGCTTATCGCTTCTCTGATCATCCATCGTCCCCACCTTGGGCCTCAAAGAGCTCAGATGATGGACGAACAACCGATGCCGTTACGTGCCCAGGGTGCCATAGCAGAAAGCCTGCTAAAACATGAGGGTAAGCTCATTAGCATTGAAGGCTCACTTCGACGCCGCTATTACAGCCGTGATGGTGAACAGCGTTGGGGACAGGTTGAAATTTGGGTGGATACATGCCACCCCGCAAAAATTGAATCTCACCAGGAGAGATAGATATGAGTGAAGAAGTTGTAAAAAAAGAAACTGCTGCGCCAGCTGAGCGTAGTAGTAGTGATCGCCCTGCTCCTCGCAGTGGTGACCGTCCAGAACGTAGTAGCAGCGATCGTGCTGCACCTCGCAGTGGCAGCGATCGTCCACGCCGTCCCGCTGGTGGTGGTAGTGGCGGGCGTTTCCAGCGTCGCCGTAAGTTCTGTAAGTTCTGTGCAGATAAGAGCCTGAAAATTGATCACAAAGACCCTGCACTACTGGGCCAGTTCATTACCGAACGACATAAGATTATTCCATCGCGTGTAACCGGTGTTTGTGCCAAACATCAGCGTGGCGTAACCACAGCAGTTAAGCGCGCACGTATTCTGGCGCTACTGGCTTTCACCTCTCTGCATCACGATTGATTTAGACTGATGCAGGAAGCGATCTGCACCTTTCGGCCTTTGAAACTACGGCCAAACATGGGGCCGAAGATATGAAAGAGCAGATCACACCGCTACCACCGATTGCTCAGTTTATACTGACACGTCGGATAGCGTGTGCAGCTTTGGCTCTGGTCATGTTTACTGCCGCAATCTGGGGTGTTGCCGCTGGTGGTGTTCCACTACTGGCAGTGATTATGTCGTTTGCCGGGCTGATATTGCATATGTTAACGCCAACATTGTTTGCACTGATCGTGTTTGGTGGTGGTCTGATTTACAGCCTTCAGGTTGCCGGTATTGCGGCTCTGGCGGTCACTGTAATCACAGGCTTTAGCCTGATGAGTGGGGCGGTTTTTTTACTTCTCTACGCGATACTTCCAGCGCTGGCGGCGGTTAGTCTGGCAAGAATCGGAGGGATAAGGCGAAGTGCCCAGCAGCTTGCGCTCGGTCTGTTTGTAGCGACGATCACAGCACTACTGGCAGGCGCCGAATCTCAGGGTGTGGATATGCATACCTTTGTAGAGCAAATGCTTGCACCGATTTTCAATACGCTTTTCAGTAGTATCCCTTCTGGAGAGCAAGCCGCCTTGACTAGCATCGTGGAAATACAAACGATGACAGCTTGGGCACTACCTGGCTTTCTGGCTTTCAGCCTCTGGATGCTTTGGTGGATGGATGTTCTTTTGGCACGTAAAATTGCCGTGAAGTACGGGTTTTATAAAGGTGATCACAGCGAAATGCTGATGATCAGGTTTGATAAGGGCACAGGAATTGCCTTGATTGTGGCTGCTGCGCTGGCCAATATAACTGAAGGATCAGTGCAGTACATCGCCATCAGCACCGGCATCATGTTAGCGGGCTTGTTGGCATTGCAGGGTGTGTCGGTTGCGCATTTATGGTTAAGAGCGCGAGGCATGCAGATGACGTTGGTTATCATGTACCTGTTATTATTTATATGGTCTGTGATGGTATTACCTTTTATCATCGTCGGCCTGCTTGATATTTGGTTTGATTTTCGTCGAAATTTCATTTCGACAGATGGAGGAAAGTGATGCAGTTAATTCTGTTAGAACGTGTTGAAGGCCTAGGTAACGTAGGTGATGAAGTTTCTGTACGTGCCGGTTATGGTCGTAACTTCCTTATCCCACAGGGTAAAGGAATCGTTGCCAGCGAAGGCAACCGAAATCTTTTTGAGCGTCGTCGTGCTGTGCTTGAAGCCAAGCATCATACTGCGCTTGAAGCAGCGCAAGCTGAGTCAGGCAAACTGGCCAGTGTTGAACTATCTGTGGTTCGTGCAACTTCAGATAGTGAAAACCTGTATGGTTCAGTCACAACCACTGAAATTGCAGAACTTCTTACACAGGCAGGCCATGCAACTGCACGCCGTAACATTCTGTTGGATGAACAGATCAAAACCGTGGGTGAGCATCCATTCCGTGTTCGCCTGCATCCTGATGTGACCGCCGACCTGACTATTAAGGTCGAAGCCGAGAACGTTTGACACAACCTACCCCCCTACCACGCGCCAGCAATTTGCGCGAACGGGTTCCGCCACATGCCTATGATGCAGAGTGTGCGGTTCTGGGGGGGATTATGCTTGATCCGGAAGCTTATGAGCGCCTTGAAGGCGCTCTGCTTCCCGAGCATTTTTATGTTGAAGCCAATGGCAAAATTTTCGATTCCATCTCTCAACTGGCATCGATGCATAAACCCATTGATGGACTTACCGTCAAAGATCACCTTGAGCGAAATAATGACCTTGAAATGATTGGTGGTGAGGCCTATCTAAGCGATCTTGTAGGCTCCATCCCAACCTCAGCCAATGTAAAACACTACGCCACCATTGTCCGTGAGCGTGCCGTACTCCGGGAACTTCTGGGCGTCTGTGGTGCAGTCTCTCAGGATGTTTTTGAAGAGACAGCCCGTGAAGTAGCCGATCATCTTGATCAGGCCGAACAACGCATGTTGGCGGTCGCCGAAAAGTTCAGCCGTTCACGGCCAACCTTCAGCAAAATGAGTGATCTGATGCTGGAAAGCTACAAAGAACTTGAAAAGCGTTACGCCGAGAAGAGTCCTATTACCGGTGTCCCCACAGGTTTTAATGATCTCGATGTCATCACTGCAGGTATGCAGCGTGGTGATCTCATCATCGTTGCTGGTCGTCCGAGTATGGGTAAAACCGCATTCTCGATGAATCTGGCTCAAAATGCCGCTGTACGAGGCGATGAGCCGCAGGCTGTTGCAGTTTTTTCACTCGAAATGTCATCCCAGCAGATCGCCATGCGCATGCTTGCCTGTGAAGCCCGTGTGGACATGTCACATCTACGTACCGGCCGTTTCTCTGCTGAAGACTGGCGCAAGCTGGCTCATGCCAGCGGGTCTTTGGCTGAAGCAAGTATTTTTGTGGATGATACACCTTCGATTTCCGTGCTTGAATTACGTTCCAAATGCCGTCGATTAAAACGAGAAGCCGGACGCCTTGATCTGATTTTAATCGACTATGTACAGCTTATGTCAGGCCGCGAAGGTTCAGAACGTCGTGAGCAGGAAATCAGTGAGATCACACGTTCACTTAAAGGGTTGGCAAAAGAGCTTGAGGTGCCTGTGATTGCACTTTCCCAGCTCAACAGATCTCTGGAAGCGCGTGCCGATAAACGTCCTATGATGTCCGATCTGCGTGAATCCGGCGCGATTGAGCAGGATGCTGACGTCATCATGTTTATTTATCGTGATGAGGTTTATAATAAAAAGCCGGAAAATGAAGGACTTGCAGAGATCATCATTGCCAAACAGCGAAATGGCCCAACAGGAACCGTAAAACTTACGTTCCTAAATCAATATACCCGCTTTGAAGATCATGCCCGCGACATGGGTTTTGACGACTGATTTCGACGATCAAAACTGTCAGAAACACGCCTTTTCACCATCACCTCCCTTCATCGTTTAAGGCCTATAGCCAAATCCATCACTTTACCCTTTGACTCTTTTTTTCTTCATGTAAAAATCCGACCTCTTTATATGCCATGACGGATACAGCAACACCCACGTGATATCCAGATAACGGTAGAATCGTGTGTATTAAATCATTGAGGGGGAGTAGCACTGCATGGAACCATCCACATTGACGTTATTTGAGGCACTGCAACAGCGAGTCAGTGAACAGATCATCGGCCAGCACACGCTGATCAACCGGCTGATGATCGCCATTCTGGCTGACGGACACCTGCTGGTTGAAGGCGCGCCAGGGCTGGCCAAAACACGGGCAATCAAAGTGCTCAGCGATGGCATCGAAGGTGACTTTCACCGTATTCAGTTTACGCCCGACCTGCTCCCTTCTGACCTGACCGGCACTGAAATTTTCCGGCCGCAGGATGGCAGCTTCCAGTTTCAAAAAGGTCCGCTGTTTCACAATCTCATTCTGGCTGATGAGATCAACCGGGCTCCCGCCAAGGTGCAGTCGGCACTGCTTGAGGCGATGGCCGAGCGCCAGGTCACCGTGGGCCGAACCAGTTATCCATTGCCGCCGCTCTTTCTGGTCATGGCAACCCAGAATCCGATTGAGCAGGAAGGCACCTACCCACTGCCTGAGGCGCAACTTGACCGCTTTCTGCTGCATGTGAATATCACCTACCCCGATGCAGACGAAGAGCAGCAGATTCTGCGTCTCTCCAGAGCTGAAGCGATGCATCAGACCGACACATCCACCTTTCTGTTAAGTCAGGAAGATCTTCAACATGCACGCAACGCCGTACTTAATCTGCATCTTGCTGACACATTGGAGAGTTACATCGTGCAGCTGATTATAGCAACACGCAGTCATGACAGCGCTATCACCCGCCATCTGCAATATGGGGCCAGCCCACGTGCCACCATCGCACTTGACCGCTGTGCCCGCGCCCATGCATGGCTGGCAGGGCGCGAATATGTGTCACCTGAAGATATTCAAAACATTGCCTTTGATGTTCTGCGTCACCGGTTGATTCTCACCTACGAAGCGGAAGCGGAAGGCTTAACACCCGATGATGTGATCCGGGAATTGATTGCGCATGTGGCCGTACCTTGATTCCATCTTGTCCTCGATAACATCCACAGCATCACCACACCCATGAACCACCCAACCCGGATTAACCTCCAGCAATTGATTCTGCTTCAACAGCAGGCGCGGCAACTCACATGGCGGCCCAACCGGTTACGCGCACCGGTCAGTGGTCAGCACCTTTCGCGTCTACGCGGGCGTGGCATGGAGTTTGATGAGGTGCGTATCTATCAGCCTGGTGACGATGTCAGTCGTATCGACTGGCGGGTAACCGCCCGTAAGGGCACACCCCACACCAAACTGTTTCGTGAAGAGCGTGAACGGCCGGTACTGATCTGCATGGACTATCGCCCGAGCATGTTTTTTGCCACACGCGGCGCGCTTAAATCGGTCATCGCCAGCCAAGCAGCAGCCCTGCTGGCATGGGGCGGCATTGGCCATGGTGACCGTCTTGGTGGACTCATCTTTTCAGATGGGCAACACCATGAACTGCGCCCCGGCCGGGGCCGTAAAGCTGTGCTCCACTTTCTACATCAATGTTGCAACGCAGATGTCTGGCAGGCGAAGCGGTCACCACAGCATCAAAACGAAGCCGTTGAGCAGTCGCTGCTCGCCGAAGCACTGATGCGGCTGCGCCATATCACCAAACCGGGAAGCCTGATCATATTTCTCAGTGACTTTCGCGGACTGGATGAAGCCAACAGCGCACAGCTCATTCAGCTCTCACGCCACAACGAGCTGCTACTGGGTCACGTCTACGACGCGCTTGAGCAGAAATTGCCACCTGCCGGGGCCTACCGCATCCATGACGGTGATACAGCTTTCACCATCGATAGCAGTCACAGCAGCAACAGGCAACAGCTGGAGAACCACTTCACAGAGCGTAGCGAACATCTCGACACACTCTGTCGCCGTTATGGCATGCATCGCTTCAATCTCAGAACCGACGACGCTGTTGCCGAGACCTTGCAAGCAGCTTCTTTCTGGCAATGAACCCTTCACTTTCTACGCAGTCCGCATTGCCTGAGCTTCGCAATATCCACCTACCCGATGCCGTAGCGTGGTGGCCTCCTGCACCCGGCTGGTGGCTGGTGGCTGTTATTTTGATCACACTCATTGTCCTGTTGCCGGGTCAGATCAAAAAGTTCAACCGGCGCCGTCAGTTTCAAAAAGAGAATAGAGCACGCCTTGCCGAAGTGCGTGACCAATTGCAACAACTACACAGCCAATACCTCCAAAATCAAAATCCTGTCGCCCTGTGCAGCGGCCTCTCGGTGTTGTTGCGCCGTGTCTGCCTCAGCCTGTTTGAACATGCCGATGTTGCAGGCCTTACCGGTGAGGCGTGGCTGGCATTTCTTGATCAGCAGTGTCCGCTGAGCCCACCATTAGCAGAGTCCGCCGACCTGCTGCTTAACACCCCCTACCAGCCTATCACATCGGTTGCTGACAATGATGCCTTGCAGCTGCATCGCCAGTGTGAGAAGTGGCTTGAACAGATGCTGGTGCAACATGCTTGAACTGCTATTGCCCTGGCTCTTGCTGCTGCTTCCCCTGCCGCTGCTCATACGCCTGCTGATACCGGCTGCCCGGCCCGCTGAGACTGCCGGTCTGTTTATCCCCTTTGCCGATGACTACCGTGTTCACGATGGCAGCGGAGCGATTTCAGCACATGCCTCCCGCCGTTACCTTCTCTGGCTGGCATGGCTGATCTGGTGCTTGCTGCTACTCGCTGCCGCTCGCCCGCAATGGCTGGGTGAGCCGATTGAGTTGCCGGTCAGTGGTCGCGACCTGATGCTGGCCGTTGACCTCTCCGGCAGTATGCAAATTGAAGATTTCAGGCTAAACGGCACAGCCGTGAATCGTCTCATCGCCACCAAGGCAGTGGCTTCAGCATTTATCCGCCGTCGTGAAGGTGACCGCATCGGTCTTATCCTGTTTGGCTCACAAGCTTATGTGCAGGCACCACTCACCTTTGATCGTCAGACTGTCGATGAACTGTTGCAGGAGTCAGCCATCGGCATCGCCGGAGAGAAGACAGCCATTGGCGATGCCATCGGCCTTGCCGTGAAGCGGCTGCGCCAGCAAAACAGCGGTCAGCGCGTACTGATTCTGCTTACCGATGGGGTCAATACCGCAGGCGTACTCAAACCCGAAGAGACAGCCCGGCTTGCCGCTCAATCCGATGTTCACATCTACACCATCGGTATCGGTGCGGATGAAATGGTCGTACCCTCATTTTTTGGCAGCCGCAAAGTGAACCCGTCAGCAGACCTTGATGAAGCGATGCTCAAACGCATCGCACAAATCACCGGCGGCCAATATTTTCGCGCTCGCGACACCCGCCAACTCGAAGAGATCTATACACGTATTGATGCAATGGAGCCGCTTGAACGGGAACGTCATCTATTCCGTCCTATCCATGCGCTCTATATCTGGCCGCTCTCTCTAGCAATTTTGCTGGCGTTGATGCTGATCTTTCTACGCTCTTACATTCCTCACAGTCACCCTCGCAATCAACAGACGGGAGGCCGGTGATGGAGAATCCGCTAACCGGTTTCTCATGGGCCTCCCTGCACCTGCTACGCCCTTACGCCCTGCTGCTGTTACTACCACTCATCCTGCTGATCATCAGGTTAGTAAAATCCAGAGGCTCATCACAGGCGTGGCAAAAGGTGTGTGACCCGGCACTGCTGGACTACCTGCTCATCGGGCAGGCGCAGCCGCCACGCCGTTGGCCACTGGTGCTTCTGGCGATGTCAGGTCTGATCGCCATCACCGCTCTGGCCGGACCGGTCTGGAAGGAGCTGCCGCAACCGGTATTCAGAGAACAATCTGCGCTGATTGTACTGCTTGATCTCTCCCGCTCCATGCATGCAGCCGACATCCACCCTGATCGTTTAACCCGCGCCAAACAAAAACTGAGTGATCTTCTCCAGCAGCGTAAAGAGGGGCAGACCGCGCTGATTGTCTTTGCTGGCAGTGCCTTTGTGGTCACCCCTTTAACCAGCGACACCCAAACCATTAGTGCCCAGCTTCAAGGGTTGAACAGCGACATCATGCCGCGTCAGGGTAGCCGCATCGATCTGGCCATCAATAAGGCCATCGAACTGCTCAAACGTGCTTCGATACGCCATGGCGACCTGCTGCTTATCGGCGATTCAGCCAGGGCAGGTCACCCCAACAAGCTGGCCGATGCACTCGCAGCACTTACAGCCGCAGGCCATCGCCTGAGTGTCATGGCCGCCGGCACCGCTGATGGCGCGCCGATCAACCTGACTCAGGGCGGTTTTTTGAAAGATAGACAGGGACAGATCGTCATCAGCAAACTCGATGAAGCCTCGATGTCTCAACTGGCCGATCAGGGGCGCGGTATCTATACGCCGTTGACACTGGACGACAGCGACCTCTCCCAGCTGGCACAGCGAATCAAACCCGAAAAATGGCGTGGCAACGCTGATGCCACAACTAAGGAAACGTCAGAAGGGAACCGGCTCAACCACGACCAGTGGCAGGAGGAAGGGCCCTGGCTGTTGCTGCTATTACTACCATTTGCCGCTCTGGCCTTTCGCCGTGGCTGGCTGTTGATCGTCTTCACCCTACCCCTGCTGTTCATGCCTGAGCAGAGCGATGCGTCGGCATGGGAGAAACTCTGGCTCAATCGCGATCAGCAGGCTCAGCATATGCTGCAACAGGACCACTACAGTGAAGCTGCCGAACTGTTTGCCAACCCCTCGTGGCGAGCCACCGCCCACTACAAGGCTGGCCAGTATGAGCAGGCACTCGAAGCGCTGAAAGGGGCAGAGCGTGTCGATGACATCTACAACCGAGGCAATGCGCTGGCTCGGCTGGGGCGTATCGAAGAGGCCATTGCAGCGTACGATACAGTGCTCAAACGTAACCCGGAACACCACGATGCTGCCTACAACCGGCAACAACTCGAACAGTTGCAGAAACAAAAAAAGCAGACAGAACAAGAACAGAAAGAGAAGCAGGAGCAAGGAGAGCAACAGCAAGGTTCAGGCAGCGATGAAAATACGCAGCAGCAAAACAGTGCTTCATCCACAGCCGATGATGAGCAGAAGCAAGCATCCGAAGCCATGTCGAACAGCTCTCGGAAAGACGGATCGGAAGAGAAGTCGGCAACATCCTCATCCACCATGAAAAATGGGGAGAAGCCCCCCACTGAAGCACAAAACAGTATTCAGGATAACGCACAGAAAAAACAGCAGGAAACCTCAGAAGAGCAACAGACCGAAGCTCAAACTGAACTCGCAACTGAAAAAGACCAAAAAAACGAAACACAAAACAGCGATAAAACAACTGAAGAGCTCAACCGAATGGAGAGCAATCAAGCTTATGAACAGTGGCTCAGGCGTGTACCAGATGATCCAGGCGGTCTGCTTCGGCGTAAATTTCTTTACCAATACCAACAACAAAAGAGCGCTCGCCAGAGCGATGAGGAGCAGGCATGGTAATCAGACTGATAACATTTGCATGGCTATTTCTGGTTGCGTTGCCGCTGGCTACGGCAGCGACCTTCACGGCAAGTTTTGACCGTACCATCACCCATATCGGTGGGTCGGTACTGCTCACCCTGCAACTGGACACCAGTGCCGATGGCGAACCAGACTTAACACCTCTGAACACCGACTTTGAAATTATAAACCAGAACAAAAGCAGCAATATCAATATCATCAATGGCAGCATGCAGCGCAACACGGTTGTTCAGGTCACACTGATGCCCCGTCGTGAAGGCATACTCTCCATCAAACCAATTCAGTGGGATGCTTATCTGAGTCAGCCGCTAAGGCTGAACGTGCAATCCGCAGATCAGAGCAGCGGCCCGGACAGTGACTCAAACCGCGACCTCTTTCTTGATGTGGCCGTCACAACACAACGTCCTTATGTTCAGGCACAGGTGATCTACACCGCACGCCTTTTTCGCGCGGTGAACCTCACACAGGCCCAACTTAGTGAACCCACCGCCGATCATCTGGTTGCACAGCGCCTCGGCGAAGACAGCAACTATGAAACCACCCGCCATGGCCGCCGGTATGTCGTCACAGAACGGCGTTATGCACTCTTCCCGCAGCAGAGTGGCAAGCTGAAGATTCCAGCACTGCGTCTGGATGCCAGCGTGAGCAGCAACCGCTTTTCCTTTGCTCAGGGGCAGCCGACACGCATAAACTCCAAAGCGATCGAACTTGATGTGCAACCGATCCCTGCTCACTGGCAGGCGTCTGCATGGCTTGCCGCCGAATCGGTGAACCTAAGCGAGAGCTGGCCCACGCAGAGTGCAGCGTTTAGGGTGGGTGAAGCGATCACCCGCACCCTGCAAATCACAGCGCAGGGGGTCACCGCCGCCCAACTTCCACCGCTGCTGGAAAAAACTGCCACCCTGCCGGGACTCAAACGCTACCCTGATCAGCCTGTACTCAAAGATGAAACACACAAAGAAGGCATTACCGCAACCCGGCAGGAAAAAATCGCCATCATACCAATGCAGGCGGGTGACTTCCGGCTGCCTGCGATTCAGCTCTCATGGTGGAACACCAAAACAGGCCAAGCTGAGACCGCGAACATCGCCGCTCGCACCATCCATGTGCTGGCGGCTGAGGTCAGCCAAAACAGTGGTAAGGCTCCCCCCAGCACCGCATTGCATAACGGTGATCGCAGCGAAACAGCCACAACTTCAACTACAGCTCCGGGTATAACCGCTGAAAATCACAATGTTGATAACAACCGCTTATGGATGCTGCTGGCACTCTTTTTTGCCGTTGCATGGCTGCTCACGCTGCTACTCTGGTGGCAGCAGCACCGCAAACATCATACTGCACAAGTGCTTGCACCTGAGAATGAACCCCAACCGGGGATAGGCAAGCTGAAAAAGGAGATTGAACGCGCCTGCAAGGCAAATGACGCAAGCCACTGCATACGCCTGCTCCTGCAATGGGGACAGAGCCGCTTCCCCGATGCGGCCATCACCCATATTCAGGCACTGGCTACGCTACCCACATTGACCGCTACGCCCGAATGGGCACAACAACTCACGCAGCTTGAACACGCCTGTTTTTCCGGCTCTGCGCCAAAGTGGAATGGCGATGTCTTCTGGCAACATTTCTCCACCCTGAAAATTGAAGCAGACAACGGAAAGCCTGCGGGGCGTGCCCCGCTACAACCGCTCTACCCGATATAACGCGCTGCAACTACAAATCAAACCCTACAAATGAAACTGTTTATTCGATATTTCTTTGCAATCTGTCAACCCTAATACGACCAGACCAATGTAAGTCCTATCTCTGTATTTGTATTTTTTGTTCCGACTGGGACTTTCGACGTGTGTTGAGCCAAAAAAGATATCTTGCTTGATAGGCGACTGTTCAATTTTTGCTGCAATGCTGTCACCGATTTACTGACAAAACCTTCCTTGCCACCTTCACTGCTTAATGCCTGAGTGAATGTTGCTGCATCGTTGATCTTCCACCTGACTGCCGTTGAAGCACGACCAATGATTTCATTCCTGTTTTCAGCAGGAATCAATGTGGTTTGACGCACACCTGCGCCAAGCTCTATTTTCCAGTCCAACGTTTCACTTTTAATGAGTTCACGACCATAACCAACGGTCTCACTCAAACGGCGTTTAAACCCGCCAAAACGATCCGTATCAAAACCCAAACGACCAAATAAATAATCGTACGCTGTCATTTTCCAATCTTCCTGAATCGATGCACTGTATTTCTCTGCTGTTGTTGTCTTCCGGTCCGTTGTACTTAAAGCTGAACCCTCAATCGTTGTACGTAAAACCTCCCCATCGCCTACCAGTTTACCTTTGGCATTTAATGTCCGGGTCTGCGTATTGCCACCCGTTTGCACAAAACCGAGCTCCAGATCAGATTTCCAGAATCTTTTCTCCTCTGTAGCTACAGCCGAACCTGCAAAAGCCAAAACCAAAATAACCATCAACAGCCCACGCATGAAATCTCCCTTTTAAAATGACTCGCACCCTATTCACCCACCGACCTCAAACAAGAGACTAATTTCACAATGGTTTAGAAACTAAAACAATTTTTGATTCTTGTATCATGGCGCAGTGATTAGATTGGTAAAAAAGGGGGAAGCTCACACCCTCACATAACAACAATCTTAATATGAACTTGGAAATACAACGAAAAAAGGCCTGTCTTGTACATGACAAGGCAGGCCCTTAGCTTTTTCTCAGAACACCTTTAGTCGGAAATAACCGAATCCAGACGCTCCAAATCATTAATCACGCGCCAGGTACCTTCACCGGACTGAACACGCTGCTCCCACATTTGCAGGCGATCCATATATTCACGTGGATCGATATTATCGGAACGAAGTTTGGTCACATTCAAAGCGACCACTTCATAACCACCAACCTGCAATGGAATATCACGCACATAACCTTTCTTGAGCTCTTCTTTCAGGTCTGAAAAGATCAAAATAGTCTTTTTGCCTACGCCAGCCTCATTTAAATACTCAATCGCCTGAAGCATGCCGCCTGATATATCCGTATAAGAACTTGGTTTCACCTCTTTGACAAAATGATCCACCTTCTCTCTAAACTGACGTTTCTGGCGATTCGCAGCACTTGGACGATCATCGAAGGTCACTTTTGCCACAATATCTTTTTCACTGAAACTGGCCGTATCAACACGAGCCACAGCAAATGTATCGCCGGGGCTTAGCTTCGCCAATGTATAGTTGATAATATGCTGCGCCTTCACCAACTCCTCGGTATAAGTACCAGATGTATCAAGTAACATGTATACACCTCTGGTATGTGGAAGCTCTTCTTTGCTGCTGCAGCCAGCCAGTAAAGTTACAACTATCGCTGTTAATATAAGTTTTCTCATCATAACACCTCCTTTGTTGACTGCGTATGCAGCGAGTCAAATTTCGTTTTTTCTTTTGCGAACTTCCCGGATCCACGTGCAATCGTTTCAATCCACAGTGGAATGAAAATAAACAGATCATAGATGCTCGTTAGCATACTGCCGATGTAATGAGATGTATTGGCAAGCACAGAAAAGAAAAAAGCCATTGTGCGTAACGCACCCGCAGCCATGATACCTAAAACGGTACGCGATGAATGAATAAATGACTCAAGCGGAATCGCTACAAATACCAGTGCAAATGGAAGAATAAAACCCATACCCATCTGTGCTGCAGTGGTGATCCAACGTTCTGAAACGCCGATTATAGCCCCGGCATTGCCAACCAACGATGCTCTTAGTGCTGCATCATCCTGCGCTAGCACCTCACGCATATAAGCAAGACCTGCCTCTACACTCGCCAAAATCAGAAGAATTGAGAAAGTGACCCAGATCATGCGCACACGCATGGTATCCTTCATCGAACCAATCACCGGAAAAAGGCGGGTAATACGCAGGCTTTCCATCAGGAAGAGACCCATCGCAACTTCAACAAGAATAATCACCAATGCAGCAATGTTTGCGGTTTTATAACCCATCAACAAACCACTGCCACCGACCATTTCCGCCATCGGACGTGCAATCAAATTGAAGTTGATCACGGCGCCACCAATCGCAATCGCCAGCACAAAGCCAGCCACAAAAAACTGAGTTAACGAAGAAGATGAAAGCGTCTTCTTGGCACTATCCGTTTCATTAACAATTTTTTCGTACTCTGCCATCTGGGTATCCACGATACGTGAACGTTCCATCAACGCATTCACATGCAGATCGACTTCTTTCAGATCATTATTCATCGCACGCCATGATGGCAACATTCTTTTGAGCAACATATGCCGCTCACGACTCGACTCCCGATAAACAACCAGTGTCTTTTCATGGTTCTTTTCCATAGAGCCACGGATACTATCCAGAATCTGGCCCACCATCGGATCACTTTTGGATGTCGGAATTTTTGCAACCGCTTCAACAGCTTTAGCCCAGCCCGGGGCCTCAGGTGGAACCTCAGCGCTCTGTTTGTAGTCCTCATCAATCCGAGTTACCACATCACTAATTTTCCGATGTAACGTCGGGTACTCTGAAAGATCCATCTCTACAATCTTATTAATACGAGAAAATTCTCGCTCAATCAGATGTTCGGATGCCTCACGCCCTGCAGCAATCAATACCTCAGAATTACGATCCAGAAGCTTTTTTTCAGCTCCCATAAGCGATTCTGAGGTCTGCTGGCATGCACTCCGTACCCCTGCTGCAACTGCCTCAATCATTTTATGCATGGGATCTCTGGCCAAATAGGTCAAGACCATGATAATCACACTCCAGATCACAGCTGACAGCGCCACACTCTCTGACCACAATAAATAAATTTCCGAAAATGACATCACAACCTCCTTATAGCCAGTCTTACCAGCTTCACTAGCGATATCTTCGAATAGGAAGTTATAAGGGCTTAAAAGTGAATAATGTTACCAGCGTCACATATCAGAAATTTTGTTTTTTTGAGAAAAAAGAAATGAAAATAGCCTTTTTGCCGCATTTTCATCTTATTTTTTTGTCATACCTGATGAAATTAAGAATGATTCCACATATTAATTTCATCACATGCATCAGAAAAAATCCCCCCACCACACAGTAAGTCCGAAAGCGAAATGCCCATGCTTTCACCACACACATCAAAAATAAAACACTCTCCCCGCACACGGACGTGCGGCGGACGAACAACGTGAGTCCGTAAGCGAAGCAGGGCCTGTGCCTGCGCAGCGATTAAGTAAAAAGCAGGACGCTTTTTACGGATCAATCAATAAGGTCGTTTGGCTGAAAAGTCGGCCAGTCTGGCCAAAAGATTACGGATTTTCACATCACCAAAATCGGGCAGTGCCTCTTTAGCGCGTTCGGCATAATCGATTGCACGTTTCATCGCATACTCAGCGCCGCCTTGCGCTTCAACACGCTCACGCACCCATTCACGGTCGCCCTCTTCATAAGCGTCCTGCTCAGCAATACTATGTACACGTTCGCGCAACGCTTCATCGCTGTGCATGGCATGAATCAACGGTAGTGTGATCTTACCCTCTTCCAGATCATGGCCTACCGGTTTGCCTGCAGTTTCCTCATCAGCCAGATAATCCAGAGCGTCATCCATCAACTGGAAAGCCACACCCAGACACATGCCATACTCAGCCATCTTCGTCACCACATTGGCAGGCTGGCCACTGACATGGGACCCGACTTCTGCCGCAGCCGAAAAAAGCACAGCCGTTTTACGTTCAATCACTTCCAGGCACTCCGCCTCGCTCATCTCCAGATGAAATGTCCGCGAAAGTTGTAGCACCTCACCCTCAGCCAATGCGTTGGTGACATCTGACATCAGTCGCAGCATCTCCATATCGCCATCACTCACCATCATCTGAAAGGAGCGGGAGAAGAGATAATCGCCCACCAGCACACTCGCCTGATTGCCCCACACACCATTGGCAGAGGGCGCACCGCGGCGCTGATAAGATGAATCCACCACATCGTCATGCAGCAGCGATGCGGTATGAATAAACTCCACCACCACCGACATTGGAATATGACGATCACCCTGATAACCGAACAGACGAGCAATCAACAGACACAGCAGCGGACGCAGCCGTTTGCCACCACTGTTTACAATGTAGTGACCAATCGCCGGGATCATCATGATATCCGACTGTAAATTTTCATGGATACAGGCATTGACCCTCTGCATCTCGGATTCGCAGAGCTGACTGGCCTGATTGAGTGGGTTTTGGTCGCTTGTTTGCACTGTGGCTGCATCGTAAAGCGCAGTACACCAACGTCAAGTTTCATTGTTTTTTAATAAAAACTGGCTTACCTTACCATGCATGACACGCTTGAGAGGTAATCACATCCGCCAGCATTCAGGCTGGAGCAAAGCTTTGACGCTTGTTTTTGCCATGCAGATTCTTGCATCTTCTCTCTGCATTTCCACAAGCGCACAGGCTACGGAAACAGTGTCATTAGAGCATTGTCACCAAACCATGGAACAGACAAATATGGGACATGACATGAGTTCTGAACCCATGCAGGAAATACCAGCATCTGCCTGCTCACACTGTACATCACCCGATGGCGTCACGATTTCTTCAAGCTTTTTAGATCAGGCCCCGGTTGTCGTTTTAATCGCATATATGGCAACAAAAGCCACAGCTTCAACGTTTGAATCGCCTGCACTCTTGTTTATTGAAAAGGCTCAGGCTCCGCCCAACAGCTCCAGCACCCTCTACACAACCACGCAACGCATCCGCGTCTGATTTATTCCTGTTACTGAACGTTCGTATCGTTTGATACGGCAAGTTGCACGCATTGCAACACCCTATTCAGAAACAGGAGAAGACGTTGAAAAACAATTTTGTCATTCACATCACTATATTCGTTTGGGCTCTGGTTTCACCATTCTCAGCGCAAGCTGACCGTATCATCAGTGACTCCATTGCCAGCACATCAGGTATCATCACTGAAAAACAGGCCGTTGCCGAAGCACTTGCCAACAACCCAAGCATTGCAGGCATGCAATCAAAGGCCGAAGCCATGCGTCATATCCCATCACAGGCAAGTGCCTTGCCTGATCCTCTGTTGAGCCTGAACGCACTAAATTTACCAACAGGCAGCTTCTCCACGGCACAGGAGAATATGACACAGTTGCAAATTGGTCTTGCCCAAACCATTCCTTTCCCGGGAAAATTAAGCCTGCGTGAACAGACTGCGCACTATGAAGCGGATTCAGCTGGACACGATAGCAACGAGACACGCCTGACCATCGTTCGTAACGTGCGCAGCAGATGGTGGAATCTCTTCTATCTGGACCGGGCGCTGAGCATCGTTCAACGCAATCAGGTATTGCTGCGTCAATTTGTAAAAATTGCTGAAACCAAATATAAAACCGGACAAGGGCTACAATCTGATGTGCTACTGGCACAGGTGGAACTCTCTAAGCTTCTCGACATTGAAATTGGACTCAAGGCATCCCATCAACACCAGTCTGCACAACTCAATGCCCTGATGAACAGGCAAGCACAATCACCCATCAAACTCCCTGACCAGATCGACGAAAAATTGCCTGCCATTCCAGATATCGAAAGTCTTCGTACACAGGCGATGGATTTCCGTCCGCTTCTGGCATCACAGCGCAGTAAAACAAATGCAGCCGATTCACGTATCGCACTGGCCAAAAAAGATTATTACCCCGATTTCACGCTGGCTGGCACCTACGGATCACGCCATGGCATCAACCCTGCCACCGGGCGCAGCCGCACCGACCTTGCATCAATCAAATTAAGTATCACCCTGCCGCTCTATGCCGGCAGTAAACAGGCCGAAGCGGTAGAACAACGCAAAGCCGAAGCAGCAAGCGAACAGTTCAGGCTGACCGATCAGATCAGAGCCGTGGATGCGGAGATCAGTTCAGCACTGGCTGATTATCATGCCCGCCACGATCAGGCAGCACTTTTCAAGACGGGTATCATTCCGCAGGCAAGCCAAACGGTATCATCCATGCTGGCATCCTATCAGGTGAACAAGGTTGATTTTCTCAACCTCGTTCGCGCCCAAATCACGCTCTACAACTATGAAACACAATACTGGAAAGTCATCAGTTCCGGCTGGCAGGCATGGGCCCGTCTCGAAGCAGCAACGGGTAAAAACTTAGTCAGGGAGACCGATCATGAATAAAAACATTCTCATCACGGCAGCCGTCACGCTGATCATCGGTGCTACACTGGGTTACTTACTGGCTCCTACCGATAAAATGCCGAATCACGACGCTGCAACACAGACAGCAACACAAGCCACAGCAAAAAAACCGCTGTTCTATCGAAACCCGATGAACCCGGAGATTACCAGTCCCATGCCAGCCAAAGATCATATGGGCATGGATTATATTCCCGTCTATGCAGATGGTGCGCCTGCATCTGAAATGCCAACAGGCACCGTCACGATTGATCCGGTCACCGAACAGAATATCGGTGTGCGTATCGCTTTGGCTGAGCGCAGAACACTCTCTCGCGCCATTCGTTCTGTCGGACGGGTTACCTTCAATGAGGAACGAGTCACAAGACTGCATCCAAAAGTGGATGGCTGGATTGATAAGCTGTTTATCGATAAAACCGGTGATCGTGTAAAAAAAGACACCATGTTGCTCTCCATTTATTCACCACAATTGATGGCCACCGAAGAGGAATACCTTTTGGCGCTGAACAATGCCGAAACACTGAAAAAAAGTCCGTTTAAGGATATCCGCGAAGGGGCTGCCAGCCTGAAACGCTCAGCTCGCGAACGGCTAGAACTGTTTGATGTCCCTGCACATCAAATCGCAGAGCTTGAACGCACACGAAAGGTGATGAAAAACATACACATTCACTCACCTTTTGACGGTATCGTGATGAAAATTGGTGCGCGCGAAGGGCAACGTATCACCCCTGAAACCGAGCTCTACATGATCGTAGATCTCTCCAGAGTATGGACCATTGTCGATCTTTACGAGGATGACATGCCATGGGTACGTGAAGGTGATATGGCCAAGATGCAAGTGGCAGGCATCCCCGGCCGTACATTCATCGGCAAGGTCACGCATATCTACCCTTATCTGGAAGCCAAAACCCGCACCATCAAAATCCGTCTGGAATTCGACAATGCCGATTTTGAACTCAAACCCGAGATGTTTGCCAATGTCACCATTCAAGCCAGCCGTCAGGTGAATGCGATTGTGGTGCCATCCGAGTCGATCATCCGCACCGGAGCGCGTGAACAACTCTTTGTAAAACTCGCATCCGGAAAGTTTGAACCCCGCATTGTAACGCTTGGTCTGAGTGCCGAAGGCATGACCCAAATTATCGAGGGTGTTGCGGTGGGTGAAGCAGTGGTCACCTCCAGTCAGTTCCTGATCGATTCGGAATCCAAACTTAAAGAAGCCACCGCCAAGATGCTGAACGCAACAGAACCGCAAAACAAAACATCTCCTGAGATGGATATGGATGACATGAATATGGATGACATGAATATGGATGAGCACCCGACAGAAAAACCAAATGGATCAGGTGAAAAGCAGATGGGTACGGATCAGATGGATATGGACCACATGGATCATATGAGAGGTGACCAGTGATTCATGCCCTGATTGAAATCTCGGTAAAAAATCGTTTTCTGGTGTTGATCGCCATGCTAATTATCATCGCAGTTGGATGGCAGGCGATGCGATCCACACCGCTTGATGCGATTCCTGACCTCTCTGATGTTCAGGTGATTGTCTTCTCTGATTATGCAGGCCAATCACCCCAAGTTGTTGAAGATCAGGTCACCTATCCACTCACCACTGCAATGTTATCCGTTCCCAATACCAAGGTCGTCCGTGGTTACTCCTTTTTTGGCTTCTCAATGGTTTATATCATCTTTGAGGAAAATACGGATATGTACTGGGCTCGCACAAGGGTGCTAGAATATCTAAACTATGCCCGTGACAGATTGCCATCATCCGTCAGCCCAAGACTTGGGCCGGATGCCACTGGCGTCGGCTGGATTTACGAATATGCGCTGGTTGATAAAAGTGGCCGCCATGACCTAGCTCAGCTGCGTTCAATGCAGGATTGGTACATGCGTTACCCATTGCAAACAGTTCAGGGCGTGGCCGAAGTCGCCTCAATCGGCGGCTTTATCAAACAGTATCAAGTAGAAGTTGATCCTGATGCACTGGCTGCATTCAACATCCCTCTCTCCAAAGTAAAACACGCCATTGCCCGCAGCAATAATGACGTAGGCGGACGTCTGATCGAAATGGGTGAAACCGAATATATGGTGCGGGGGCGGGGTTATATTCGCTCCATTGCTGATCTGGAAATCACACCCATTGGTGTGGATGAACATGGAACCCCCATTTTTCTTAAACAGGTGGCTCATATTCATCTGGGCCCGGAACTCAGGCGTGGTGCAGCTGATCTGAATGGTGAAGGTGAGGTGGCAGGCGGTATTGTCATCATGCGCTATGGTGAAAATGCACAGGCAACCATCGAAAGGGTACGGCAAAAGTTGGATGAACTGGCTAAAGGACTGCCCGCAGGTGTAGAGATCGTGCCAGTTTATGATCGTGGTACACTGATTGAACGTGCCGTGGATAATCTGAGCAAAAAGTTGATTGAAGAATCCATCGTTGTCGCTCTGATCTGTCTGATATTCCTGATGCATGTGCGCAGTGCACTGGTTGCGATTATCACCCTTCCTATCGGCATCCTAATCGCCTTCATCATCATGCAGTGGCAGGGCATCAGCGCCAATATCATGAGTCTGGGCGGCATTGCTATTGCCATCGGCGCAATGGTTGATGGTGCGATTGTAATGATCGAAAATGCACACAAACATCTGGAACGGGCAGGTGAAACGTTGAGTTTGGAGCAGCGCTGGCAAGCCGTGTTGGCTGCGTCCAAAGAAGTTGGGCCTGCACTGTTTTTCAGTCTGCTGATTATTACTGTCTCGTTCCTTCCGGTCTTTACACTGGAAGCGCAGGAAGGGCGTCTTTTCTCTCCACTGGCGTTCACCAAAACCTATGCCATGGCTGCAGCGGCACTCTTGGCTGTGACATTGGTACCGGTACTTATGGGGCTGCTTATACGCGGAAAAATCCCGCGTGAAGAAAGAAACCCGATAAATACAACCCTGAAAAAGCTGCATGCACCCCTGTTAAACATGGCGATGAAAGGCAAAACCCTGACGCTCACTATCGCAATAATCATACTTGCAGCTACAGCCTATCCAGTGATGAAAATCGGTTCAGAATTTATGCCGCCACTGGATGAAGGCGATATTCTTTACATGCCAACCACCTACCCCGGTATTTCAATTACCAAAGCCAAAGAACTGCTTCAACAAACCGATAGAATTCTGAAAACCTTCCCGGAAGTTGAGTCGGTATTTGGCAAGGTCGGACGTGCCGAAACAGCCACCGACCCTGCACCCCTCTCCATGCTGGAAACCACCATTCGCCTGAAACCAAAAAATCAATGGCCGGAGAGTGGAAAAACAACCCGTCAGCTCATGGATGAGATGGATGCCGCCATTCGTTTTCCCGGTCTTGCCAATGCATGGAGCTATCCCATTAAAACTCGTATCGACATGCTCTCGACCGGCATCAAAACCCCGATCGGCGTCAAGGTGTCGGGCCCAAATTTAAACACGCTTGAACGGGTCGCTGGAGAGATCGAGCAGATTCTCAAAACACATCCCGATACGCTTTCAGCATTTGGTGATAAAGCTGCCGGTGGCTATTATTTGGATTTTGATATTAAACGTGAAGAGGCCGCCCGTTATGGCCTGACCATTGGTGATGTACAGGATGTGATCAGCAGTGCCATTGGCGGTATGAATGTCACCACAACCATCGAAGGACTGGAGCGATACCCGGTCAATGTTCGTTACCCCCGAGAGTTGCGTGATAATATCGAGTCACTGCGCCGCGTGTTGATTCCAACACAGGTCGGCGCCCAAATTCCGCTATCATTGGTTGCCGATCTCCAATTGCGGCGTGGGCCGCCATCCATCAAAACCGAAAACGCCCGCCCCAATGCCTGGGTCTATATCGATATCAGAACCTCCGACATCGGCGGCTACGTTGAGCAGGCAAAAAGACTACTGGATGAAAAGCTAAATATTCCAGCCGGTTACACATTGGGCTGGTCCGGCCAGTTTGAATATATGGAACGGGCTGAAGAACGTTTGAAAGTGGTTGTTCCCCTGACCTTGCTAAGCATTTTTCTGCTGCTCTATTTCAACTTTCGGAATGTCATCACCCCTATCGTTGTGATGTTATCGATTCCGTTTTCTCTGATCGGCGGCTTTTGGCTAATCTGGTGGCTGGGATACAATATGAGTGTTGCGGTTGCGGTTGGTTTTATCGCGCTGGCCGGGGTATCAGCCGAGATTGGTGTGTTGGTACTGACATTTATTGATCAGGCTATCATCAAATTACGCAGCGAAAAACAGAGGAAACTAAGCAGTAGCGACATCGCACAGGCTGTTTTATCCGGCACCACCGAGCGTGTACGCCCGATTGCGATGACGGCCACAGCGATCATTGCAGGTCTTATACCGATCATGTGGGGATCAGGCACAGGTTCAGATGTCATGCAGCGTATCGCCGCTCCAATGATTGGTGGCATGTTCACAGCTACTCTACTCAGTTTACTGGTACTGCCCGTGATTTACGGGCTGGTACTACAATGGAAAGAGAAAAGAACGGTTGCCGAGCTGAAATTGTGAATAAGAATAACTGTTTTAATCGCTGTTATCATATTCATGACCGGAACAGCACCCGCCATAACCAATGATCATATGCATCACGACACTCCCCATGCAGAGCCTGTAAAATCTACCGTGGGTGAAGTTGATGGTACAAAAGATCAAGGTCACATGCGTGGTATGTTTTTGGTCAAAAAGAATGTTGATGGCTACATCGTGAACTTCCATGCGATGAAAGCCAAAGAAGCTATGCAGCACGGTGGAACGCACAATCTCATGGTGAAAGTAGAAAAATATGGCAAGATACTCACTGATCTGATGGTAAATTCAAAAGTCACGCACCCGAACGGTAAGTCCGAATCCAAGATGTTAATGAAAATGGGAGACTGGTATATGACAGGTTATAATTTAGGTCATCATGGAAAACATCAGTTGATGGTATTATTTAAGACCACTGATGGAAAAAAACACTTCGGGGGCGTCTACTATCCTGAAGAAAAAACATCGCCACAAAACCAAAATCACCATAGGCAGAACCATCATGAACAGCACAATCATTAACCCTGTACGCCATGGCCTGTTAATGGCCGTAGCGGCACTCATCTTTGGTGCCCTGTGGGCGGCTTATATGGGCACACACCATGAACAGCTTCATGGCGCATTTGAAACACAGGTTGCAACGATTCAGTCAACAGACAAACAACATCCGATAGAAGAGATGAGCATGAAATCAATGCAAATGGATCATGCCCACCATTCAACACTGCCCACAGCTCATGAACATGGTCAGAGCCATCACGAAACCGACACGCAAGTAAACGAAGAACAGCATTCTCACTCTGGGAACCTAGCACAGGATGCCATGCAGCGGCTGTTACGTGGTCATATCCACTTTATGGGCATTGGTGTGCTCTCGGCAGTTTTATTGCTGATCACAGCGTTCACATCATTAAAAGATGGCTGGAAAAAGACACTTGGCTTTACCTTTGGATTGGGCGCACTGCTTTATCCACCCGCATGGATACTAATGGGATTTCGCACCGTTGAGCTTGGCCCTCAAGCAGCCGAAGCCAGTGTCATGTGGCTATTTGGCCCTGCCGTTGCGCTATTACTCATATCTTTATTTGCTCTGTTCGTAGTATTGCTTGTGGAAACCTTTTCATTGCAAAAAGCAGTATTTATCCGACAATTCTTTCATTCAGAAACTGGAGTATCATCATGAAATCCATCACTAAAGTATTCACAATCCCATTGTTTATGGCTGCATTATGGTTCGCCGGTTGCTCAACAGAAAACAGTGCAACCGCAACCGAAGCGATGGTTTACAAAGCACCCAGCTGTGCCTGCTGTGATGCATGGATAACACACCTTGAAAAAGATGGTTTTAAGGTAAAAACCGAAATGCGGAATGACATGGATAGCATCAAAGCCGCCAATGGTGTGACTCCCAAGCTGGCCTCCTGTCACACCGCCAAAATTGACGGTTATGTGATCGAAGGCCATGTGCCGGCTGCCGATGTAAAACGTCTGTTAAAAGAGAAACCTGCTGATATTGTTGGCCTGACTGCTCCCGGTATGCCAATGAAATCACCCGGCATGCAGGCAGAAGGATTGCCTCCCAAAGGTTACGACGTTATTGCGTTCAAAAAAGATGGTAGTACTGAAATCTTTACCCACTACTAAATTCAAATGAACAGATGGCAGTTTCCATCTACTAACTAACATGATGTTCTATTTTAAATGAATGCCAAAAGCGAGTATTCGGATATTGGGTTATAATCCAAACATGATCATGAATAGAGGGTTTGGTTTTTGGTTTCTGATTAGTATCGGCATTCTGCTAGTAATCATGTTGCTCCTTGGTCAAGTAACTGCAATATTTAATTATGACTTGGCCGTATCCATTGGCATGCAAGAATCTGAAGAAGAAGTTGGGAAAGTTGGCATTGCATGGGCTAAAGGGTTTGCTTTTGGAGACGCCATATTTTACATCCCAATATTAACCGCTGGTATTATTGGTCTACTCATGAGAAAGCCTTGGGGCCTCTTCTCTATGTTTGCAGCAATGGCAGTAACCGTCTATTGGCCTATCGTTAGTTTATATACAATTTTTATTGAAAGAACGGCTATCACCTTAACCCCTGATAAATATATCTCTTATGCAACTGTTCTTCCGCTAATAGCACTGTATGGATTGTTTGGAATGTGGCATCTGTTCAAGCATAAGCATGAATACTAATTTGGCATTCAGCGGCGTGCCCCGGCTGAAGTTCCTCTACCAAGTGAGGTGAATCCATGAAAGCGATTGTATTCACAACATACGGATTACCCGATGTTCTTCAGCTTAAAGAGGTTGAGAAACCAACCCCTAATGACAATGAAGTCTTGATCAAAGTTCATGCTGCATCCATCAATTCCTGGGACTGGGAACTTTTGAAGGGTACGCCATTTGTAAACCGCCTGATGTTTGGGCTTCTAAAGCCAAAGAAGATCAACATCCTTGGCTGTGACATCGCGGGACGGGTTGAAGCGGTTGGTAAGAGTGTGAAAAAGTTACAGGCAGGTGATGAGGTTTTCGGTGACCTATCCAGATGTGGTTGGGGCGGGTTTGCCGAGTATCTTTGTGCGCCTGAAGATGTTTTAACAATCAAACCGGCCGGTATGACATTCGAACAAGCAGCATCCATACCACAGGCAGCACTCCTAGCTCTACAAGGTCTTGTCGACAAAGGCGATGTTCGCCATGGTCAGAAGGTTTTGATTAATGGTGCAGGTGGTGGTGCGGGCACATTTGCAATACAGATTGCCAAATCATATGGGGCTGAAGTGACAGCCGTGGATAACACAAGTAAATTGGAGATGATGCGCTCACTTGGCGCAAACCATGTCATAGATTACACGCAGGAAAACTACACCCGGAACGGACAGGCCTATGACCTGATTATTGATTTTTCAGCATACCACTCTTTTTTTGACTATAAACGTGCTTTAAAAGCCAAAGGAACATTTCTCATGGTTGGCGGCTCCTCGGGGCTGGCAAACAAATGTTTGTTTCTAGGGACATTTATTTCAATGACGAGCAGTAAAAAAATGGGTCTGTTGCTGCATAAGCCCAACAAAGGTCTGGCCAGAATGATAGCGCTTGTTGAGGATGGTAAAGTAAAACCTGTGATAGACAGGTGTTACCCATTAAGTGAGACAGCTGATGCTTTTCGATATTTTGCTACGGGAAACGTTCAGGGAAAATTGGTTATACGCAACTGATAGAATCAGACTATGCCCGCTTTTGGTCGTAGACAGACACCTGTAATACGCGGCTACACATCCCATTACTAAGTTCCGCATGTCCTAAAATTGTAATACTACAGAGCGGATACCACATCACACATCGCAGCAGTCACTTTTTTTAATTCGTGATTGCTGATGATATAGGGCGGCATTGTGTAGATGAAGTTCTAGAGCCATCATACTTAATTGTTCCAAGAGATAAGTATTATCCCTCTGTCGCGATTGATGCTCGTTAATTGCCGCATCATCATGTACCATGACCGAAATTTCAGTCATCACTTTTATTTATGGTTATATATAATTTCATAATTATATATTATCGCCAGAAAATTTCTCTCATCACTAAAATTTATAACCGTGTTTAATCGCATGCTTATCTGCCATCAGCAGAATCACTACGACTACTTTTTAGGAGCTCGATGACTACTACCAATGAAAAACCTCAAGAATTACAACCGACTATTCTTTCCCATGTGAAAGATCTTCCCAACCTCTGCTCACTTGCCGGGTTGGCTTGCACAATTCTGGCCATTTACTTCAGCATTAAGGGTATCTACTACGCTGCAATGATCGGCATAATATGGGCTGTTGCTTTTGACTGGGCGGATGGACTGGTTGCGCGAAAAATGAAAGGACGAACAGGCAATGATCGAACTTTTGGGGGGCAGCTTGATTCATTAATAGACATCGTAAGTTATGGCGTTTCCCCAGCTATTCTTCTGCTGAGTTACGGAAAATTCGAACCTCTATTTCTTATAGCTGCATTTATCATGGTTGCTGCCAGTGCCATACGACTGAGTTATTTCAATACATTCGGTCTTGCTGGTGGAACCAAATACACAGGCCTGGCTCTGGATAACAATGGCATCCTGCTCGTTTTCATATTTTTATCTGAGAGTTTTGTTAGCGAAGCTACATTTTTAGTCATTCTTACGATCAGTGGTTTAGGGCTTGCGGCCTTAAATATTTCCCAAATCAAAACACCAAAACTTTCCGGTAATCCAGTCAGTGTCTACATGCTTGCTATTTATACGCTTGCAATCACTGGCATCTATGGCTGGAAACTTCTTTAGTCGATATGAATCAATCGAAAACATATATAGGATGAACATAACATTATGGTTGTATACACAGTAGGCACTTTTGATTTGTTACATGTAGGTCACCTGAAATTATTAGAATACTGTGAAACATTAGGTGATGTTGTTGCAGTTGGTGTTGCCTCCGATGAGGTTGTTCACTCTTACAAACCTAATGTGCCTGTGATTCCACTTAACCAGCGCATAGAAATGCTGGCAGGTCTGCGATGCGTAGATATTGTTCGCCCCTACCATGAGCTGGAGTATGTATCTGCTTGCAAAGCGTTAAATCCGGATATTTTTGTGGTTGGAGAGGATTGGGGCGACAAACAACACAATCGTGATGTGGAAGCTTATTTGCACGCCAGGGATAAAAAGATTCTCCAGGTTAATTATAATCCACACACATCATCATCGAAAATAAAACAAATGGTTATCGCGCAATCCCATAGAGGCAAGTATTTATCAGAAGAGATTACACGTATTAACCCGGGTCAGTTAAAACCCGCATTACAAGTGATTTAAGCTGAATGCAGAATTTAAGTGGTCAGAGCCCTTTTCTTAGGGGCTAAAAGATTATTTTAAGAATTTGATGAAATTACAATCAATAGGGTCCGATTGATCCTGAACTTATTGAGAACACCACCGAAAGCCGACGCTTGATCCAATTGCTATATATCATCCGGTAGTGCGTCAAACTCATTCCATCTGTCTTCCATCCACCTTTTCATAACCTCTGGATCACTCATAAGATCCTTCATCCCATTCATTGCTTCAAGGTGCTTCCATGATTTTTGCTCATCTCAGCAATCTCTTCAAAAGTATTAGCACGAAATTCTTTATCACATGCTCCACCTAGTTGTTCACACTTCATTGTTTTCATGGCCCCTTCCAGCACAGCAACCTGATATAAGAAGTTACTATAGCCCAAAACTTGAATATCTGTGTTGCATCGACCGTTTGAAATGAATGCCGTAAACAGACACTCTTGATACGCAATTTAATATCTCACTATTGAGTTCTGAACAGCCTAAAATTGTAATGCTACAGAGTGGATACCACATCACACATCGCAGCAGTCACTTGTTTTAATTCGTGATTGCTGATGCTATAGGGCGGCATCGTGTAAATGAGTTTACCAAATGGACGCAGCCACACGCCCTGTGCGATCAACTGCTTCTGAACTGCCGCCACATCAACGGTCTCTTTCATCTCAATCACACCGATCGCACCTTTGACCCGAACATCGGCTACGCCTGTCATATCCCGACACGGTATTAGTTCTTTTTCTAGCTGCTGTTCAATGTTAACAACACGTTCCTGCCAAGGTGATTCCAGCAACAATTCAATGCTTGCCAACGCCACTGCACAGGCCAACGGGTTGGCCATAAATGTAGGCCCGTGCATCAGCACACCTGAGCCATCTGCATGAATGCCATCACATACTTTGCTGGAACATAACGTTGCAGCCAGAGTCATGTAACCGCCCGTGAGTGCCTTGCCCACACACATGATATCCGGCTGGATTGCAGCATGCTCACAGGCAAACATTTTACCTGTCCGGCCAAATCCCGTGGCAATTTCATCAACAATCAACAGCAAATCATATTCGTCACAGATCATTCGAACCTGACGCAAAAACTCCGGCGCATAAAACCGCATACCACCCGCATTTTGTACAATCGGCTCCAGTATCACCGCTGCAATTTCATGATGATGTGCCTCAACCTGGCTGCGAAGTGAATCGATTTGTAAATCATCCCACGCAGCATCTGTTTCTACACTGGGTGCATCAGCAAAAAAATGCTCGGTCAGCATACCTGTGAAAAGATGATGCATACCTGAAACCGGATCGCACACACCCATCGTTCCAAATGTATCTCCATGATAACCATGGCGGATCGTTAACAATTTTTGTTTATCTGTTTTGCCTTGTGCCTGCCAGTACTGAATCGCCATTTTGATCCCGACTTCGACAGAGACAGAACCGGAATCCGAAAAAAACACGTGTTTCATATTGTTCGGAGCAATCTTCAGCAATGCCTCTGCAAGGTCTGCGGCAGGTTTGTGTGTCAAACCACCAAACATCACATGTGCCATCGCTTTTAACTGTGTTTCAACGGCCCTATTCAGTTCAGGCACATTGTATCCATGAATGGCACACCACCACGAGGCCATGCCATCAATCATCTGCCGCCCATCTTCAAATTCAAGCATCACACCTGAAGCCGATTTCACAGGATAAACAGGTGCAAGGCTTTTCATGGATGCATAAGGATGCCATACATGTTCACGCTCAAAATCCACCCATAATGGATATCGGGACTGGTTCATGTAGAAGGTTCCCGGCTCAACAAATCCATGGTCATGCGTTCCAGTACCACCAGGTTATTTTCAACCGAAGCACCTTTGATCAGCTTTTCAGCTTCTGTGATTCGTTTTATCGCCAGCGAAAGTTCTTTACCTTTCCAACGCTTGGCTTCCTGCGGGATCTGCTTGCGCGCTTCGCCAAACACACGCGCCTTTTGCAATGGGTTGCGCTCGCGCTGTGCCTGATACCAGCAATACATAAGCAACTGATTCATACGTGTGCCCAACCAGCTAATGATCTGAACTTCTGCCACCTGCTGATTAGAAATAAGTCTGCGTAACAAAAGCAAAGCATTCGAATCTTTTTTGGCAACCGCATGACAATAGGCTTCCAGATCTTCCGGGCTACGCTCACCTAAAAGATCACCCACCACATGCATGCCCAAACTTTCACCTTGCCCATTATCATAAAGGCGCAGGCGTTCAATCAATTGTCGGGCAGCCGCACGCATGCCATGCAAACGCTCTCCCATCATTTGCAGTGCTTCATCGGTGATATGTAATTGCTGAGTTTTCATTTCCCGGGCCAGCCATTGCTGAAAATCTGCCGGTGTCGGTGTGTGAAATTCACATTGAACCAGTTCAGATTGCCCGGAGCCAGCATGTGCCTGCATTTTTTTGTGCATCGCTTTTTTCCAGGCAATACCGGGCGCACAGATAATCAGCCTGTTTTCAGGCCTGACTTCAGCGACCATGTTTAACAAATGCTCACCCTGTTTAGGGCTTGCGGATTCAGCATTGCGGACCAATGCGTAACATTTTGATGGCCCGAACAGACCCTGACTTCTACTCTCAGTTTCTACCTGAGCCAGTTCAGAGACATCCACACGCAAGCGAATTGCTTCAGGGTCTCCTTTGGCCAAAAGTGCTTCGCCCATTTCAAACAGGGCATCACTATCTTCACCATAGAGATAAAATGCAGACATTTCACTTTCCAGCACATTGCTGGGTGAAAGTTTCATTTTTTACGACTCACGATGTTCAAAAGCCGGAATTTATCCGGCCCCATACTGCAAAAATCCACGTTTTTCGTAAATTTTCCTGAATTTTCTTTCGCGATGATTCAATCCCGGTGGGACCACCGGCAACATAAACATCCCCGGATTCAGACACCACACCTGTCTCCCATATCAACTTGCCTTCCCTGTAAATCCGCACATTCCCTGAAATCGTCATACGATACTGCGTAGCAATACCTGACTGATCATAAGCGCTCGGTACAAATGTTTCAGCAGCCTGTTCAATACGCAGCACTGCATGCGCTTGTGCATCAACCACATCTTCCACGGCGATCACTTGATAACGATCATTTCCTGCAAACTGACGCTTCAGTTCAGGCAATAAAGTTTTTGCCGCCCCACCCAGCCCTTGAATCGAAACCGTGGTCACATCTTCAGGTATAGCTCCCCCACTATCGGCCTGCCCTACCATATGATACCCGCAGGAAGTCAGCAGCATCGCAAAGATCATTGGCATAACCACGTTGCAACTTGCTTGTCGCCATCTCAAACGGAAGAAAAAAGTCACATTTCGTATCAAGGAAAATATATCTTTCATGCTGGACGAACCACAATGTTCAACAAACGCCCTGGCACCAGAATCACCTTTACGATCTGCACGCCATCGAGCCATTTGCTAATCGAAAGATTCGCCTGAGCAATCGCCAGTGCTGTATCCTGATCAACATCTTTTGGTACCAAAATCTCACCACGTCTTTTACCTTGAACCTGCACAGCCAGTGTAATTTCATCCTGTACCAACGCAGCTTCATCAACTGTTGGCCAGGCAGCCACAACAGCGATATCCGTCATGCCCAGTTTTTCTGCAATCTCGCAGGCAAAATGAGGTACAAACGGAACCAGCATCTTAGCCAATGCCTGCATCCCTTCATCAAACGCTACCACACCCTCTTCATCATGTGCATCAAATGTACTCAGGCTATTGCTCAACTCCATCAAGCCTGCAATCGCCACATTGAAAGAGAAACCATGTTCAAATGCATGGGTGATACGGGAAATGGTGGTATGGATATCGAAACGAAGTTTTTTAGTGGTGGCCGCCGAAGCCTCTCCGGGAAACTGCTTGCCCGCCTTATCCAGTAATTTCCATACCCGTTTCAAAAAACGATTTGCGCCTTCCACACCGGCATCACTCCACTCCAGATCCTTCTCCGGTGGCGCTGCAAACAGCGTGAACAGGCGTGCGGTATCGGCACCGTATTTTTCAATAATGGTATTCGGGTTCACCGTGTTACCTTTGGACTTGGACATCTTAATACCGTCTTTGAGTACCATGCCCTGTGTCAGAAGATTCCTAAACGGCTCATCGCCACCCTCTTCAGAGGTGAACAGACCCGCATCCCGCATCAGCTTATGATAAAAACGCGCGTAAAGCAGATGCAGCACAGCATGTTCCACACCACCAACATACTGATCAACCGGTGACCACTTCTGCATGGCTTTTGCATCCACCATCGCATCATCACAACGCGGAGAGGTATAGCGATTCATATACCACGATGACTCCATAAATGTATCAAAGGTATCGGTCTCCCGTTTTGCTGCCTTGCCACACGTTGGGCAATCGACATTCACAAATGCCTCGTGCTCAGTCAATGGTGAAGCACCACCGGTTGGTTGCAAATGTTCCGGTAATATCACTGGCAACTGATCTTCAGGCACGGTCACCATTCCACAGTCATCACAGTGAATGATCGGAATCGGTGCCCCCCAGTAACGCTGACGCGAAACCAGCCAGTCACGCAGACGATATTGCACCTGCTCACTACCTTTATCCTCACGATCCAAATAACTGGTAATCACTGCCCTGGCTTCATCCGAAGTAAGCCCATCGAACTGCGAAGAGTTGACCAGCACACCCGTTTCCACAAATGCCCCAATATCAACAGAAACATCGCAGGTCTCATTGGTAATCACCTGTTTAATGTCTAATCCATATTTATGAGCAAACTCAAAGTCACGCTCATCGTGAGCTGGCACACTCATCACCGCGCCCGTGCCGTAAGACATCAATACAAAGTTCGCCACCCAGATTGGAATCGTTTCACCCGTAATCGGATGAATCGCATGAAAGCCTGTTGCCATGCCCTTCTTCTCCATCAAAGCCACATCAGCCTCTTTAGTGGAAATATGGGAGCATTCTTCAAGAAACAGTGCCAACTCGGTATGATTCTCAGCCGCTTTTTTTGCCAACGGATGAGCTGCCGCCACCGCCATGTAAGTCACACCCATCAATGTGTCCGGGCGAGTCGTAAACACATCGAGCGTTTCATCAGAACCTTCGATGCCAAAAGAAACTTCAGCACCGGTAGACCGTCCAATCCAGTTGCGCTGCATACCAATCACTTTTTCTGGCCAATCGGACAACTTATCCAGATCGTTAAGCAATGCTTCAGCATAATCAGTGATTTTGATAAACCATTGTGCAAGGTTTTTACGCTCAACCGGCGTATCACAACGCCAACATGCACCTTCCACCACCTGCTCATTGGCAAGCACGGTATGGCAAGGCTCACACCAGTTCACATCCGCCTCTTTTCGATAGGCCAGACCTTTTTTTACCAGCTTGGTGAACATCCACTGTTCCCAGCGATAATATTCAGGTTTACACGTCGCAATTTCATGATCCCAATCATAGGAAAGGCCAAGTCGTTTGAATTGAACACGCATCTGATCAATATTGGCATAGGTCCACTCAGCCGGTGGACGTTTGTGTTTAATCGCCGCATTTTCTGCGGGAAGACCAAATGCATCCCAGCCGATTGGATGCAATACATTAAATCCCTGCATCCGTTTATAACGTGCGACAGCATCTCCAAGGCAGTAGTTTCGCACATGCCCCATATGTAAATCCCCGGAGGGATAAGGAAACATTTCAAGGCAATAATAACTCTCTCTGGCATCAGATGGATCGTCTGAAGCCAAATCAACCCCTGCTTCATTCCATTTTTGCTGCCATTTACTTTCAATTGCCTGCGCTTCGTAATGATCTGACACCGTTGACGACTCCTGGATAAGTTGAAACACAAATGATGATAGGGATTGGCCTGAATGAAAAGGAGAAACCATGTTTAAGATCGCTTCAACGTACTTTACGGGTACTAAGAAGACACTCGTATCAAAAAAACAAAAGAAAATAAGCCCGAACCGATCCCTTGTCCCCACAATAAATAATAAACTATATTAATATATAATAATAATATAGCTTCCTTTATATGAAAGAAAACATACCCACTTCTTTTGTTGGCATTAAAAATGCTTTGTGATATAAATCACAGCCTCAAAACTCTGTGTCATAAGTATGTCACACCCCTAGTTCAAACTGGGGGCTCACATAGAATAATCGCTGGGGAGCGAAAAATGGGAGAAGGAAGGGAAACATGAACGGATTCATTCTGAAACGCTTTCAGACCGAGCTGGAAGAGACACTGCAAAACATTGCGTGTGTTGATAATATCGTAATTGCAAGCCTCGATGGCATTGCCACGACGTATGCTTCGCGGAGCGGCCAGAATATTGATTCAATTGCCGCAAGAAGTGCCTCATTTTTATCACTGGGTGACATATGGGAAGATACTTCTGGAAACCTCAGTTGTGACAATGTCATCATGGAATCCTCAACAGGCACCGTTGTTGTGATTCATATGGGCTCAAAACTTCTGCTGTGCATGACAAGCACCGACGATGCCACAACAGGATTGATTCTTCATCATGCCAAATCATGTGCAGATCGATTACTGGATATCACCCAGTCGATTGTCCAACTGGGCGAAAGACCTCCATTGGTAGACTCTATCTTACCTGGAAGCCTGCCAAACATTGTCAGCGCATAACGACCTGCAACAACCAGTTTGTTGGCTATGTTTACATGGCCAATAATAATATTGAAACAATACCCTAAGGAGAAAAAAATGAACGTTGAAGATGCAATGAAAAAATTAATGGACATCAATGGTGCGACAGCAGCCATGATTGTCGACAGTGATAGCGGCATGGTTTTAGCCCAGGCGGGTGGTGGCATTAATCTTGACCTTGCCGCAGCAGGCAACACCGAAGTTGTCCGTGCCAAACGTAAAACCATAGCATCACTTAAACTTGAAGATCGCATTGAAGACATGCTGATTACCCTGGGTAAACAGTTTCATATCCTCCGCCCTCTAGGAACAAAACAAAATATTTTCATCTATTCTGTACTGGACAAAGCGAACGCCAATTTAGCGATGGCTCGTCTGGTTATTTCAGAAGTCGAAGGCAATATTAAATTCTAAATATCATGTTAAATGCTGTTCTGGATCGTTTTCCAAGTCCAGAACAGCCCTTTTATTTTTAACGAGAAGTCAAAACGATCAAATCAAAACACCAAAAAGGATAAAGGAGGAATGAATGCCAAAAGTAACTCAAACTTTTAAACAACTCCCCCTTTTACGTAACATATTAACAAACAAACGTTCGGGATCAATTCACTATCGTTTTAGTTCTCAAGCTTTTCCAGAAAAAATCAATGTCACCACTAAACAACTTTCAGGCTCTGACATCGAACAACAAGTGCAAAATCTCATCACACTGCCAACTTATGCCTGCGAGTGGAATTCACAAATTCAATCAACCCCGGGTATAAACACCGATGATATTATCCCGTGCATTTGCGCTGCGATCAAAAAAGCAACATGGCTGCCTCATCATGCCTTAGCGTTAAAAAGATCATTTTTGAAAATGCCTGCCATTCAAGTGGATCTTCCCAACCCTGCAATCAAATATCCTGACATGGGAGCATATATGGCACTATACCATTTCACGAAAAACAATCCGGATTCATCGCCAGCCAATTTTCTTGAAACAGCTTATGAAGATGATGATAAAATTCGTTATTTGAAAGTTCTTGTGCTGGTATATTGTCTGGGATTCATGTCATCCAAAACCTCTAAAAAAGAAAGCATTGCAACACGTATTTTGAACCGAATTCGAAAGGTATAATGAAATGAATAATAAAGAGATTGCAAAGATTCTGATTACAGGACCGTTCAATTCGGGGAAAACGACATTGATTAAGTTTGTAAGCGATGAACAACTTACAGGAAATGATGTCGAAGCCACAGATGAGCTTGCACAATATAAAGCCATGACAACGGTAGGTTTAGATTTCGGGGTTCTGCACGTTGATGATGATTTAGATGTCCATCTCTTTGGTACGCCAGGGCAGGCACGTTTCAATTTCATGTGGAAAACACTATCAAAGGGTGCACTCGGAACAGTTTTTTTAGTCGACTCAAGCAGCCAAAATGCTATTGATGAAGCCAAACAAATGTATCAATTCTACAGTGAGCTTTCGAATATGCCGATTATTATTGGCGCGACGAAGCAAGACCTGCCCCAAGCAAAAAGCATCCAACACATAGCCACCGAACTTGGCATTGATGATACACGTATCATTCCCAGCAACCCTTGTATAAAAGAAGATTCAAAAAATTTGATTATTGCCCTTCTTGAAGAAATCATCGAAAAAGAATCTCAGACACAGGATGCTGCTTTTTCAGTTTAGAGATGTCCTGAAAAAGCCAGGATATCCGTGCAGACCATGCATGACCTGCCAAAATCATGTACGCTAAGTGTTTGATTTTGTGAGCAAAGGCAAAACTGCGCTTTTGCCTTTGCGTGCTGAAAAATTACATGCAGGTAATTTTTCAGAATATCCTTAGCAATCAAATCACATAATCAATCTGGAAAACCTGCTTAGTGAGTCATAGGTCCCGCAATACGGTAGAGACTGTTCACAACAAACTCATTAAGAAAAAAGATGATAAGTAAAGCAATAATCGGAGAAAAATCGATACCACTAAAATAAGGAACCCTGCGGCGAATTGGAAACAAAAAAGGTTCTGAAAGTTGATTAATAATACGAACAATCGGGTTATGTGGATCAGGCGATACCCATGAAAGAACCGCGCGTGCAATCACAACCACCATGGCGATCGTGAGCACAATATCTAACACCCCTGCTACAGCCTGAAGAAAATAACCCAAAATATACATATCCTACCCCAATTCTTTTGAACGCCTGGAAGCTGCTATCACACCTTTACGAACAGCTCCCGGAAGACCATTTTCATACATTACATCCAATGCAGCCTGTGTGGTTCCACCCGGGCTTGTCACCTGATGCCTGAGTTCTTCGGCCTTTCTTCCACTCTCTGCAAGCATTTTTCCAGCACCTGCTGCTGTCTGGGCTGCAAGTTTCTCAGATAACTCTTCAGAAAGCCCCAATTTCACACCTGCTGCCTGAATCACTTCAGCTAAAAGGAAGAAGTATGCTGGGCCACTACCGGACACCGCAGTTACAGCATGAAGTAAATTTTCACTATCAACCCACGCGGTCTCTCCAGATGCAGCAAGAACATATTCAGCCCGTTGATGGTGTAACGCATCCGAATTACTAAATAGAACTGACATGCCTTCTCCAACCAGTGCAGGTGTATTTGGCATCACACGAACAATCTGAACATCGGCCCGGCCAAGGTGACTTTTAATGGCATCAACCTCAACGCCTGCTGCGATACTGATCAGGGTTGAGCTCTGCTGAAGATCGCTGCTCAAATCAGAAACAACCTTTTGCATCTGCTGAGGTTTCACAGCCAGGACAATCACATCAGCAGCATTCACTGCCTTAGAATTATCTGTATGAGTTACTACACCATATTCCTGATTCAGGTGTCCCAATCGCTCCTGACGAATATCTGCAACCGTTAGGTGAGAAGCAGGGTGTCCGCTGCGAACCAGACCAGCGATAAGTGCCTCGGCCATATTCCCGCCACCAATAAATGTAATATGAAGCTGTTGCATGATTTCCTTCTTCACCTTTAAATACTCTTCGCACCGAAAAGCACTGTACCGAGGCGAACCATTGTTGCCCCTTCCTCTATTGCGATACGAAAATCACCGCTCATCCCCATGCACAGTTCGCGAAGGCTTGCATCACCAAGCTCATCTCGCAAGCCTTGTAACATTGAAAAACTCGATCGCATCTCATGCATTCCTATATCAGAACCAGCATCTTTGGGCCTGGCTGCCATGCCCATCAAACCAATCACGTTCAGGCCATCGATCTCTTTCACCTGGCTGAGAAATAACGCTAACGACTCAGGCGGCACCCCATATTTCTGTTTTTCTCCGGAGATATTGACCTGAATCAATACTGGTAACACACGGTCTGTGACATGTTTGGCGACCATCTTCGCCACCTCGATATCGCACAAACTGTGCCACATATATGCAAATTGGCCGACATATTTGGCCTTATTTCGTTGAACCGGTCCAATCATATGCCAGTTTAACTCAGGAAATTTTTGAGCCCTGTCTCGCAGAGACTGTGGACGGGACTCCGCAAAATCTATCTGCCCCGCATGCGCAAGCATCGATACTTCACCATCTGTATGATATTTAGATACCGCAAGCATACGCGCACCGGAAACATTCATTTCATCACGCAACAATTGCCAACGTGAAATCAATTCAAATTCAACCGGGTTGATTGTATTTGTTTCGGCTGTACCCAACTCAGTTACGTTTAGCCTGTTGAAGCATTAAAAAACTTAATAACATATAAAAAATCACCGCCTGTCCCACAAGCAGCCATGCCGCAAAAACAGAACCTTTTACAATGGCCAGTGCTGCAAGACCCATGATCAACGAGAGCGCGACCACAACCATCACCGTTTGTACAGGAGAGCAACCCAGTGCCATCAATCGATGGTGCAGATGATCCCGACCCACAAATTCAAGCCATCCTCGAAAGCTTTTTACATCACCACGATGTATTCGCGCGATGGTTGTATAAATCATATCAAAAATCATCACAGAAAAGATCAAAAGCGGTGCAGAATAAGCCTTCAAAATGCCTTCATTTGACCAGTCACCCAGCACAGCAACAGATGCCATCATCCAGCCCAAATAAGTGCTGCCAACATCACCCAAAAAAGTTCTGGCAGAACGATCATATCTGGCATTATCAGGCAAAAATCCGAGCGCAGCCCCGGTCAGTGAGAGACAGAGCAATAACATATAAGTTTGCCCTGTATGCCAGGCCAGCATCGCCATCAACGTACACACAGCCACTGCCAAAGAAGCCGCCAAACCATTAATCCCGTCGAGGAAATTAAATGCGTTGGTAATACCAATGATCCATAGCGCAGTGATCATATAACTGACAGGCATCCCCCACCATGTATCCGGTGCAATCGTGACATAGACATTGCAGGCCATCAAAACAACCAAAGCAAGCATTTGACCAAGAAGCTTTATCCCTGCCGGGATTTCCCTCAAATCATCCCAAAAAGAAAGCATGGCAACAATTAGCGCAGAGATGCATACACCTTTTAATTCAAGGGAGTAATTAAAATTAAAAAACAGCGTTAAATTCACAGATATCAAAACTGCCAATCCACCGATTCTGGGTGTTGGTTTTGCGTGCAGCCTGCGGGCATCCGGCATATCCAGTGCACCTATCTTCACGGCAAGATGGATCACAAACGGCATCAGTCCATAAGTTAATAATGCCGCGGCAAGCGCAAGTTTGGCTCCTTGCGTAAACAAACCTGTCAGTTCCCATGGAAAACTAAATGCCGCTCCCAAGAGAAGCGCCACGATACGAAACACTGTTTTATCAACTAGTTGATACACGATTTCACCGCTTCCTTTAACTGTTTAAATTCAGATTCACTGATGTCCACCAGCATCGGCAGTGAAACCATATCCAGCCATGCTCTTTCAGCACCCGGTGCGGACGTGCCAAGCAATCGGCTGATTGGCATTGTAACCGGGCGTGCTGCGGTCACATTGTAGTCTCGAAGCTGGCTCATGAAAAAATCAGCCGCTCCGGCAGTCCGAACAATATAACGATAATGATTGCCTTGATGTATACCTGAGACCGGGGCAATTGCACTACCATCAAACCATGTATCCATTTTATAAGACAGAGTCTCACGCCCATTCAGCTCATCATCCGCTGATTTCAAACGAACATTTGCCATACCCGCATGCAGATCAGACAGCTGATGATGGCCGACATAACCATCAAGTTGCACAGCACCATCAGGGTCTCTCATTGCCTGAATACGTTCACAGAACCGTTGATCATCAGATGCCAGCATGCCGCCGTAAGCACCACCCCACGGCTTGGTGGCATAAAAGGAGGCAACCGCCACATCACCAAAACAACCTACAGGCTTTCCGTTTAACATGGCGCCGGATGCCTGAGCAATATCCTCAATCATAAGGCATGGCCAAGCTTCAGCAGCCATCGGCTCAACCATACCAAACGGATGGACAATGATGGCAACATCAAGTGAAGCCGCCTGTTTTAATGCCTCATCCCGAAGCAAACGAAGATCTTCCCCACAATCCATACAGACAGGCTCATAACCCGCTGCCAAAACGGCATAAAGCACCGAGCTACAAGTATAGGCAGGGATGCCAACTCTCTTACCACCTTTTTTTTGAGCCAGCGCCTTTAATGCCAACGTAATCGCACTGCTTCCTGAATCAACAGCAACAGCACACCGCTTCTGAATTCGCCGGGCAACCTCTTGTTCCAGCGAAATAGTTTCAGCACCCATCGCTACATGGCCCGATTCAACAATGCGAATCAAAGCATCTGAAAATGCCTTTCCAAAAAGAGGTCTGGAGTGGGGAATCATCAATATCCGTTAACAGTCACGTGATGTGGCTATTTTTATGCTGAACAGTATATTTTTAGCACGGTGTGCTTCAATAGTGTGCTTCAAGAACATCAACGACAATAACATCGCACAGTACCAAAAGCCCTTATCATAAACGCATGCGAACAGGCATAAATCCTTCCGCACAGCTAAGCTTGCCCTGCACACCACGGAAATGAGCTGTCGCAAGTGCAATCTCAACAATATCCAGTTTTACATGGGTTCGTTCCACCTGAGATGCATGCGCTTCAAGGGCTTCTCTTTTGCGTGGCATGGTATCATTAATATCCATAAACAATGTCGGGTCAAAACCAATGGATGAAGGCGTCTCATAAGCCAACACATTCGGTACATAACGTGTCACTGAATTTGCTACCTGAGCCAAAACCCGATGATCCTGATGTGTATCATCACGATAATTGAGATAAACAGTGTCTGGTTGTACCACTTTCACAACCTGTTCAAGTGTATCCATCAAAGCTTTGGCCTGCTGTGGCAAACAGGTATCCATATAGCCGCCCCAGTGAATTTTTTTAATTCCCAAAATTTCGGCTGAGCGTTGTTGCTCAGCTCTGCGTATTTCAGCACGACCACCAATATCCCCTTCAGTTGCAACAAAAAGATGAACATCATCACCACGCTCTGTGTGCACAGCAAGTGTGCCACCGCAACCAATTTCAATATCATCCGGATGTGGCGCCAGTGCAAGTATCGTGCTCATAATCTCTTTTCTCCCATCTGGAGAATCATCTCCGATGTTGCCGGACCCAGATTAAACAGCATATCGATGACCGACAAGTGTGAAATGAACAAACCATGCAGTTGTGGGTAAACCGGGGCCTCCACTTCCTGAAACCACAGCTCAATGCCTGCATCAACAAATTTCTCCCTATCCAGATAACTGCGGCCTTCCTGCCCTGAAAGATAAGCATCACCGCCAAGCTCCTTACACAACAAAATAAGACGCTCTGTCGGGTCGGTTGAGTCCGCCTCCATTCTGGAAGCCAAATGCAGCGGCGCCTGACAACCCAACATCTCCCCCAGACAACAAATAATAGCTGTATTTAAGTCAGCAATCCTCTGCCATGGCTGTTGCAATACCTCGCGTAATTTTGGCCAATAAAGCTCCAGATACGGTGCTTTAACATAAGCCTGTTCAATCGCTGCTACCTGTTTTCTTGCCCAGTTTGACGAACCATTGGGTGCAGCAATGCCTACCTCAAGGATGGATTGCGGAAAGCGGTATGACACCGGAACGGTGACCCACTGCGCCCCATTCTGCCCTTTAATTCTATTACGATTTTGCCATTCGTTTTTATGATATTGAACCGTATCAAGAATGATAAAAGCATCTGAAATCAACCATTTATGAAAGAAACCAGCCCACGGAAGATAATTAGGCTGATGAATGGTGACCAGCATAAACTAGCCTACCTGCCATGCATGGCCGGCGAATACGTCAGCATTTGTGAGTAGCAAGGAAATCACGTTTTTCCTGACACAACCAAGGAAAAAACAGGGATGCTTTTTTCGGATCATCAATGTCTCACACGCAAAAGAAATGGATTGGCTTCCATCCGCACACCCTGCTGGGCTGGAATGCGAAGGCGCACAACATGTGGCCCTGCCTGCAATTCAAGCGAAGTCACTGTGACGCTATCATCCAAAGAGAGTGTTGTATGCGCTGCCACCTTTCCATCTACGATCCATTCAGCCCCCAAGCTTAATGAACCTGATACCGGTTTTGATAACAACCGCTTTCTCATCTCCTCTTCGGGCAACCATTCAGAAAGCCCCGCATAGAGATTCACCTTGCCACTCACGCTACCATCATCACCGGGCAACAATCGTTTGCCTGTTTCATCTTTTAGAAACAATGCAGACATCCGAAGATTACGCTCTTTCACCATGAACCAGCTTGTATTTTTCCCTTTACGAAGCGCTGTCATCACAGCTTCCGAACCCGTACCATCTGCCCATACGTCCATCGGAAAGTTACCCAGATATTCTCCCGACTGCCCTTCGGCATGGTAATCTCCGGCCGAAACAGCCCAAATCGGGTCTGAATGATAACCAAGCATATAATCCATCATAAAACGATCCCACAAACCACCGGGCAATGTGTTATTATCGGTATCGCCATAAACAGCAGCAAAGGCATCCGCAGTCGGCTCTTCAAATACCCGTCTGCTATAAGGAGGCGTATTAAACTGCACGCCCATCGGCCCATCACGCACACCCGATAGTGTCCCAGGGTGTGTCCAGATCACAAACAGCCCCTGATTCCTCGCCGTATTGATAAAGTCGACATCAGGATCAATCTTTTTCTCCAATAACCATGTGCTTAAAAATGCAATAAATGATGCCGCCAGAAGCAATGCCACACCCCGCTTTCTTTTTCGAAGCAACACCATCATCAATATAAAAATTGCAAAAAAACAAATTCCGAGCGATAAATTAAAGTTACCCTTAATATTTCTTAAATCATAACTCGGCAATGCCTCAACCTGTTCCGGACGCTCGATGCCGAGCGCAATGATATGACGTTCCGCCTCATGCAAAGCCAAATTCTTAAATGGAATACCACTCCAGTAATAACCCGGTGTCGATTCTGTAGCAGCCATGATATGTAAATCAGGGTACTTGTTGCGCACCCTGTTCAGATCAGTAAAAAATTCATTCAACCCCGTTTCATACAGCGATGGATGCTCCTGAGATACACCAATCAATTGTGGAACCGGATCCAGTCCGAATTTAATGGTGTACCGATCATGCTCACCAAATACCAACGTTTGAATGCCACGTTTCTTTGCCAATCCCACCAGTGTATCCATATCATGCTGACCATCAGAATGGTTGCTTCGCACATCAAGAAGCACACGCCTTGAATCAGGAATACTCCCGAGATCATCCATCGCAATACGGTTGGAAAGTTTTTCTTTTTTAAATGAGCTTCTTTGTTTGGAAAGGCTATCCGCAGATTTCTTCATCGAAGGTTCAGAGAGATGGGCACTCGCATCAATCATACGTTTTAATTCTTCAAGACTCGCATCCCTGGCATGAATACTCTGAGCCGTGAAAAACAAAACACTAAAAAGTACCACAAATAAAAATCTATTCATCATCACGGCCCTGCCCATATACTTCTGTCAACCTATTAATCATTTTTTTCACCGAATAATTATCTGCTCTCAAACGTGCATGTTCCCGTATCATCGGGCTCCATTCAAAAAGCAAAGCCTGCGCCACTTTTTCAGCATCATCGGCATGAACCACACAACCCACGTCATCATCCACCAACTCGCTCAAACCACATACATCACTCACCACACAGGGAAGCGAAGCCGCAAAAGCTTCCACAACAGCCCGGCCCATGCCTTCATTATGAGAGAGCAGTGTAAAACAGCGTGCAGCTGCGAGATAGGCAAGTGGGTCAGTCCAGCCTGCAAAACAGATGTTTTCAGCCACTCCCAATTCAGTCGCCAACGATTCAAGCATCTCCCGCTCACCGCCATCACCCACAATCGCGAGTCGGGCATCAGGACTGACTTTGCAGACCTCTGCCCATGCACAAATCAACCGTTCCATGCCTTTCACCGGCACCAGCCTGCCCACTGAAACCGCATCCCATTGATATTGCCCTTCGCTGCTTCCCCTGATCTGATCGACCTGCCTGCTAATAAAATCAACATCCACACCGCTAGGAATAACATGCCACTGCCTAGCCGTTCCTATCCCCAGTTTAAGATGATCATCCATCTCAGCTTTTGTAAGTGCAATCAAGGCATCCGTTCTCCGGGCCATCCAGCGTTCAATGGCAACAAACAGCTTTGTTTTCACCACTCCAAAATAACCGTGAAAAATATGCCCATGTGGCGTATGTACAATTTTTGCCCGGCCACTGGCGGCCAAGCGTCCCAATACCCCTGCCTTGGAAGTGTGGGTATGCATCACATCGAATCCTTCACCTGCCAACATAGAAATTTCCCGATAAGCCAACCAGTCATGTATCCCCAAGCTCCGTTTCAGCGGTGACAATAAACGAGTCCGGCCACCCGCCAATCGAAATGCCTCAAGTCCCTCTGCAACACAATGCAACTCATCAGCAGACATATCTGACTCTTCACTCAACCCCGTTACCAGAAGCACATCGTGCCCCTGTTTCACCTGTTCACTGGCAGAAATCAATGTGTTAACCGCCGAGCCTCCACGATCCATGCGTGTAATCAGGTGTAAAATTCGCATCAATGTATCAAGGCCTCAACGGCTTGCACAAAGCTGCTATCATGATGATGCCATGCATATTTTTTTTCGACGGCATGCCGAAGCTCATGTCTACGTAAATACCGTGACAGATCATCACTTTGGGCTTCCTTAAATAGCACACGTACCGTGTTTGCTAAAGCCTCTGCCGATACCGCATCCGCCAGCCGATTAAAAGGTAAAGAGGGCACCACCTCTTTATTCGCTGTCACCGGTGTTGCTACCACAGGAAGCCCACAGGCATTAGCTTCGAGTGTCACCAACCCAAACCCCTCCAAATTACGTGTTGGCAGCATAAACAGATCCGCCGCAATCAGGCGTTGTTGAACAGCTTCTTCCGCCAGGTAGCCCGTAAATTCAACCTTATCTGAAACCTCTAACTGACTGGCAAGCTCCTGGAGTGGCTGTAGCAACTCTCCACGCCCTATCACACACCAGCGCAGTTCGGGCATTTCCTCTTTTAGAATCGCAGCAGCCTTCACCAACAAATCAACACCTGTACGCTCCACAAGATTTCGAAGGGTGATTACAATCGGGCCATCCCATTGAAAAGCCCGACGTAACTCATCCCGCTGCTCAAAAATTCTCGTCTCCGGCACATCCACACCACCCGGTACAATCGTAATCAGATCATCATCAATGTGAAAAAAATCAACAAGACGTTTTTGCATAAAATGACTCAGCACAAGAAACTTATCCGTAGAACGGTAAACCTTTCTCTCCAGTCTTCTCATGGCGAATCCGGCTAAACGATGTTTAAAACCACCTTTTTTACCATGCCGGGTCGCATATTCTTCAAACGCAAAAGAGTGACAAACCTGTAAACGCGGTAAATAACAACCTGCCTTTAACAATGCCCACATGATAAATGGCTGCTCAGCCACAACAGCATCAAAACGACCTGCATATTTACGCCACCAGACAGCCGCACCCTTTTTCAGCTGCTTTAATCCGGCGGTTCCCCGGTCCCCTGTATAAAGGAGCCGGTGTTCCACGGCCCCACCATCCAACTTCATTGTTAAAGCTGCATCAGGGTCAGGCTGTCTCGTTAACACCGTCACCTCATGCCCGGAATCTCTCAATGCACGGATATGATGCACAAGCATTCGCTCCGCACCACCATGTACCAACTCTGCTGAAACATCAGAAACAACAAGAATGTTCATGCGCTTAACTAGCATAAGCATCCCGTAACGATTCATCCAGTGATGACCAGTTATGCTGCTGCATCCAGCGATCCATAATCAGCAAACCCCATAATATATCTGAGCGATCATGACCTTGCTGATGGGCTTGCCACTGAGCCCGAATAAATTCAGGACGAATCAATCCAGCCAATGGTTTCCCTTCAATCATAGCCCGGATTTCATCTGCCAGTTCATGACGAAGCCAGTGTTTAACCGGTGCCATAAAACCTTGCTTGGGCCTGTACACCACATCATCAGGAAGTTGATGCGCTGCAATGTTTTTCAGCATGATTTTCAATTTCTCCTGCCATGGCCACCCGGCAACCTTGCTATCTGCTCTCAGTGTCAAAACAAATGATAACAAACGTGTATCAAGAAATGGTGCACGCAACTCCAACGCATGTGCCATGCTCATGCGATCTCCGACAGCAAGCAGATCATCGGGAAGATAAGTGAGAAGATCGTAAGCCATGGCACCATTTACAGGGCCAAAACGGTCAAGCAGGCTTGCAAAGCCGCCCATCGCTGTAATCGCGGAAGGCCATCGCCTCTGGCTCTCAGCACATCGCACATCGGCAGACTCGATACTCAACATCTCAGATACAGGTGCATCTGTGGTCTGCATCCACATGCGATAAGCATCCGCATCACTCATTTCCAGCCCTTGCAAAAAACGCCGCAGACGTCCGCGTAAATTCCTGCTTGATCCACTATCCCCGAGTGACGATACCATATGACGCATCAGACCCTGACCTGGGAGTTTTTTTGATCGCCCATGCCATGCCATACCAAGATAACGTGGATAGCCGCCAAAAATCTCATCACCGCCCACACCGGAAAGTGCCACATCCACATGAGGCTTAGCTGCCTGACTGATCAGATAAGTCGGTAACGCTGCCGTATTCATCACCGGCTGATCAAAAGCACGTGCCAGATCGTCAAGCGTCTGATGGGCATCTGCCACGACCTCCAGCACCTGATGTTCACTGCCAATATGATCAGCCACACGGCGTGCAAAATCACTCTCATCATAATCCGGGCTGGCATCAGAAAAGCGAACAGTAAAAGTATGTAATGGTTGATTGGATTGCCGCGCAAGTGAAGCAGCAATAAGAGATGAATCCACACCACCGGAAAGAAAAACACCCAAAGGTTTATCCGATATCATGCGAGAAGAAAATGCGTGATCCAAAAGGTTTTCGACCTCACCCTCGATCTCTTCAGGCGCCATGTCCTGTGGTTGATCTGCCTCAGGCAGAAAAAAGTAACGCCGGACATTCAATGTTTCGCCCTTAGCAGCTACAGCATAACATCCGGCTGGTAGTTGACTAACTTCCTGATAAAGGGTTTCAGGTGCCTCAATACGCATATCGCGCAATAAATCCGTCACCGCATGAATGTTGGGTGTAAGACTCCAATCACCTTTTTCAAATGCATGCAGTGTTGAAGCCAGGCCTGTGCGCCCATTCTGCTCACAAATAAACAACGGCTTTTCTCCAAATGGATCGCGGGCCACAATCAACAACTCATCCCGCGCATCCCATAAAACGATGGAAAACATACCATTAAGCAAGGCAAACATACCCATGCCAAACTTGCGATAAAGGTGTGGCAACACCTCGGTATCGGATTCCGATACAAACGCAACACCATCTTTCTCCAGCTCTTTTCTTAGCTCTCTGTAGTTATAAATACAACCGTTAAACAGAACCGTAAGATTATCTACAATAAATGGCTGCCGCCCCCTTTCATCCGGGCCGATAATCGAAAGACGATGATGAATGGCTGAAAATGATTCGGAAAACCACTCCCCATAATCATCAGGACCACGCTGCTTCACAGCCTCGGCCATTGCTGTTATTTCGCGCCCAGCTGTGCGCCCGCAAACAGCTACAAAACCACACATAAATATTTGATCCCACGCTTATTCATCACCAAAAAATATTCTGACAAACAGGCCCCGGCAGACCGTTCACATAGCCTAAACATCTACAGCGTCTTGCCTCGGCCAATACCAACAATCGTAAAACCCTGTTCTGCCATTTCTTCTGCATTATAGATATTACGAGCATCAAAAATAAGACGACCTCGCATACGTTCAGAAAGCTTATGCCAATCAGGTTCGCGAAAAGCAAGCCACTCAGTAATAACCACCAGTACATCAGCGCTTTCTGTTGCAGTCATCGGGTCATCACAAAATTCGATATTCTCACCCCAAATACTTCGGCAAACATCCATTGCGACAGGATCGAATACAGAAACTTCCACACCTGCATCAAGTAAAGCATTGATAACATCAATACTGGGTGCTTCACGCATATCATCCGTACCCGGCTTAAATGCCAAACCCCAAATGGCTACTCTGGGTTTTTCGATTTTCAATTCTTCTATGCGCTTAATAATACGATCTATAAACCACTGGCGCTGCGAAATGTTTACTTCATGTGCTGCTTCCACCATATGTGCTTTCAAACCATGTTCACGCGTAGTCGCCATCAATGCCTTAACGTCTTTAGGAAAGCATGAACCGCCATAACCAATGCCAGCATAGAGAAAGTGAGGCCCGATACGCGGATCAGAACCGATACCATGACGTACTTTCTCAATATCAGCATCAACCACTTCACAAAGCCGTGCCAAATCATTCATAAATGAGATTCGCACTGCCAACATACAGTTAGCAGCATATTTAGTCAGCTCAGCAGAACGACGATCCATCACCTGCATACGGTCCCGATTGCGATTAAATGGTGCATAAATACGACGCAACAATGTTTCAGATTCAGCATTTTCCACACCAATAACAATTCGATCCGGTTTCAAAAAATCATTAAGTGCCGCTCCTTCCCGCAAAAATTCAGGATTAAATGCAACACCTAGGGAAACACCTCGCGACTTCGCAATCGGAGCAATAGTTTCTTCCACCATATCACTGGTTCCCACTGGAACCGTTGACTTCACTACGATAAGACAAGTATCTGGTGCATATTTCCCTATACTTTCAGAAGCTTTTTTCACATAAGAGAGATCTGCTTCGCCAGCTTCGCCGGGCGGGGTTCCAACCGCAATAAAAACGGCTTCAGCATCCGCACATCTGAAAAAATCAGATCTGAAAGAGAGTCTTCCCGCATCGCTGTTTCTCGCTACAATGGTTTCAAGACCCGGCTCATGGATGGGTATCACCCCATCATTGAGCATATCAATTTTACTTTTATCTATATCGATACATACCACATCATGACCGACTTCCGCCAGACAAGCTGCCGTAACAAGTCCAACATAACCGCTGCCAACAACATGAATACGCATAAATCAGCCTCCCTTGCGGCAGAGCATTCCGAGATTTGTGGTGGTCAGAAACTTACCTGGCAACTGGTCCAAAACAGAATCCAGCATGATAAACATGCCTGATAACCAACGCTGTCGATCAAAAAAAGGGCTGCCGAACAACATCGGCCCACGCACCTTTTTCACCACAGGTATTCCAGCCTCTTCGAACCACTGCCGCCACACCTTAAATGGATGCACAGATACATGCCCAAAACCTACTTCCGCAGAGAGTGGTGGTGCCGATACCTCATCTTCACCTTTCCAGTAGAAACGTTTGAACCAACCACCCGTAAATTTATCCAGAAGATAGCCTGCTGATTCCGGAAGATTCGCAGGATTCGGTGTCGTCACCATTGCATAACCGCCGGGTTTGAGGACACGCGCCATCTCACGAATTGCAGGTGTCGGATCAGGCAGATGTTCAACCACTTCAGAAGAGACAATAATATCAACACTGTTATCGGCAAAAGGTAGTTTGAAGATATCTCCTGATAAAAAGTAGACTGGCCGCATGCCACGCTCTTCCACACGATAACGACTACGCCCAGCACCATCAGCGGCTTCCCGCTGGTTCAGATCAAGACCAAACCATTGAACCTGTTTGAATTCGGAACAGGCATCATAAACATCAAACAGATTTGTGCCCGGCCCACAACCAAGATCAACGATACGCAATTTCCCGGATGCAGAAGGTTTTTTCAGTAAATTTAAAACTGTTCGTCCCAGCATTACTTGTCTGAGCTTCCAAAAATAGAATGTATGGGTCCATGAACGCGAAAAAAACTTCTCCGCATTAGCCCACTGCTTATCCACTTTCATATCCGAACCGTCATCCACAAAAAATCTCCTCTACTTACGCTCTCGCATCCAGCCCACACAAAAGCCACAGGCATAGCAAAACTGGCAAATCATCCAGAGCCATTGCCCGGACAACAGGCTTCCGATCATTCTGAAAGGGTAACGAAATATCCGCTTCCACAATGGAACCTTCTCAACAAACTCACCATGCTTAGTTGGTGTTTCAATGACCCACTCGGGATGGTGAATGTTCGCATAGGCTGCCTGATAACCATTTCGATAAAACTGTGTCAGTAACTTCTTCCATGTTTCCGGCGGTAAGTGGTGGTAAATAATATCGGGAAGGATCACAACCCGTGCACCGGCATCGCGAAACACCTTACGAAGATAAGGATCGAGGCCACGCGGAATACATTCATTTTCACCACCAACCTGCCGAAACAATTCTGCACGCATGATCAGACAAGGGTGCTCAGCCAGATCGGAATCAATAATTTTTGTCACGGGTTTCCAACTTCTACGTGGCACCTGTCGCATCACCCGCTTCACAAACGGCGTCGCCCAATCCGGCACCGTATTATTGCCTCCAGCCATGCCGATATCGGCATGCTCCTCCATGGCATTTACAAGTTTATCCAGTGTCTTCTCATCGGGCAACGAAGAGTCATCGTCCAGTGTTAAAATGTATTTTCCCTTTGCCATATCGACTGAAATATTAATTCCCCGCCCCTGCCGACGATCACCCTTGAGTACAATCAACTCAAAGCCCTGCATCTCCTGTGCCGTCAGCGAAGCCATCAGTTTATTAAAATAACCACCGCGATCTGCATCGGCTGTCGGAATGATTACCGATAGAAGCGGCTGCCCCTGATCCACTGGCACATGCCAACAAACACCATCCGCACCTTCATCATTACGAAAACGTACCCAGCTTCGGGGCATCTCAATTTTTTCCCACTCGGCTATCGCAAACAGCTTCTGAAAATCACGCCCCATAATAGCCTTTGTACCAACTGACAAACTTTTGTATACCCTCTCCAATGGAAGTATCAGGCTTAAAATCAACATGATGCATCAAATCAGAAACATCCGCATATGTTGCAGGCACATCACCCGCCTGCATAGGCAACATATTCTTTTCTGCCTTCATACCCAGCGCATCTTCAATCGCCGCAATAAAATTGATTAATGTTTCGGGATTATGATTACCAATATTATACAATTTGTAGGGGGCCTCCTCATCGCTGGCTTGTGGTGGTTTTTCCAACACCCGGCAAACAGCCTCAACGGCATCATCAATATAGGTAAAATCCCGTTTCATCTTGCCATGATTATACACATCAATGGGTTGTCCTGAATAAATCGCCTTTACAAATTTAAAGTAGGCCATGTCCGGGCGTCCCCAAGGGCCATAAACGGTAAAGAAACGTAACCCGGTCACAGGAATGCGATACAAATGAGCGTAGGCATGCGCCATAAGTTCATTGGACTTTTTAGTAGCGGCATATAACGAAATTGGATGATCCACCACATCATCGACTGAAAAAGGCATGTTTTTGTTTGTACCATATACTGAGGAGGAGGATGCATACACCAGATGTTTCACCTGTTGCTGACGACAGCCCTCGAGCACATTAAGAAAGCCTACTAAATTACTATCGGCATAGACATGCGGATGATCAATGGAATAACGAACACCTGCCTGCGCAGCCAGATTCACCACAACATCAAAAGACTCTTCAGCAAACAGCTGCGCCATGCCTTCACGATCAGCCAAATTCAAACGTTTAAAGCTAAAAGCCTCTTTGCTCTCCAGTCTGGATAAGCGGGCTTGTTTCAATGCAACGTCGTAATAATCATTTAAATTATCCAGTCCAACCACGCGATACCCGGCTTGCAGCAGAGCGTAACTTAAATGTGAGCCAATAAACCCGGCTGCACCTGTTACAAGCACATTCTTCATAAGCAGCACACGCCTTTATCTTTCATGAAACCCATTCTATGCAAAGCATCTCCTAAAATTGAACATAAATAAATGCCAAACTGTTCTCAGCTTTGTAAATGATATTTTCAGACGCGTTCTATCCACGATATATAAATGTGGCCGTGCCTGAATTTCTAAGCTCATGAATCTGGTCAAGATGCTGCTGCTTGCTATCGGTAAATATCTTGGTGTTTTCCGAGAACACTTCCGGGACATTTTTAAAATTCTGCCAATCCTGCATCACAATAATAGTCCGGTCAGGAATAAAATGGGGCTCTAACTCATTGTACCAATACTCATTGAGCAATAATGAGCGGCCACAATCGATGATGCAGAGCTCCACTGGCCCATGCTCCCATGTGAACCATGGTACATCGCTATTATCGCCGGAATCAAAAATCTTCATTGCCTTTGCCTCAATATGAGTAGAAAATTTTTGGATCATTTCATCAAACAGTGGTTGAAACGAAGTCAGATTATCAGGCGATTTAATATCTGTCCCCGTTAGCCACTTATCCATCCATGATGTCCTCCAGACAAAGTCATCATAAACGTACAGACGTTTATCATCAGTAAAGTTCGAATTATTTAGCAGCCCACTCACAATGTTATAGGTGGAAGAACCAATCCATGGGCCAATCTCTACTACAGCACCGATGCCTGAATAAAAGCGGGTGATATAGTGGTAATAACGCATCTCATCCTGTGTCAGCATGCTGGGAACAGGGCAGGGTGGAATCTGCAAATTTGACCAGGATGTCTTTCTATTAAGAACTTCCCTGAACAAAGGTGCTGCATCTTTTGCCTGCGACATGATCTTCGGTGTAATGTCACAGTTCGCCTTCGCCTTTCTATGGCGAACCGCATCATTTAGACGATGTCTGAATCGCAATGCCTCATCAGCCAGCGATATCAGGACAGAGGATGGTAAAAAAAACGCAATCGCTTTATAAATTCTACGTAGCTCTTCTGCTGCCCGATGAAACAGTCTTCTTAACATTAAAACCTCGATTGAGCGCAATGGAAAACAACGAACATTCAGCGCACCAGTTCCTGATATATAGACTCAAAACGCCCTACCTGCCGACTCCATTCAAATTGCATCGCATGATCACGGTTCTCAATTGAGGGAACAGTCATTTGTAATTGACTGAGCATAGCAGCTGCCAATACTCCGGGATCATCGATCTCCACCAGCTCTATAGCCCCACTCTCCGGCACCACTTCCGGGATACCACCAACACGACTGGCAACAACCGGCAGGCCATGTGCCATCGCTTCCAATAACACTATCCCAAAAGGTTCCGATCGACTGGGAAGTACAAACAGATCGGCTGAAGCCATCAACCAATGTACATCATCAGCCGCAAGCTGGCCCGCAAAGTGTACACTGCTCTCTATACCCAACTGCTTAGCCTGCTGCTGCAGGACAACGTGACATGAGCCTGAACCTGCGATCCAAAGCTGAGCCTCAGGTTTCTGTTCCAGCAGAAGCGGCCATGCATGTAACAAAATATCATGCCCCTTAAAGTGCTCCAGACGACCAACACTGAGCACCACGCAGGCATCACCCGGCAGGTTAAATATTTCTCTGGCGCTTCCACGCTCCATCAAAGTATCAGGCAGTAAAAACGCATGTGGCATGATCTGTAAGGGGTGCTCACCAATCACTTCATGAATAACGTCTGCCAGCTCACGTGTGACCGCCAGCAACCTGTCCGGCCAACGACAACCCCAGCGAATCTCTGTCCGCTTCTGCCACGCTGTAGCCTGAAAAACATCATAACCTTGTGCATAACAGATACTGGGCACGCCCAACAGCTTGCCCACCACTGCAGCAACCAAACCACAGGATACCGCCTGACCCTGAATGAGCTGAGGTTTGAAGCGTCGTGCATGCCGCCATGTCTGCCAGATTCGCCAGAAAGCACCAATGCCGCGAAATAGCCTTGGCGTAAGCCATACCAGTTCGTATTCAGCCTTCTGAATCTTCTCCTGCCTGTCAGCCGGACAGGTTGTGGTTACAACCACCATCACCTCATGACCGCGAGCCACAAGCTGCTCGGCCAAAGCCCGGGTTGCCATAGCAGTTCCGGCAACTTTCTCAGGCGGAAATTCATTCACAACCAGCATGATCCGCATGTGATGATTCATGCCGTTTTGCCTTCCTGAGTTGGCAGATATGACCTAACCTGCTGCAACACATCATCCACACTGATCAGTATCGGGTCAGGGCGAGCCAAGACATGAACATCTTCACGATCATAAGCAAGATAATGAGCTTCTGCATCCGCTCTACCGCATAACGCCACCGACGGCACCCCCTGCGTCACTGCCACATGGAATGGCCCGGAGTCCTGTCCGACAAAAGCATTCGCTTCGGCAATGACTGCGGCCATCACCGACAAGCCCGTCTGACCAACCAGCGTAAGTGTGTCTGGAGAGCGTTGCCTGATCTCATCGGCCAGTGACTGCTCGGAAGCCACGCCAATCAACACTGTCCGTACACCCATCGACTGAAGCACTCTGGCCAACTCGGAAAAACGCTCTGTAGGCCACTGTTTTCCTATCAAGGCCAAACGTCTGGCTCCTGCATGCATACAAACCCAAGTCTGATCATCATCGATTCCAATATTCCCCAACAAAACCTGTGCCTTTTTCCGAGCCTCATCCAACACCGGGAAACGGGTGGTAACACCTGAAGTCACTCCCATCCGGCTAAGCAACGACTGATACAAATTGGTATAGTGGGTCCCCTCACGATCACTGGCTGGCAGTGATATGTCATACACAGATTTAGATGGGGTCATATCTGGATCAAAACCAATGGAGAACTTGCTGCCTGCATGTTTTACCAGCCACCATGCAACAGCCCACCAATCAAGCAGTGCCGGGATATGCAGGTTTATTAACATATCAAGCTTCAACCCCAGCATCTCATCACGCAGCTGGCAAAGTTCCCGACGCTTCCCGGCCCTGCACAGGGTGCGAGCATCAAAAGCATAAATATTCAGTTCATGAAGCTTTTCCACATTAGGAAAATCGTACAGGAAATCTGCAAATTTCGGTTCACTGCACCAGATATGAATTTTTGTCTGTGGATAAATTACGGCAAGGGCATCTATAACCGGCGTGATCATCAGCATGTCGCCTACACCACCAAATTGCCAGATACCTATCCGCTTCACCTCAGAGAGATCAGAGAGCATCCGTCTCTCTGCATCCGGCCTGCACAGGCTGGACATATAGATACTTAACAGCCTCTGCTTCAATTTCTGAAAAAGCATATGGATTACTCAGTCCCAGTTTGAATTGACACACTTTTCAACTGACGCCACCAGTCCTTGCATCTGTTTTCCATCTCTGACCAATCTGCATGGCGGGCGGCAGCAGCGAAAGCGGCTTTTCCCAGCTTAGCTCTTAGCGTCTCATCCGTCATCATGGTTCTAAGTGCTTGAGCCAACTCATGCGTGTCACCTGAAGCTATCAGCACACCTGTCTTCATATGCTCTACAACTTCAGGAATTGCTCCGGCTTTCGTTGATACTACAGGCAGGCCTCTGGCCATAGCTTCCAGTAAAACGATGCCATAACCCTCCCAATAAGATGGCAGTACAAAAATATCAGCCATAGTATACAAACCCTGCAACTGCTGTTCATCCACATGTCCGTAAATATGAACGCGCTCTGGAGATGGAAGCTCTGCAACAATTTCACGAAGTTGCTTCACCGTATCCGGCTCTGCCTCTGTGTTGCCAACGATATGTGCTTCCCATTGCAAATCATCCGGAATTCTATGCAATGATTCTGCCAGAGCCAAAACACCTTTGGCGCGTGTAACGTGCCCAACATAAAGAAACTGGGTGGAAACTGTTACAGACTCTGACTTCTCCTCCACACGTGGACGTTCAAAGCCGGGAGAAATGACATCCATTGGAACCAAAAGCTTTAGCTGCGCAGTGATTTGGCGATGACTACTTTGACTAACCGTAAGAATATGCCCGGCTCTATTAATAAGCATGCCTTCACACCAGCCTATCCATTTTTTTCTAAGCCAGGAGGGTTCAAGATGACCTCGCAAATGGTGCACCATTAAAAGACAACGCCGCCGGGAGAAAACAGCCCATGGCCAGAGATAAGGTGCCAGCCAAATATCAACAAACAGATCGGAGGATGAATGCCATGCCTGCCAACTCATATAGAGCGTTCGGGTGATCCCCTTAAGTCGCCACAGAAGCCGGCCTCCAAGCCAGCCCTCCAGTGGCACTTCAGATAACGTGACATAAGAGAGCGAAATACTCTCACTCTCAGCAGCTTGAAACAGATGACTATTATACAGTTCACCACCACTACGAACCGGTGCCTTCCTGCCGACAAAGGCCGTGAATTCAGCTTGTCCACTCACGTCAATGAGTGATATCTTCACGCTTTCGATTCAATGGCCGTGCTGGAACCCCGCCCACCCGTTCGCCCGCAGACACATCACACGTGACCACGGTATTTGCATCAATCACCGCATCATCTCCAATCGTTACGCCTGCAATGATCGTGGCTTTTGCACCAATCCATACACGTCGACCTATCGTAACCGGCGCAACTGACATGGACGAAGCATGAATTGGCCCACCTTCTGACTCATGATTGTGGTCCCGTATCGATACATACTCAGCAATGGCCGTTCCCTCACCAATATCCACACGCTGATGTGCTGATATGATGTTTCCCCAACCAAGAAAACAGTCATTGCCAAAATGAATATTCCCTTCACCAAAAGTAATCATTACCACACGGTTCTCAAATCGGCAGTGATCGCCAATATCTATCTTCGGCTGCGAAGCACTGCTTTGCATTTTGATCTTCCAACCCGTTCCAATCACATCTGGCAGATGCTCCAATACATCCATGCAGTAAACAGCGTCCATACTGTCATTCTGAAGCGGTAAAGGCAGGCAGTTTAAGTCAGTTATAATATCTGCATCTGAGCCGACGATGCGATCAATTCCAATCGCCCCGCTTCGCTTACTAAAACCACACCCGATATCCAAAACCTTCATCGCTATTCAATACTCCCTCTTAATTCGCCACCATAGTAAAACAATGCCTGGTTGCCAGCGTTTCCAGGCAAACGAAGCACACAGAAAAACCGTGGCCCTTCTGGGTTTCTTCTGCAACAACGCAAACTCAGCCAGATTACGGTAAACATCCGACTGAAGAGAACCCCAGGCTGAAGCCACCTTCTCAATTTGCTCTGGAAACAGTCTCATCAGTTTCCTGTTTAAACGCCAGCGACAGTAATAACCCGTCTGTTTGCTACTGCCCTTACCTAACGAGTCTTCGTGTTCAAACACATGACAAAGCACTTTATCAACATAACCCAGAGGGAACGAGGCCGCCGCACGCACATAGAGATCATAATCTTCAAGAACAGCCAGCTTCTCATCAAAACCATCAATTGATTCAAACACTTTTTTTCGAAACAGAAACACATTGGTGCCCAACCGGTAGCCCTGCAAAGCCTTTAATAAAACATCACCATGGGCTTTTAAATGCGCCAACGACAGCACAGGCTCATGGCCAAACATATAGGGCTGCTCATTATCATGAACCCATGCCCAATTCGAATAGCACCAGGCATATTCATCATGCGCAGACAGAAAGTTTATTTTTTCTGCAATATTGTTGGGTAGATAAGCATCATCCGCATCCAGAAACGCAATAAACTCTCCACGTGCCTCAGCAAGTCCCCTATTACGGGCAGCGGACGCCCCTTGATTCTCCTGCCATACATAGCGAATTTTATCGCCATATTCGGCCAGACTCGCCCGCGTATTATCGGTAGAGCCATCGTCTACAATGACAATTTCAATATTCGGGTAACTCTGTTTGATCGCACTATCAATAGCCCGATGAATATAGTGGGCGTAATTATAGGTAGGTATAACGATCGTGACGAGTGGACTCATGAACGCAGAAAAAACAGATTCGGCTTGCTTGCATCGTCGTCAACCAGTGCAATAAGACGACCTTTAATATTGGCATAATAAGCTTTAAAACCACGTTCAGTCATATATTGCACAAAATCGGCATGCGTTAATCCACGCTGCACCAGATTCATAGGCTCGACCTCGGCCAATACAACAATGCCCGGACTCCTGTCCAAAATTTTCTCAGCGCCTTTAAGCACATCCAAGTCGTAGCCTTCAACATCAATCTTCAAGAGATCAATATGATCAATACCATGTTCCTCACAGAAGTTGTCCAGCGTAACCACCTCAACCTCAATCGACTCTTCCGTACGAATTTTCCCACGGTACTCCTCAGCTGGAAGTAAGGATCCAACACCCTGATTACTATTTTCATTGGCCGGATAAAAACTGGCCGTACCATTACATTCGGCAACCGCCTTGCGAGTAAGTAACACATTATCGGCATGATTAACTTCCAAATGATGTTGCAATTTTACCAGCACATCAGGACTCGGCTCAAAAGCGTAGACATGCCCAGTCTCACCTACCAGTTTCGACGCCAGTAGGCTGTATTGCCCAACATTAGCACCAACATCAAACACAACCGAACCAGGCCTGGCAAAACGCCGGAAGGCTTCAACATCCTCTGGCTCATAATAATGAAAACAGAAAATGGCCTTCTGCACACAATCGAAAAGATCCAGGTTAAAATGAATACCATCACAATTGGTAAACTCGGAATGCCTTGGACTGTGTCCGACTACGCCGTGCCGTAAATATTCCTTAAGCCAAACTCCCGGCGCATATCTGAGATAGTTCAGGCCTAACCAGTATATAGGGCGCCAGTTGCCAATTTTGAATTCCCAAACACTCAATGAGTCTCCTCCTTCTGCATCAATGAAATGACCAGCCATCTGATCATAGGCACCTTGCCTTCCAGCAATCGCAAATCTTCGCGATCAAATACTTGAAAAACACGCAGCGACAACAGATATGTCACAACATAAACAATCACCGCCCCAACAAACAGTAAAATCGACATGAAACGATCACCCCATTCAAGCCATTGATCTCCCATAAACACAAACAGGCCACACGCAATAACCGCAGGAATATTCCCTTTGAGTACCAGCCACAGCCTGCTCACTTCAACCTTGATTGAACGTTCAAAATGTCTACAAAACCGATAATAGAGTATTGTATTGGCAACGGTAATCGCAATAGCTGTACCACACAGCGCACCAACAAATCCCAGCGCCTGAATGAGCCAGTAAGAAAGAAGAACGTTAACAATCGCCTGCAAGATGGAGCTTTGCATCACAGGCTTTGACCAGCCCATGCCTGTCCCGACACTGAAACTCATAGCAAGGCTGACCACCATCCAGTAAGCGAATGAGAGGATCAGGACGCTCTGATAGACGTATTCAGAAACAAAACCCAGCCACATTCCAATGATCAGGTGTGCTGTAAGCCAAAGACCGAACAGCATCGGAAGGGTCGTGACCAACAGGTATTTTGAGCCTATGTCATACATCTTCCACAGTCTTTTAAAGTCATCCTGCCCATGCATCTCTGATGCGGCTGGAAATACAGCTGATGTTAAAGAGTACGGCAAATCCCTCATTAATGAGGCGATCTTTGCACCCAGATCATACATCGTAACAAATTGAACTGGCATTAATAATGCCAATAGAATTTTATCGGTCTGATAGCTTGCCAGTTCGGCAAATTTCGAAACTTGTAATCTCGCACCAAAGGGGAGCATTTCCTTAATGACATGCCAGCTTATCAGCCTAACCCCAAACGCCAGTTTCGGCATAATACGTTTTGAATAAAATAGCAGAAGAAGAAGCTGCAACAGATAGATAGCAGTGACCACCCAGAGCAATCCGACAATGCCAAACCCAAACTCCAGAATCAAATAGGTCCCCAATAGATTCGGAACACTGACAAAAAACATGGCCTTGGTGATCAAATCATAACGCTGAAGCCCTCTTAGCAGTGCCGCCAGGGTGTTCACAAGGCCAATCAGGACAAAAATGAAAACACCCCAATGCAGCATCTCCAATACGATTTCCGCCATTTCATCGGAAACATTAAGCCCTTTGATGATTTCAGGAGAGGCAAGCCATGCAAATAACAGTGCAATAGCACCAAGCAATATATAAAAAAACAGCAGTGAATTAAGCGCCTGACTGATAACATGATGCTCACCCTTACCGCTGTATTGGGCCGTTTCACGCACAAGAGAAATGCCCAATCCAAAATCCATAAACATAAAATAGGTTGAGAATGTCCAAAAGAGTGCCCACAGCGCGAATTGTTCATCACCAAGATATGATAAGATCAGAGGTGTTAAAAACAGAACAACAGCAATCTGCCATACCCTGCCTGCGGCATGATAAGCCGTGTTACTCATAATCTTTTTAGAATAGGTCATTTAAATTTTCGCGACAGGGTAAAAATCCCGTCAGCTCTTTTCTGTTTGCTCACAGCACTGCATCACCCTATGCACGCTGCTCCCAAACAACTCGCTGATCTAAAGCTCGGGAGAGCGTATATTCATCAAGATACTCAAGTTCCCCACCTTCAGGAACACCTCTGGCAATCCTGGATATCTTTACATCACCGGCAGCATAACGCCGAGCTATAAAATGCGCCGTTGCTTCGCCATCGACCGTTGCGCTGGTTGCAAGAATCAGTTCCCGGACTTCTTTATCTGCCACCCGATTATCAAGCGAAGAGATACGAAGCTGATCCGGGCCCAACCCATCAATTGGACTCAAACGCCCATGCAATACATGATAATGGCCGGAAAAGCCTCTACCACGTTCCAGCATCAACACATCTACAGGCTGCTCAACCACACAAATCACACTTGAATCCCTTCGCATGTTATCACAAATTCCACAATGACCCTGTTCAGAAAAACTTCCACAACGATCACAAAACCCCATGGCTTCATGCAAATCAGCAAGACAGGCTGCCAACTGTTTCACATCATCAACCTGTTTACTCAACAAATTCAATCCCAGCCGTATAGCACTCTTTGGTCCAATACCGGGCAAACTGCCCAGATGTTCCACCAACCGAGCCAAAGGTGCCGGCATTCCAGGTAACATATGCATTAAAGAGAAAAGCCGGGCGGCAATGGCATACCAGACATCATGTCCTGCTGTTGCTCTTTTGTTTTTGCTTCTACGGTTTGAGAGGCACTATTCACAGCAGCAGCAAGCAAATCTTCGATCAGACTCTTATCCTGTTCATCCCAAAGCGACTGATCAATCTCAACCCTGCGAACCTGATGCGTTCCAGTCATAGTTACTTTCACCATGCCACCACCTGATTCCCCACTAATTTCCATCTCAGCCATTTCAGCTTGCATCTTCTGCATATTTTCCTGCATCTTTTTTGCCTGCTGCATCATTTTACCAATATTCATGACTACTCCTCACGACTTCGCCTGATCAAATTTTCTAACAAGCGTTTCTAATCACATCACTTAATTACTCGGCCCGACACCCGGAGCACGAACATCTGTCAACCTGACATCCAGCTTTTCAATCATCGATTGCACATGTGAATCACCCTGTGCCTGTTCCCAAAGCCTTCGTTTCTCAGCTTCCGCCTGTTTTGCACGTGTCTGCGACAAACTCTCTATCTGATTATCCTGCGCTGCTTCCCAAAACACCTCTCTGCCAATCCACTCCTGAAATGCTAGCCTATCCGGCATAGCAATCGCGTTTTGTTGATGTTTATCGAGCAACAAACGAATTTTATTGCCAAATTCCAAAATTCCCACATGTTCCAACATGGCTGTGACACCCGGTTTAATCTCATGGTACGATTCAAGTGCCTGTTCCCAATTTTGAAAATGTTTTCCTGTAGTTTCTTCTATATGCAGCGGAAGATCAGCTTCCTCTTTCTGCAATGTGGTTGGCATCCCTTCAACTTCTGCTGCCTTTTTGGGTGCACCTTCAGATGTGCTTTCAGATACAATTTCAGGTTGGTTTTCCTGATCACTTGAAGGTTTCTGAAGCGTTATTTCAACAACCTCAGAATTTCTATCGCTTCTTGAAATCGGAGCGTTTGCACTCACGCCTAAGGGTGCAGACAAATCATTCAGGTGACCCAAGCGCATCAGTATCATCTCAGCACCACGTTGCTCATCTACCATAGCAAGATCTCTCAGACCATGCACAAGCACCTGATAACGCAAATCAAGCTCTGGAGCAGACCAGCGAGTCACCCACGATTCAAGCCACGCACGTTCAGCCTCATCAGGTTCATCAACAAGCAATGTTTCTGACACCATCAGACAACTCAACTGATGCATCAATTCACTTAATGAGAGCAGCACTGTCCGCGGAGCATGGCCAACATTTAAAGCCGTCCTTAATTGGGCAATGGACTGAGCGGCATCGCCGGAAAACAGCGCATCAGCCAAAGCTCTGACCAGTTCCGAACCAACCAGACCAAGTGCATGCTGAACATCCTCGTTTTTAATCTGTTGACCTGAATAGGCAAGCACCCGTTCCGTAAGCGAAAGCGCATCACGAACACTGCCATCCGCAGCCCGGGCAATCGCATGCAAAGCAGGAAGCTCAAACTGAACCCCTTCTTTGCCCAGCACCTCTTCCAGATAACTGCTGATTTCATCCACGCCAAGCCTGCGCAAATCAAAACGCTGACAACGGGAACGGACTGTAATCGGAAGTTTCTCAATCTCAGTGGTCGCCAGAATAAACAACACATGTGAAGGAGGCTCTTCCAATGTTTTCAGTAGCGCATTAAATGCGTTTTTGGACAACATATGCGCTTCATCAATGATGTAGACACGGTATTTTAGTGAAGTCGGTGGGTAACGCACACCATCCAAAATTTCGCGGATATCATCCACACCAGTATGACTGGCAGCATCCATCTCCTGCACATCTAGGTTGTTGCCCTGCATAATCGAACTGCAGGCTTCGCACTTCGTACAAGGTTCACCATTTTTGGCATCAGAACAGTTCACAGCCATCGCCATCAAACGCGCAATCGTTGTTTTGCCAACACCCCGTATTCCGGTCAAAAGGTAGGCATGAGCCAGACTCTGGCCAGCAAGTGTATTTTGGAGGGTACGAACCACAATATCCTGACCCACAAGATCAGAAAACTGTTTGGGCCGCCAACGTCGGGCCAGTACAAGATAAGACATGCCTTTACACTACGATTAGTTGCATAGCATGCAACGACTTACCGCACCATATAAATATTCTTCTGGTAAAATAAGATCAACAACTTATGTTCCGCCTCTTAAATTAAAAAAGGGAGAATCACATGAATAACTCGATTAAAATAACAGGCATCCTACTTGCCATTTTCTTTGGTAGCATCACTGCACAAGCAAAAGACATTCAGCCTTATGCAGGCGTTGGAATTGGCATGTTCACGACTGATCTTGGTTTTGGAGCAAAGGCTAAAAATGCCGTTGGTTTTTACATCAATGGAGGCGCTGATATTAACCATTACTTTGGTGCTGAGCTACGCATCGGCTCTGTTGGCTCAAAAACCATCGATACTTTTGTAGCTGGCTCCAAATTCAAAACGGATATTTTCATATCTTATTTGGGCAAGCTCCAATACCCATTCACACCTGAAGCAAAAGTCTATGCATTACTTGGTGCAACTACAGTAAAAGGCTCTATCTCAGGACCTGCAACCAGTAACAATAGCTCTACACAAACGAACCTTAGTTATGGTGCTGGCTTTAGCTATACCGTAGCAGACAGCATTAATATTGGCATCGAATACATGCTTTATGCACCAAAAGTTAAAGCCACAAGTGATGGTATTACAGTCACTACAACTGACATCAAACTTAGTAGTTTTGCTATCACCACCAGTTATAACTTCTAAACTCTGAGCAACAAATACAATAACTGATAAAAAATAGGCGGCCTAAAAAGGCCGCCTATTTTTTTACGCATAAGCCCTATTGAATATCCGAATCCGGGATAATCAACAACTCAACACGACGATTAAGCTGACGGCCCGCTTCTGATTCATTGGTTGCGCGCGGCTGTGCTTCACCACGACCTTCTGCACTGACCCGACCCGCTGCCACACCATTATCTTCCATATACCATGCCACTGATTTGGCTCTGTCTTCAGATAAGCGCTGGTTATAAGCCGCTGATCCGACACTATCAGTATGCCCGACTACACGAACTGAAGTACGTGAATAGCGTGCAACAATATCATTCACCTTATCCAGTGTGCGTGTAAAAGCAGGTTTGATCGCTGCAGAATTAAAATCAAATGAAACCTCACTGTTCATGGTGATTTTCAGGTTTTCATTTTGCAACCGTTCCACTTCAACCTGATGCGCATTCCGTTCAGATGCCAACTGGCGTTCAAACTCCGCCTGCTGCTTGTCCATATAAACACCAACACCCGCGCCCAAAGCACCGCCAGCAGCACCACCAATCAATGCGCCTCGCAAAGCGCCACCCGAACGATCCTGCTGATGCCCAATAATGGCTCCTGCAATAGCGCCAATTGCGGCACCTGTCATCGCTTTCTCTTTTGTGTTTTTATTTGGGTCATTCGGCGTCGTTGCGCAGCCAGCCAATACAAAAGCTGTTACCAGCAAGCTTATTCCAGTTCGTTTTATCATCTCTTCTTCTCCTAAACAGTCAGTTAAAACTGACTCTATTTTAACACATCTAACCTTGGTTTAAAAAGTGTACCTGAAACATTCAAACGCATCTCACCAGCAGCATCAAAACCCGACAGCAATGTTAATAAAGATGGATCATTTAATTTAGCCACATGAATCACCGCACTGCCAGAAATCGGCCATCGGGCCATTTGCGCACCTTGTTGTTGTACAACACCCTTTGCATCGATGAAACCTGTGCCTCCATCCTGAATCAGCCATTCCCATTGGGCCGCCTTACTTTGCACCTGAAGCGATAAATCACCTAGCGCAGATTCTTCGCCCATCATTCCAATTTTTGCACCCTGCCAATATAAACTTAGCGCACCGGATTGAGGTGTTCCAGACTTTCTGTCCAATAACATCCCCCCTTCCAGCTTCACCCCACCTGAAACATTCACAGGAACAGGTAAATGCAAAAAAGGCTCAGTTCTCTGCAATACATCAGCCATCTCAGTCTGCACATCAATGTCCTGAATCGAAATGTATTCTCCTGCTTGAGAAATTGAAACGGCTGCGTTACCCCCTGACCATACCAACGCAACATTGATGGCAAGTTCACCTGTTAAAAGCGTCCCCCAACCCGGAGATATTTCGACCTTCTCAAAGCTTAATTCCATGGGCAGATGTTTCGAGGCGATTGAAACATGATGAAAGCCTGCAATCCAACCCATAACATTCACTTGATCAAATTGAAGTTGCATGCCCGATTTAGCGGCCATTTCAATGACTTTCGCTCGAATCAGTGATTCAGGTTCAAAACGAAAACCAACAAAGATGATGAGTGCAACAATAAAAAAAACAGATAAACGCCAAACTGATTGTGATGAATGGAAAAAAGCGGTTTTCATGCACCCCCGCTAATCACAGCCTGAAGGTGTACGTGCCCTGACGTGTCAGCAGCCTGTAACTTCATCTGGGAAAAACCCAGCCCTTTATCCGCAATTGCCGAAACAAATGTGATAATCTCCCGATACGGTGCATTTTTCATCTGCACCATCAAACCTTTACTGCCACCGACACCTGTCTGTGGCCTGATCCGAGTCATAAACTCACGAACACCACTGCTTCGGGCGATACGATCAACTTCCGACATCACATTGCCAGTTATAGAAACCTGACCACCACGTTGTAATTGATCTGCAAGTCTCTCTGCTTCAGCGGCTTGCGCTTTTAATACCTTCACATTTTCAAACATCGCTTTGCGTGCATCTTCAAGTGGTAAGACAACACCAAACAGAGGTAACATGACGGCCAAAAACAAAGCTGAACCTGCAACCAATCGCTGTTCGCGTTGCGCCAAAGCCTGATAATAAGGCACCAGCCTCTGCTCAATAAAGTTTCGAAACCTATCAATCATACCCATCATATGATTCACCATTTCATCCTGAAAGACACTTGTTTGTCAGAAAGGTCCGTATCCGTAATAACAACTTTTCGGCCACTCTTTTGCTGAAGCTGGTCACGCATTTTATTCAGCAAATCAATATCTTTTGCTGAGCCGGACATTTGAAGATTTCCATTGCGAAAGCTGAATTCCCGAAGTTTCCAGGATGTTTTTTGATACACTTCGCTTAATACCTGCAGTTGTTCAAGAAACTCCTGACTCTCCTGTTGTGCCACAGACACACCGCCTGCCTTTTTTAATTGTGCCAAAGGGTCAAGCATAACTTGTTCATTCGGGAGCCCACGATGAAATGCTGACTCGATATTGCTACGATACATATCAGCCTGACGTTCCAGCGAATAAAGATTAGCTGTAGTCATACCCAGCCAGATCAATAACAATCCTGCCGCCATCGCCAAAGGCCGCTTCCATTGTTTGAACGCATGCCAGCTCTTTTGTACCGCCCACTTTCCATGTCGAAAGTTCAGCTGCGTAGCTACACTGGTTTCTATTGCGAAATTTGCATGATGACGGTCAGGAAGCACATCCAAATCCTCGACCTGCCATTGCTTATAATCCGACATCAATGCATCACCCAGTGCCTGTCCGACCCGGCCAACCACAACATTCACGGCCTGATCAAAATCATGATCAGAATCATCGACTGTATCAGCATTTGGATCGTTATCTGAATCATTATCCATGGCTGTAAAACCCATAGCTTCCCATGATTGCTGAATCTGCCGGGCAACCTCCACATCATTCAAAAAAACATCATCGGATATCTTCCGATTAATTCTGCGAATGCCTCGCCATACACCCTGCTGTAAAAAACCAAAAAAGATGCCCTCTGCATCCTCATCAATCACTGCACATGTTTCAAAATCACGACTAAAAAAAGTTAAACGTTCCCATCCATCGATAAACAACTGTGGGCACTGCTGCCAAACAGGATCATCAATCATTGCCGACCTTAAATATTGTGGCAAACCAAATACTATGCCTGCAATACCTGTGTCTGTTTTTTCAGCATGCCAGGCAAGCCACCATGTCTGGCTGTCTTCTCCTGATAATTCAGCCAGCTCCTGAGATAAAATTGCAGCATCAAGATAACGTACTTCAGATAGAGGCAGAGAGAACGTACGAACCAACAAGTGCTCTAGCGGCCAATAGATACGCTCTACTGATGCGATATTCTCTGGTAACCTGGGTAATAACGATGCACTCTCTTCTGGCACAGATTGGAACACCTGCTCATTCGCAAAAGATTCTCCTACGCCTTGCCCTTCTCCAGCATCCTCTCCTCGAATGCGATAAGCCAAAGAGAGACCATCCCAACTGATAACGACATCATCGACAAACACATTCGCAGTCGCTTCAGCGGTAGCATCACCAACAGCGTCGCTTGCCTCTATAGAAGTCTGCTCTACATCCATCCCTGTTTCTCCCGATATTCAATCGCTGTTTTTCCATCAGCCTCACGTATCAGCAGATACTCCTCCCGCCATCTTGCACTTCCAAACAAAGCATCTGTACGCACGATAAAGGCATCACTAACCACACTCAAGCGAGTTGTATCGCCTCCAGTGCTCCACGGCTTTCCGGCAAGGGCCGAGGCAACCTGTTCATAAGGTCTCTGTTCAATAAACGCAGCTGCATCCACCGCTTCCATCCGTGGAAAAAAAGCCATCAACACAGTCGTATCTGCCGTATTAATATTCACAATGGTTTTCCCTGTTTTAGGCACCCGACGAACGGTTACGGTATCTTTCAATTTTTCCAAAACTTCATCATCAAAACCATCAATCAAACTCAATTCCCGCCAACGATCTAGGCGCCTGTTTTTCACACGATAAGGCTTATCATAATAATTGAAATCTTCGGCCCCACCAATACCCGAAGGTTGATCATTTTTATCCATCCAATCGATCAGTTTATCCACAAGTGATCCCGATAACTCAAGTGTTTGGAATAGTCGTTTTGCAATCACGACCACATCAATCTGTACTTCACCGTTATTATTCACCAGATCATTCACATTAAAATAACGATTTGCATCAATCACGACACCTGTCACCAACCCATCATCCACAGGCAGAGGAGGAATCTCCTGAGCCCACGTTTCGTCAAGGTGATCCGTCTTGTTATCTTTCGCATCTTCGTCTAAATAGAAACGAACCAGCTCCAATGCTGATTCATTGGCCATCCATGCACGACTTGATTGCTGTAAATTTTCAGCACGTCGCAAACTGATCATATCTTCATAAGCCGCCGTTGCCGCCCAAGCCGATATCAATGCCACAACCCCAAGAACAATCACCAGTGCCACGCCTCGCTCTTTGCTGGTTCCCTTTTCCACGGATCTCTTTTCCACGGAGGCCTCTTCCACGCAACTCTTTCTCACTGTGGTTTCTGCCCGATAAACAATGGGAAGTCCCACGTTCGCTCCCCCGAAGCATCACGGTATTTTATTTTCATAGCCTTTGGCCATTTAAAATTTTTTCCTGGCTCCCAACGCTGTACCCACTGGCCCGATTGCGTTAGAAGTTCAACATCAAAAGACTCTGCCTCACCCATATCCCATTGCAGGGCATCAACCGATGTTCGTGCCCAGGCCATCCGTGATTCACGAATGAGTTTGCCTTTCTCCTCGTCCAGAAAATAGTGAATATACGTCAAAGATGCCTGATTACTTTCACGGCTAAGCACCCATAGTTCATCAAACACCGCATCACCTCTGGAATCATGGCTGATACGTATAGGTTTGATTTCAGCATCCTCTGTTGCACTCACATAACTCATATCCAAACGTAACTGTCGGCCAAGCCAATGACTTTTCTCCAGCCGACCCCGTGTTTCCTTGAGCTGCAAAAAACCCTCACCTGCCGGGCCAAGCGCACCATAAACAACGGAAATCAGCAGTGCAAAAAGAGCCATGGACATCAACACTTCAATCAATGTGAACCCTGCCTCTCTTTTCATCGTTTTATCCGATATAAAAACATCGTTAACTCTGGTTCATCCGGGTGTTTTATCGAAACATTTCGCCTGATAAAACTTTCATTCTCGGTCTTTTCACTCCATAACTTCCAATGATAATTAACATGACCAATTTCAAGATCACCCTGTTTCTCTTCCATAGAAACATCTTTTGAATACCGCTCGGCCTGTAACAGATTGATGGCGGTATCCAACATGATGGTATGCGATGCAAGGCTATACTGAACATTCGCTGATGCACCAAGCCTTCCCATCAATGCCACCAGTGCCACGGCAGCAATCCCCAGCGCTACCAACACTTCAATCAGTGAAAAACCACGTTCATCACTCATTGTGATCTTCCTCAATCACGCGAATGCCTCCCGGCCCGGAGCGAAGCTGTAAAGCTTTCGTTTTATTCAATTCAAGATTAGCAATCATCATGTCGGCGGCATCAAGCATGCCATCCGGCCAGAAAATAAGATGCCCGATCCTCTCTTCCTCTTTTTCATCACCCTCGTTTTCAACTTCCTCTTGATCGGTTCCATCGTTTTCTTCTTTTAGTTTCCGCGTTGAAGAGAATCCCCCTGAAAAATTAATCGCAGTAATTTCAGCGCCTTGAGGAAACTTGTACGCGTTGAAAGGTGCCTCTGAAAAACTGTTCCACCTGTTTTCAGCACCCAGTTTTTCAAAATAATAACCGCTTTTTAAGGCTGTCAGGCGAATAGGAACTCCGGTTAATTGAGCCTCTTCGGTCGCCAAACGCAGCACTTGCTGTAGCCGCCGGGCTTCTTCATCAATATCGGCTCCAGTACTAGAAATAAACGAAGGTGCTATCATCGAAATCGATACAGCAATAAGCGTAAGCACCAATAAAATTTCAATCAGCGTAAACCCTGATTGAGAGGCACCATTCATGGCAAACGTACGATTCACACTGCTGTGATAAACACTCATACTTCTGCCAATCTTCACTTATACGTTACTTTTCCCAGTTACCAACATCGGCATCAAACCCTGAACCACCCGCTTTTCCGTCTGCGCCGTAAGAAAGAATATCAAAATCACCATGCACACCAGGAGCCAGATAGATAAATGCATTGTTCCATGCATCTTTGGGCACACTGTCCATGTAACGCTTGCCACCTTTACCCGCGCTTACCAAAGCATTGAGCCCTGTCCCGGAATCAGGATAGCGACTGTGTTGCAAACGGTACATTTTCAACGCCTGGGAGATATTCACCATCTGGGTTCTTGTTGCCTCAACCTTTGCTTCATCTGCACGTTCAATAAAACGAGGCGCCACAATCGCCGCCATGACACCGATAATGATCAGCACCACCATAATTTCGAGCAGTGAAAAACCGCGTTCTTTCTCTAAATCCATCTCTGTTTCCATGGGTTCCTTTACTCCTTTTTCAACCAAAAATCATTTCGAGAAAGAGGATCATACAATCGTTTCTCTCCCTCAAAAACTATCCATGTCCCATGCTGTAGATCATCCGATTCATGAATCAGACGGTCCATCATCAACCACGATCCAACCAACCAGCCATGCGCTGCCTGTGCCTGTCGAGCATAAACCGAACAGACCGGATATGCCGGGCATGAACGCCCATCCAAATCACCCACAACATGTTGATAAAAGTGTATGCCAAACAGATGGGGGGAGGAAGCAGGCAGAGCAAAATATTTCCATCCCAGTGCCAATACAAATGCTGACACAGCCAATATTATGTATATACCCACACCCATGCGCACACTCACACGCATCACCAAGGTCTTCCCGGCAAAGCTGATGCCTGCCACAAACCCTGCCACCAGCCCAAATAGAGATCAAAAGCACCACGTTCAGCCAAAGAAACAGCCGAAAAAACAGACCCTGACCATAGCCATGCTGTTATCATGGCAAAAAAGAGTGTTACAGGCCCCATACGGCGGCGTGCAGCCCATAGCGTTAAAATAATCATCGGCCATACCATGAGTGCCGCAACCCATGCATCTCGCCAGCGGCCCTGCCATGCATGCCCTGCTCCCGGAAATATTGAAGCCAATACGCCCGGTAACCAACTGTTTTTAGCCTCGGGTCGTGCAGACCCTTTAAGGTAAGCTCCAGCCAAACGCGCATGTGTCGAATGATGATCAAACTGCTTTGGTTCAAAATCCTGATGCTGACGCATATCGATAAACATCGCTGCCAATGCCATACGTTCCTGCCAGATATCACCGACAGATAAAACTGCTGCCGCACCTTGCAAATGAGCAATGGCTTCTTTCTCATGCCCGGAAGCCGCCATGTCTATGGCCTGTTCGTAAACCTCTTGTGGTGTAGATTGTGGCATAGCTTGTGGCGTGGATTCCAGCAAAGTTTGCGGCAAACCATGTGATGAGGCATGAACAATAACAGGCACCAAAAACATCGCCACCGCAAAAAAAAGAGGTGTTTTCATCTCACCAACTCATTCATCTCAACAATGGGTAGTAAGATTGCCAGAGCAAGTGCACCCACCATGCCTGCCATAAACAATACCAGCGATGGTTCCAAAATCGTCAACATCCGTTTCATGTTTCGTGATGCTTCTTTCTCATAACTTTCTGCCACTTTTATGAGCATGGCATCCAGCGTGCCGCTCTGTTCACCCACAGCGATAAGCCGAATCGCCATATGTGGCATCCATCCGCCAAATCTTAAACCTTCGGCAAGACTCCCACCTTCCCGAAGTTGTTCACGGGCAAACTCACCCACTTTTCTCATGGGTAACAGTGTAAAACTCTGATTGGCGATATGCATGGCCGAAAGTGCGGGTACACCACCGGACAACAACATACCTAATGTATGTCCAAAACGAGCCGTTTCAACCTTTGCAAGCAATGAAGAAATACCAGGCATTTGCAGCAATAAGATATCCCGCTTGTAACGAATTGATTCATGCCGCATGGCTGCCATATAACCAAAAATTCCCAGTATCACCGCCACCAGCAGTAAAAGTCCGTAATCACGCAGGAAAGAGGAAAGCCCAATCACAATCTTTGTCAGCTCAGGAAGATTGCCTCCGGTTCTTTCAAAAACGGTTACAATCTGGGGGACAACCACGGCCAACAGAAAGAGCATCACAAGCAAACCAAACCCCAGAATAATGGCTGGATAAAGTGTTGCTGAAAGCAGCTCCTGCCCTAACTGTTGACGATGCTCCAACAATTCTGCGAGACGTGAAGCAACCGCTTCGAGCTGCCCGGTCTCCTCACCTGCCGCAACCATATTGCAGACCACTTCCTCAACCCCCTGAGCGACCAGAGCATTTGCCAAGGAGCCGCCTTCCAACACCTGTTGACGTACAGCCGTCATAACATGTCGTGCCTGACGACGCTCCATGCCTTCGGCAATGGAACCCAGAGCCTCAACAAGAGGCATGCCTGCAGATGTAAGTGTTGAAAGTTGTTGTAAAAATGTTGTGGTTTCGCTGCCTTTCAGCCCTTTTGAACGTTGCGATGATCCTTCTTTAGAACTTTCGCCTACGCTAGACAGTTGACGAACGATCAACTGACGTGATTTTAGTAGTTGGCGAGCTGTCCGTTCCGAATCAGCCTCAACCTCACCTTTTTCCCGCCGACCTTTGGCGTTTATTGCCTCGTAGGCAAACAGGCTCAAACTTCAACCACCATCATCTCTTCCTGACTGACACGCACCACTTCATCTACCGTTGTCACTCCTGCCAATACATGCCGGGCACCATCCTGACGCAGTGACTTCATACCTTCCTTATGGGCAATTTTACGCAGTATTGGCAGCCCCTTGCCATGATGAATCGCATCACGCATCGCATCAGAAATCACAGCCATTTCATAGATGGCCACACGACTCAGAAAACCTGTCTGCACACAGTGGTCACACCCGCAAGCTTCATATAGTTCAGTGGTGCCAGAGAGTGTTTCCGATTCAATTTCCAGCGCTTGCATATCATCTTCTGTAATCGGTCGAGCTGTTTTACAATGTTCACACAGGCGACGAACCAGACGTTGTGCCTGCGCCATCACCAGAGAAGAGGCCACTAGGTATGGTTCCACGCCCATATCCTGCAAACGAACAATGGCCGAAAGCGCATCATTGGTATGCAATGTTGCCAGCACCAGATGACCGGTAAGTGATGCCTGAATGGCAATTTCTGCCGTTTCAAGATCACGAATCTCACCAATCATCACAATATCCGGATCCTGACGGAGAATCGAACGCAGTCCTGTTGAAAAGTTCAATCCAATTTTTGCCTGCACCTGCATTTGAGCAACGCCGGCAAGCTGATATTCAATCGGATCTTCAATGGTCATCACATTGCGATTTTTCCGATCTATCTGCATCAATGATGCATAAAGTGTTGTACTTTTACCTGAGCCTGTCGGGCCTGTGACCAGCACAATACCATGCGGAGCTGTGACCACCCGCCGCATCATCTCAAGTTTGTCATCATCCATACCAAGTTCTTTTAACGTCAACATGCGCGCACCACGATCCAAAAGACGCATCACCACACGTTCACCATGGGCCGTTGGCAGTATTGACACACGCACATCCACTTCCCGCCCGCCTATCTTCACCCTAAACCGACCATCCTGTGGATGCCGTTTTTCTGCAATATCCAGATCGGCCATCACCTTAACCCTGCTGGTGATTGCTGCCTGCACACCTTTGGGTGGATGAACAATGGCGTGTAATATGCCATCAACACGAAAACGAACCACAACCTCTGACTCAAACGGTTCAATATGAATATCACTTGCCCGCTCTTTCAATGCCTGTGAAATAAGCGTATTCACCAATCGAATGACAGGGGCATCATCCTCTGATTCAAGAAGATCGCCAACCTCTTCAATTTCACGTGAAAGATCATCCGACTCGTGCATATCCTCAAGCATCTGTTCCGCACTGGCCTGCGCCATATCAAAAGCCTGGTTTAACGCCACAAGGATTGCGTCTTTATCAACCAATACCGGCTGAACCTCAACACCAAACCGCCGCCTGCAATCATCAAGCAGCTCCCAAGGCCATGCTCCTTGATCCGAAACGGCTATCGGGTTTGCAATCCCGTCCAGAGGTTTTAATGGTAAAACAGGCCCCTGCCTCAATACAGGCAGTGAGAAATGAAGTGTGCGGTCCATATCAATCTGATCACTGGATAGCCTGCTAAGTTGATGCATAGCGTCCTACTCTACTCCCTCACCCTTTTTATCCGGCATCCTTTCATCCATCTGTAGTGCTCCCGGACTCATATCATCAGGCAATTTTTTAGCTTCATGCGGGAAAATAATAGTTCCCCCAGCTGAAGGTTGTTCAAATAAGGATTTAATACCCGAATATTTTTCATTGGTAATATTTTTAATGTCACTATCTGTTCGTATAATCCGGGGTCGCAGAAATATCATTAAATTGACTTTTCTTCGTGTATTGTTTGTGGATTTAAATGGTTCTCCGAGAATCGGCACAGAACCAATACAGGGAATTTTACTTACATTTTCAGTGCCATCTTCCCGCATCAATCCGCCCAGCACCAGCATCTGTCCATCCTTGGCCAACGCGACAGTTTTTATAGAACGTTTATTGGTAATCAAATCACTTGCCCCAGATGCTGCGCTGATACTTGAAGTCTCCTGATAAATTTCAAGCCGCACCGTCTCCCCTTCTGATATTTGTGGTTTCACCCTCAAAGTCAGCCCAATATCTTTGCGCTCAATGGTCTGGAACGGATTGGCTGTCCCTCCCTGCGTAGAATTCTGACCTGTCACAAACGGCACATTCTGGCCCACAACAATCTCAGCCTCTTCATTATCCATGGTAAGAATGTTTGGTGTTGAAAGTACATTGGCTTCATCTGTGCTCTCCAACGCACGTACTACGGCTCCAAGTGTTACAGTCCCACCGGCCAGGCTTCCTTGCAACACACCCACAGTCAGTCCCTGACCCAGTGCAGAAGCTGCGGCAGAGGCCAGATTATTCCCAGTGTTGTCAGCCACAGTCTTCCCTAATGATGAGATCGTTCCATAATTCTGTCCACCGACTACTGAAACGCGATTGCCATTAAAGCTCTTGCCAGATAACCACTCAATACCAAATTGTTCAGTATTGCCCCCGGTTACTTCCACAATCAATGCTTCAATCAGCACCTGTAAACGTCGCACATCCAATTTATCAATAATTCGGTTGATGGCCGTAATATCAGTCGGGTCGGCTGTAACCAATAGCGCATTGGTTGCAGGCTCAGCAACCACCTTCACTGCACCAGAAAACAGAGCCTTACCCTGACCAGGCTGTGCAGTATTTTGGCTACCAACCAGTTCACTTAGCACTTTGGCTACATCCTCTGCATTGGCATGTTTCAGATAACGCACCTGAAGCCTTCCACTGTCCGGTTTAGGCTGAATATCCAGCTGTTTTATCATGCCTGCGACTTCATTCAATAGTTGAGGTGCTGCCACAACCACAAGAATATTTCCCGGCTGATGTGCAATCGCCTTAATTCCTGTTCCACCAGCAGCACTACCTTTACCAGCATAAAGACCGCTAATGGTTGCAGCCAATTTCTCTGCGGAAGCAAATTCAAGCGGAAACAACTGAACCCCAATAGCATCCTGTCGATCAACAAGTTTGAGTATTTTCTGAATACGCCGAATATTACTGGCAGTATCCGTCAACAACAGCATGTTACCTCTTGGATAAGCAACCAAATGACTGTTTGGAGAAATTAAAGGCCTGAACAATGTAACCAGCTGCTGTGCATCCGCATAACTCAGGCGAAGCACCTGTGTGATCACAGCATCATCCTGGCCTGCTGTTCCTGACCCTCGAACCGGGATTGATTTTTGTTTGCTCTCCGCTCGGGGTACAATCTTCACAACAGAACCACTTGGCACAGCCGCAAAACCATTGACTTCCAACACAGAAAGAAACACATCGTATGCTTCATCTTCTGAAATCGGCGAAGGCGAAACGATGGTCACATTGCCTTTTACCCGGTTATCCACCAGAAAGTTTTTACCTGAAAAGCCCGATACAAATTCAATGAATGCCCGAATATCGGCTTTTTTGAAATTCAGCGTTACTTCTTTTGCAGTCACTGGCAATGCAACCAGGCACAAAAACAGTAAAAGCACCCAAGCAAATTTTAATCCATCTCTCATGAAATGAGTCCCCTTATATCCACACATATTCATGGCACGTAAATTCACCGAATATCATAATGCAACTGCTGCACATTTCCCGCCCTCTGAATTTCCACATCAATCGAACTGGCAGTTTTCAATGTCTGAAACATCGCCATTGCCTGTTGCGGGCCGGACACTGCCACCCCATTCACTTTGCGAATAATATCGCCGTTCTGCAAGCCAACTTTTTGATAAAGTGATCCAGGCACAATTTCACTCAGTACAAAGCCATCTGACTTTCCATTTGCAAAATGTGGAACTACCCTAGCCTGACTCAATAGTTGTGGGAAATTTTGTGTTTGTGTATCTAACACTCTGCGATTAACGCTTCGTGATACATTGCGAGGCTGTTGAGGCACTGCACCTAAATTTTTCGGAAGTGCGAAGCTGGAGATGCGATTTTTCCTTTCCTGAAGTAAAATTTGTTCCAATTTCCCCTGGTTATCAACCACAATTGCATCCGCCTCCACTTCCTTAAGCACAACGCCCTGCTTCATCACATCACCAATAAAAAATAGTTGTTGCTCTCTTCCACCTTGCAGCACAACGACAGCAGCAGACCTGTCACCTGCCACAACCGTTCCAATCAATTTAATTTTCAATTTACTTGCAATGATAGGCTTAACTTGCGGAGTCGGCGCAACCACCTTTTTCGCCACCTCCCCAAAAAGTGGCGTGTCCAGCAATATCTTCATATCCAACGAAGCTGCTTCCTGCTTCGCAAACATCTGATTTGACACCCCCACCACTTCAACCTCTGATGGCAATAGCCACACAGCAACCAGCCAAGCCGCCAACGTGACTATGAATAATTCTGTTATAACTGGCAGTCGCATAAAGATATTTTGCATCACTAGCATACCAAATTCAGCCTAATGATAGACACCCGCGTCCCCTCGAAACGTAAACAAGAAAGAAACATACACACCACTCACCCCTGAAATGTTTAACTCAGTTTAACAGCCGCTACCATAACAGCTATGTTTTATGGTCGCATCCTTTAGAAAATTTAAAAATAGTATTAATAACGCAACCTCTCAGCTGCCAACAAAAGAACAGATGATATCCTAAATCCTGCAAGTAAAGGTAATACAGCGATTAAAATACAATCACAGCATAAAACATCAGATTTTTTTAAGAAGTCACCTATGTGTTTTAGTGTAGCTTATATGATAAATAGAGAGCTCAAAACTCCAGTATTTTTATTTTAAGTTGAAAAAATAACAATGCCACCATTTTAGGGGCAACCTTCGGAATATAAGTCATATTGATCGATACATACTCTGTGCCTATCGATAGCACGGATAGCAGCCCAGGGAATGGTTTGTTTTTACGAAAATCTTTTCGCGTCATCAAAAAAGCTACAACGCCAGCATCAATGTGCAGATTTCCAGCTCCTCAGAAAGCTTGAAACGTCGTGCAATGCCACCACCTGCGTAATAAGAAGCATTTGAATTTGAATCAAGAAATCCGGATGCAGTCACAAAGGGAATCCAATCCTCATGCCACGGGTCAAAATCATACTGCAATCCACCGCCCCAATTTTCCTCATTAAACGTTATGCCAGCAGGCGCAGGTTGTAAATGAATCGCTTTACCATTTATCAACGCATGCAGACTTCCAGCCTCTGCATTCACAATAAACAACAAAGAAACAAAAGTTGCTATTATGGTTAACCTCAGCATTTTTCTTAGTTCACTATCATTAATAGCACCAGAAATATGCATCACTTGTATTCGAGTTTCAAAAAAACATTTGGTTTATTTAAAGCTCTACAACAAATCGACTTTATACTGTTTACGGTGTTTAATATCCCATAAAGGGAAAGAACAATACTCCATAAAAAATAACGTTTTGTGATTTTTGATTGCCTAATCATGCTAGTGAATAAGCGTATCTCATACCAAAAATAGAACCCAATTTAGAATCAGTGTTTTGTGGATAACACTAAACGTGGAAAAGATGAAAATGCCTTAAAAAAAACAGTTATCTGGCACTCAATCCTCAGTAGACCAAACTATCATTGATAGCTATCAGCCCATTTATTTTTCAATACTACTCCTACCCCAATATTAAACGGATCAAGCCAACCAAGGAGTCACCGCCTTACGGTTAAGCTCATATGTCTGAATCGCAGCGGACTCCTGCAATGTCAAACCGATATCATCCAGGCCGTTCAGCAGGCAATGTTTACGAAATGCATCCACCTCAAAGGAAAAACTGACTCCTGACGGCGTGGAGACTGTTTGGGTTTCCAAATCAACACCCAATGCATAACCCACATTCGTCACACAATCGGAAAACAGCATATCCATAATCGAATCATCCAATACAACAGGGAGAATACCGTTTTTAAAACAGTTATTATAAAAAATGTCCGCAAAACTGGGTGCGATAACACAGCGAAAACCGTAATCCAGCAGTGCCCACGGTGCATGTTCTCTCGATGAACCACAGCCAAAGTTTTCACGAGCCAGCAATATGCTGGCCCCCTGATAACGATCCTGATTCAGAATAAATTCCGAACGGAGCGGCCGACTGCTGCAATCCATCTCCGGCTGCCCAACATCTTGATAACGCCACTCATCAAACAAAAACGGGCCATAACCTGTGCGTTTAATGCTTTTTAAAAACTGTTTCGGAATAATTGCATCGGTATCAACATTGGCGCGATCCATCGGCGCAACCAAACCTTTCATTGTTGTAAATGCCTGCATAACGTACTCCTATCCTTTAAATTCCCAATCGCGAATATCTACAAAATGCCCTTTGATCGCCGCAGCCGCAGCCATGGCGGGGCTTACCAAATGTGTTCGCCCACCTGCACCCTGACGCCCTTCAAAGTTCCGGTTACTGGTTGAAGCACAGCGCTCACCTGCCTCCAGGCGATCCGCATTCATGGCCAGACACATCGAGCAACCTGGCTCACGCCATTCAAACCCGGCCTCAATAAAGATCTTGTCCAGCCCTTCATCTTCCGCCTGTTTTTTCACCAAACCGGAACCCGGTACAATCAATGCCAGCTTTACATTGGTAGCCATCTTATGGCCTGCCGCCACACGTGCTGCTTCACGAAAATCTTCAATCCGACCATTGGTACATGAGCCGATAAACACTTTATCCACTTCGATTGCCTCAATCGCAACACCTGCCTCTAGCCCCATATATACCAACGCACGCTGCCAACCCTCTTTCTGCACAGCATCTCTGGCATCAACAGGGCTCGGTACAGATGCCGTGATCGGCAACACCATCTCGGGGCTCGTCCCCCAGGATACCTGCGGCACAATATCACCTGCATTGAATACAATTTCATAATCAAATTCCGCATCTTCGTCCGAATGCAATTCACGCCATGCAGCCTCGGCCAATGCCCACTGTTCGCCTTTTGGCGAAAAAGGGCGGCCTTTGACATAATCAAGCGTCACATCATCCGCTGCCACCATGCCGCAGCGTGCACCAGCCTCGATCGCCATATTGCAGACGCTCATACGCCCTTCCATCGAGAGCGAACGAATCGCTGAACCGGCAAACTCAATCGCATAACCAGTGCCGCCAGCCGTGCCAATTTGGGCAATGATATAAAGCACTACATCCTTGCCTGTCACACCGACAGGCAACTCGCCCTCAACCGAAATACGCATACGTTTTGGTTTCTTTTGAATCAGGCACTGGGTTGCCAGCACATGCTCCACCTCGGATGTACCAATGCCCATAGCAATTGCACCAAATGCGCCATGCGTGGCGGTATGGGAATCTCCACACACCACTGTCATGCCGGGAAGTGTCAATCCCTGTTCAGGCCCAACCACATGCACCACACCCTGACGCACATCATCCATACCAAACTCTGTAATCCCAAACTCTTTACAATTAGCGTCCAGCGCCTCTACCTGTATGCGGGAGACTGGATCTTCAATACCCTTATCCCGATCAACGGTCGGCACATTATGATCCGGTGTTGCCACCGCAGCGTTTACATTCCACGGTTTTCGCCCGGCGATACGCAACCCCTCAAATGCCTGTGGACTGGTCACTTCATGCACTAGGTGGCGATCAATATAGAGCAGCACAGAGCCATCATCATTTGCTTTCACAACATGCTGATCCCAAACCTTATCAAACAGTGTCTTTCCCATATCACGCTCCTCATCACAACTCACATATAGTTTAACTCAATTCATGCATCGCCGGGTTGCATACCATATCGATACTTGCACTTACTTCAAAATGAAATATTCTACTTCCATGATTGAGAAAATCTCATGACCAAACCCATTCCCTCACTCAATGCACTGCGTGCTTTTGTATCTGTTGGCAAACATCGCAACCTGAAAGCTGCCGCCGATGAACTATTTGTAACGTCATCCGCCTTAAGTCATCAGATCAAAAATCTGGAGGCCGCGCTTGATGTGCAACTCTTTCACCGGAGCAAGACCGGACTATCGCTCACACAAGCCGGACAACTGATTCATAGCGATCTTTCCGATGCCTTTAAACAGATCAGTCAAGCCATCTCCAAGCTTGATCAGCAACCGCATGATGAGCTTTTGAATGTCAGCATGCTCTCCACCTTTGCCATGCGCTGGTTTATCCCGCGTCTTTCCGAGTTTCAGAAATTACACGCAGGCATTGAGGTGCGCATTTCCACTTCAATCGCTCAGGTCGATTTCTCCCGTGAAGATATGGATTGCGCCATTCGTTCCGGTCGCGGTCACTGGCCGGGCCTGCACGCCGAATATCTTTTCACCGAGACCTTCACCCCCGTTTGTAGCCCGAAACTGGAAAAATCAATGAAAACTCCCAAAGACCTCGAGCAATATACCCTGCTACATGCCCGATTGCGCCCGGATGACTGGCAAGTATGGCTCAATGCAGTCGGCGCCGGTGCAATTCAACCTCTGCATGAACAGATATTTGAAACCAGAAATTTCGCCATTCAAGCTGCCGTTGATGGTGTTGGCATTGCCATCATTGACCCATCACTTATCACCGAAGAGATCAAAGCTGGCAGGCTGGTGATACCATTCCCCAAAACACTGGCAGATGAAAATGCTTATTATCTGGTATATCCGGATAAACATGCATCACTCCCCCGTATTCAAGACTTTCAATCATGGTTATTGGCTCAAATCAATTTTTATCAGCATAAAATAACTTCATAAATAACAATATTTTCATCATAAAAGCCAAAAAAAAGCCCCTTTCAGGTAAGGATTTATTTAATAATTCTATTTTTTAATATATTTATCTTTAAAATATAAAAATAATACAATAATATTTTCATATGTTTTCGCCAAAACCTAACCCCTTGACCTCCCTTAAACTGCTTACTCAAGCCAACAAACACTTTCCACGGCCGAGCTTCAAACAATCAAAGCAACATCTTTCATTAGCCAACCAATCCACGATAAAAAATAACCAAACTGATTGTAACAAAAGTCACTAGCATTTATAAATGAACAGGTTACTTTTCGCGCCACACAAACATGTGGAATATAAGAGAAGGAGAATCAAATGTTACGATGGTTTATGTTGACCGTACTGATGTTGGTTGCAAGCCCGGTTTTTGCAGCCAGTATTTTTAACGGCGTTGAGGATCGATCCCAGGCAATATATGCAGATTTAAAAGGCAACAATAGTTATCACGCTCATCTGGCCAGAAAGTTGGCAGCACATGCGGTTGAGGAAAAAAGACAAAGCGATATTGGGGTCGCACGGCAACTGATGGACATGGCCGAAGAACATGCCCGTAAGGCTGGAGGTCAGTGATGATAAAATTTGGATTATTAGCCATCGTAACCGCACTGCTATCAGCTTGTGCAACCACACCACTTGATATTCAGCACAGTGAATTAAATGAAGCACGCACATTGATCGCCAAAGCAAAGGCTGCCGGTGCTGAGCGCTGTGCGCCTAAGCTGCAAGCCAAGGCTGTTGCCGATCTTTATATGGCCGCACATGAATACAATGAAGGGAATGTACATCCCCAGGAGCAGGCAGATCTGGTTACCAGCTCAACGAAAGCTGCCAAAGAGGCTTATCGGACCGCAAAAAACAACTGTGGTGCAAAGCCGAAGCCCAAACCGAAACCAAAACCACAGCCCCAGAAGGTTGAAGTGATTGCGCTTAAAGGTGTCTATTTTGAAACCAACAGTGATACGCTGACCGCAGCATCGGTTGCGACATTGAACAATGCCGTAACAACGTTGCAAAAACGTGCTTCGATTCGTGTTGAAGTTGCCGCACATACCGATAGCCGTGGCAGTGCAGTGTATAATCGTAATCTTTCAAATCGCCGTGCCAACAGCGTGATGAACTATCTGATTGAGCATGGGATCAATGCCGCTCGCCTCTCTGCAAAAGGTTATGGTGAAGTCTCTCCCATTGCAGATAATGCAACCGTGGCAGGCCGCGCTGAAAACCGTCGTGTTGAGCTTCGGGTTCAGTAACTCGGAACCAGCCTAACCGCCGCTATCAATAGCGCCTCTGCCATCAGAGGCGCTATTTTTTTGTTCTTATCATACAGTAATTCTCTGCTGTCCGTTGTAGATGGATTCACCTCGATTTGAAACGCATGCCTACAATGAAAGAGCTGAGTGAGGCGACATCTGATACACCAATGTTTCAAATCTACCAGATCAACCCAATGCTAAATTCCTGACAGCAAAAAAAAGCCGCCTCCCAAAGGAGACGGCTTTGATACATTAAACTCTGTTGCCAGAGCATCACAATTATTTGATTGCAGACAGCAGATCAGGGTTCTGCACAAGGTTTCTTACGCCGTGCGCGTGATCTTCCTTGAAGGTGTTGCCTTTGCACCATTTCCGAACAGAGTCGATGTTAACTTTGGCAACCTGAGGACGAACACTCCATGATACCTGAAACGGAGAGCCTTTCTCGTTGTAGCTAGGACCCGTGGTAGAGCCTTCATATTGAACAGGTGTGCCAGTGTTCTTCGGGATGTTCAGAGCCTGATTCAGGCCATTTACTTTTCCGTGTTTGGTCAGTTTGCCAAAGTCCGCAGCATGTTTGTCATTCACCACTACATACACCTGTGTTTCCACACGCAGCTGAGGGTTGCCAATAGCTTTACTCAGGCAAGAACCCAGAGTGGGGCCTGGATTTACTTGAGCTGTTGAGTGTACATAATGAACTTCGATGGTGTCGCCTGATGACAGGCTGCCGTGTGCACTTGGGCAAATTTCATGTTTTGCCGGAGCCAGTTCTGCTGCACTCAGCGTACCGTTATATTTGTAACCGCTCAGGTAACCAAGACCGTCGCCGTTGCCAGCATAAGTCGTGAATTCACCACCTTTGTGCTCGGCATTTTTATGGAAATGGATGTTGCACAGGTTCATCTCTGTATATGCAGGTGCTGCATTGAAAGCACGGGCATTATTGCCGGCTACAGCATCGATATCTCGAGGTGATTGTGGGCCAAAGCCCGCACCTTTGGTACTTTTAGCAAGTGCCTTGCGTTGTTTTGCGATCACTTTGTCTGCAACAGGTCCGTGTGCAGCGTGTGAGTTAGCTTTGGCATGGCTGTCGTGGCCACCGTGGTCGCTGGCGAATGCCGATGTAGCTAGCAGGCAGGCGGCTGCCATTGCGATTGCAATGCGTTTCATAATTATTTCTCCCTAGTGTTTTTCCAATATTATTAAATCGGCTGAACTGCCAATTAAGATACAATATAGTTCAATTTTTGAATTCCACAAGTTGCTTTGAAGTGGAAATTTTGCACTATGGTTGAGAGGAATAAGTGATCAATGGTTACGTCAACACGGCTATAGCGATTCTCATCCCGGAAATATTTCAGGAAGAGATGCCTCTACGATGTGGATTATGCCCATCGGCGTTTGTACCGATACAATCAATGAATCAATGGGGAGAGACTTACTCGAAGCCCGGTACTTTTGATTAATATATATTAACTCCCAAATACTTTTTTCAATATCTGCGTAGTCCGTTTTGCAGGATTTTTCCGAATTTCTGCCTCTTCCACCGCCATATAATGAAAAATACCTGTTAACCCGCCATCCACCACATGAGAAATCAGATCGCCCTTCACATCCGGTACAAACGGCAGCGCCTGATATTGTCCCATGACTTTATCATAAGCATTGATGGCCCCCACCTGTACCAGTGTTTTCTCAATGATCGGACGCATCTCTTTGGCCAATGGCTCAGACATTTTACCTTTGAAATACTGCGTGGCTGCATCATTTGGGCCTTTGTAAATGCCTTGCACATCCGCGATGGTCATCTGTCGAATCGCATCACCAAACAGCTTCTTTGCTTTAGGCGTTGCGGCTTCTGCTGCACGGTTTAACTTTAATTCCAGATCATCCATCAAATAACCCATGCCCATGCTATTGAGCATATCATCCACCCGCTTCAGATTCCCCGGCAAAGGAATGTGAATTTTGGGATCGGCATGAAAACCATTACGCTTGGCAAGTTGTTTCACCACCCGCTCGGAACCAACACGCAAAGCATCTTTTAATCCAGCCGTAATCTCTGAATTAGACAAACGGTCAAGTGCAGATGAACTAACAGGTTTGTCGCTCATGATACCGCCTAATGCAGCACTTATATCACTGAACCAGTCCGCCTGCGCATGGGCTGGTAGCAAAAAAACAATACTGACAATCCAAAAAAAACGGCACATAACAACCCTCCGATATTCATACATCTACACTTTAACAGCAGTTAGCAACGTCAGATAGCCATTTCATTCTTCCGAATCGCTCACATTTGATCTATGGTCTTCACTATGTTGTTGAATCGGTTCCCAAACTGGACGTCACTCATGATCACGCTGTCATTATTATTACTGGCTTCTCCTCTGTTATTGATTGCAAATACCGAGGCAACCGCAGCAGAAGCCTGTTCCACGTTCGAAAAAAAACTTAAAAGAGAACAGTTCATTATTGTTGAACGGGAAAAAGAGCTCTCGCAAAAAATTAAAAAAGGCCACGATAAATTTGAACAGGCTGAACTAAACAGGCTGATCGAGCGCCACCATGCATCCATCGAAAGATTCAATCAAAAATTAGAAGGTTTTAACAAAAAATGTATTAAAAAAGTCGTATCTAAACGCAAAACAGCCAAACTTAAAAAGCAAACGAAGCAGAACCGGAAAAACCAGCAGAGCAAAACAAACCCTGAAGCCGACGTGCAAGCCAGCCGCATGTTAATCAAAACACTAAAAGGTTATTTTATTCAGGCGGGAGCATTTAAACGTTATACCAACGCCACAAATCTGCAAACCCGTCTGACAAAAGAAAAAATAGACTCTCTCATCCTGACAAGACCTTATGTATATGCTTTATGGGTTGGCCCATACCAAAACAGACAAACTGCCTCTGTAGCCAAGGCAACGTTACTGAAAAACTATAAAATCGATGGTTACATCATCCACTTTAAATAATTTGGGATTAAAAAAACATGGGGCTGTCCCAGATAATGCATAAATTGTATTATCGAGGGTGGGATGAGAAAGAGTCGATTAAGTTGGTACAAGCAGAATCGTCTGCTAGAGCATTTTGTTGCTGGCACTACAGCCCGATGTGCGG